>Ga0209943_1000406_pt1 | contig 30124 bp, 30 predicted proteins | sample SalPonR1_B_D2_MG_FD_185698 | JGI IMG/M metagenome (GOLD analysis project Ga0209943, IMG submission 185698) | Salt pond soil microbial communities from South San Francisco under conditions of wetland restoration - Salt Pond MetaG R1_B_D2_MG... ... | reverse complement strand
AATCGCCGGTGAAGCGGCCGACGCTGGTGAGCGGCACGCCGGCGCGACCGGCGGCGATCATCAGCGCCTCGGCCTGGTCGAAATTGCAGGCGATGAGATAGCGTCCCTGGTCCTCGCCGAAGAGCGCGACCATGTCGTCTGCGTCGAGCATGACGCCCACGCCCGCCGCCTCGGCCATCTCGAAAGCGGCAAGCGCCAGCCCGCCATCGGCGAGGTCGGTGCACGCCTTGATCAGCGCGTGGTTGTCGCGGATGAAATCGCCGTGGCGGCGCTCGGCCCCGAGATCGACCGGCGGCGCGTCGCCCTCGGTGCGGTTGAACACCTCCGCGAGGATCGCCGATTGTCCCAGATGGCCGCGCGTTGCGCCCAGCACCAGCGCCACGTGGCCGTCGCGCGCCTGGCCGAGAATGGCCGTCTCGGGTCCGCGGATCAGCCCCACCGCGCCGATGGTGGGGGTGGGCAGGATCGCAGCACCGTCGGTCTCGTTATAGAGCGAGACATTGCCAGACACGATGGGCATGTCGAGCGCCGCGCAGGCGGCACCGATGCCACGGATCGCGCCGACGAACTGGCCCATGATCGCGGGTTTCTCGGGGTTGCCGAAATTGAGGTTGTCGGTGCTGGCAAGCGGCACGGCCCCCACCGCCGAGAGATTGCGATACGCCTCGGCGACCGCCTGCTTGCCGCCCTCCTCGGGATTGGCGGCGACGTAGCGGGGGGTGACATCCGAGGTGAAGGCCAGCATCTTCTCAGTGCCGTGTACCCGGATCACCCCGGCACCCAGGCCCGGCGTGCGCACCGTGTCGGCCATGACCATCGTGTCGTATTGCTCGTAGACCCACTGGCGCGCGCAGTAATTGGCCGAACCCAGCAATGCCTTGAGCCCGTCGACGGGGTCGAGCGCCGGGACGCTGTCGGGGTCCAGTGGCACGGCGGGCTCTGCCTCGGCATAGGGTCGGTCGTATTCCGGCGCGGAGGAGGCGAGCGTCGAGAGCGGCAGGTCGGCCTTCACGTCGTTGCCGTGCAGGATGAGAAAGCGGTCCTCGGCAATCGTCTCGCCGACGATGGCGAAATCGAGGTCCCATTTCTCGAACACGGCGCGGGCCTCGGCCTCTTTTTCGGGGCGCAGCACCATGAGCATCCGCTCCTGGCTCTCGGACAGCATCATCTCGTAGGCGGTCATGTCCGCTTCGCGCTGCGGCACGCGGTCGAGATCGAGCCGGATGCCGAGGCGGCCCTTGTCGCCCATCTCCACCGCCGAGCAGGTGAGGCCCGCGGCCCCCATGTCCTGGATCGAGACGACCGCGCCGGTAGCCATCAGTTCGAGACACGCCTCCATCAGGCGTTTCTCGGTGAAGGGGTCGCCCACCTGCACGGTGGGGCGCTTTTCCTCAATGCTTTCGTCGAACTCTGCCGAGGCCATGGTCGCGCCGCCGACCCCGTCGCGGCCCGTCTTGGCCCCCAGATAGACCACCGGCATGCCCACGCCCGAGGCCGCGGAATAGAAGATGCCGTTCGCATCGGCCAACCCGGCGGCGAAGGCGTTGACCAGGCAGTTGCCGTCGTAGGCGGGGTCGAACCGGACCTCGCCGCCGACCGTCGGCACGCCAAAGCAGTTGCCATAGCCTCCGATTCCCTCGACCACGCCGTGCACGAGCTGGCGGGTTTTAGGGTGGTCCGGCGCGCCGAAACTGAGCGAGTTCATCGCAGCAACCGGCCGTGCACCCATTGTGAATACGTCGCGCAGGATGCCGCCCACGCCGGTCGCCGCGCCCTGGTATGGCTCGATATAGGAGGGGTGGTTATGGCTCTCCATCTTGAACACCACCGCCTGCCCGTCGCCGATATCCACCACGCCCGCGTTCTCGCCCGGCCCGCAGATCACCTGTGGGCCTGAGGTGGGCAGGGTGCGCAGCCATTTCTTCGAGGACTTGTAGGAGCAATGCTCGTTCCACATCGCCGAGAAGATGCCGAGCTCGGTGAAGCGGGGCGCGCGCCCGAGAATTTCGAGGATGCGATCATATTCCTCGGGCTTGAGGCCGTGGGCGGCGATCAGGTCGGGCGTGAGTGCCGGCTCCTGCATGTACGTTTTCCCCCAGGATGATCAGGTTGGGCGCTTCTTTAGGCGATTGCGCGCGCTGTTGAAAGGGGCCGTGCGGGACAGGGGCGCGATTTCGGGCCGGAACACGAAAATGGCACGGCCCGGCATCGAGGCCAGGCCGTGCGGGTCATGGCGTCGCGGGGGCGGCATCCGCCCCGGCGACGGTGGCCGGATCACATCGCCTGCGTGGCGACACGCTCGGCCACGTTGCGGCGCAGATCGCCGAGGGTCATGGCATACTCGAGATCGCCCACCTGCTCGACGCTGAGCGCGCTCGCGCGGAAGGCGAGACGATCCGCGGCGATGTCGGCCCCCTCGCGGACGTCGACATAGACCAGATGCTCCGAGCCCTCGTTACCCATCGTGCCGGTCACCTCGCCGATCACGTAGTCATCCACCGAACTGAGCGTCGCGCCCATTTCGGCCTCGGCCAGAATATTGTCGACGAGGGTCTTTTCGGCCTCGGTCAGTTGCTTGTTCATGAGGTCTAACTCGGATGGCGAGGATGCTTCGATGTCCACGTCGCCCGTGATTTCGGTCAGGTCGACCTCCGCCTCGGGCAGATTTTCCACGATGTTCTCGGTGTCAGGATCGTCGATCCGTTCTGCGCTGTCCTGCGCGAGGGCCGCAGGTGCGGCGAGCGCGGTGGTGGTTGTCAGCGCGGTCGCGAGTGCGATGTCGCGAATGGTCATTCTATCCTCCTTTTCTGCAGGCATTGGCCTGCGGGGTTTGTGGCGCGGTCTGCGCCGTTGCACAGTCATGATGTGGGAAGGCGACCCGCCTCCGTCAGGGGAATGAGAAAAATTGTGATTGTTTTACAATAATTTGCCGTCAGATGCGGCCTGCATCGGCAGACCAGTGCCGACGACGCCGCGTCAAGGTGCGGTCGCACCGAGTCGTGATCGCGACGGGGTTGAAGGATTGATTTCGCGCCCCGGTTCGGCTCTGATGCCGCGAAACGGGGGGATCATGGACAGTCTGGAAAATCCGTGGCGGGGGCAGGGCCTGCCGGACGAGGGGCTGGCCGGCGCGCCCTGGCCGAGCGTCGATGCGGCGGCGGTGCAGGGGCTGCTGGCGCGCTGTCCGGCGGCGGCGGAGACGCCGCTTTTGCCGGTGCCGGGTCTCGGCCCCGATCTGTGGGTCAAGGACGAGCGCGGGCGCATGGGGCTGGGCAGCTTCAAGGCGCTGGGCGCGGCCTATGTGATCGCCTGCGACGCGGCGGCCACGGGAGCGGAAGACATGGGAAGCGCGCTGGAGGGGCGCGCTTACGTCACCGCGAGCGCGGGCAATCACGGGCTGTCGGTGGCGGCGGGGGCGCGTGTGTTCGGCGCGCGGGCGGTGGTCTACCTGGCCGGGACGGTGCCCGAGAGCTTTGCCGAACGCCTGCGGGGCAAGGGTGCGGAGGTGCTGCGCGAAGGGCATGACTATGCCGCGAGCATGGCGGCGGCGGAGCGGGCGGCAGAGGCGGGCGCGGGCAAGCTTCTGTCGGACAGTTCGTGGCCGGGATACATGGATCTGCCGCACCGGCTGATGGAGGGGTATCTCGCCATGGCCGCCGAGATCACCGCGCAGGCCGATGCCCCCTTTGACGTGATCGCGCTGCAGGCCGGAGTGGGCGGGATGGCGGCGGCGGTGGCCGCGTATATCCGCGCGGTCTGGGGGGATGGCCCGCGGATCGTGGTGGTGGAGCCCGCCTTCGCGCCCGCGCTGATCGAGAGCATCCGCGCCGGGCGGCCCGTGGAGACGGAGGGGCCGGTCTCGGCCATGGGGCGGCTCGATTGCAAGGCGCCGTCGCTCATCGCGCTGAAGGGGCTGGCGCGGGATGCCGATGCCTTTGTCACCGTGACCGAGGACGAGGCGGCCGCCGTGCTGGCCGCGCTCGCCGGGCGCGGCCTGGCGACGACGGAATCGGGCGCGGCTGGGGTGGCCGCGCTCCTGGCGACGGGTTTGGGGCCGCAGACGCGGGCGCTGGCCATCATCAGCGAAGAGGCGGAGGCGTGAGCGGAGTCGCCACGTCCGAGTATCGCGCAAGGCTTTTGCGGGCGCAGGCGGCGATGGACGAGGCGGGGCTGGGGGCGCTGTTGCTCACGACCGAGCCGGAGTTTCGCTATTTCAGCGGGTTTCTCACCCGCTTCTGGGAGAGCCCGAGCCGGGAATGGTATCTCGTGATCCCCGCCGCAGGCGATCCGGTGGCGGTGATCCCCGAAATCGGCGCGGCGTTGATGGCGGGGACATGGGTGGAGGATATCCGCACCTGGCCCGCGCCCGCGGGCGACGGCGTGCCGCTGCTGGCCGAGGCGCTGCGCGAGAGCGGCGGCCCGGTGGGCGTGCCCTCGGGGCCCGAAAGCCAGCTGCGGATGCCGCTTGTCGATTTCGCGCGGCTGAAGGAGATGAGCGCGCTGGAATTCACCGATGATCGCGGGATCGTCGCGGGGCTGCGGGCGGTGAAATCCGGGGCCGAGATCGACCGCATCGCGCGCGCCTGCGCGGTGGCGGGGCGCGCCTTTGGCCGCGTGGGAGAGATCGCGGGTCCGGGCGTGCCGCTCGACACGGTGTTTCGTGATTTCCAGCGGCTGCTGCTGGAGGAGGGGGCCGACTGGGTGCCCTATCTCGCGGGCGGTGCGGGGCCGGAGGGATATGCCGACGTGATCTCGCCCGCCCGCGCGCAGCCGCTCGCGGCGGGCGATGTGCTGATGCTCGACACGGGCGCGGTGTGCGGCGGGTATTTCTGCGATTTCGACCGGAATTTCGCGATTGCCCGCGCGGGCGACGCACCGCGCGCCGCCCATGCGCGGCTGATCGAGGCGACGCAGGCGGGGCTGGCTGCGGCGCGGCCCGGCGCGCGGGCCTGCGACGTGTGGCGCGCGATGGCCGATATCGTGGGCGCGGATGACGGACGGCTGGGGCACGGGCTGGGGATGCAGCTGACCGAGGGGCTGTCGCTGCGGGCGGGCGACGTGAGCGTGCTGGTGCCCGGCATGGTGATCACGCTGGAGCCGGTGATCGTCACCGCGCCCGGGCGGATCATGGTGCACGAGGAGGTGATCGCGATCACCGACGCCGCGCCCCGCGCCCTGTCGCCGCTGGCGGGTCGGGACCTGCCGGAGATCGGGCCGATGATCGGCGGCTGAAGCGCGCTCAGTCGGCGAGGTAGCGTTCGAGCACGAGGCTCGGAATCGCCCCGCGCAGGAGTTTGTCGGGCAGGACGTAGGAGGGGGCCGTGTCGAGCCCGAGATCGCGGGCGAGGCCCGCGTCGCGATCCATGTCGAAGAGGGCGGCGCGAAAGCCGATACGTGCGGCGAGCGCCTGCAACTCGTCCCGTGCCGTTGCGCATTCGGGGCAATCGGCGCGGGTGAAGACGGCGATGCGGATGGGCGCGCCTGCGGGCCCGAGGCCGGGGCGTGCGGGATCGAAGAGGCGCGGCGCGAGGCGGTCGAGCAGGGCGAGATCGCGGTCGATCGCGTCTCCGTAAATATCGGGCGGCGGGCGCTGCGTGGCGATCAGCCCCGCGAGCAGGTCCGGCGTCGCTATGAGGGCGGCGCGGATCGCCTCGCCCAGCGGGTTCCGCGAGGTGGCGGGCACATCCTGTGCGACCGCGGCGGCGGTGGCGGCTGCCGTCACCAGCGCCGCCCCGGTCCATACCTGTCGCATCGCCTATTGCGTGCGGATTTCGTTGGCGACCTGCTGCATGGCGTCCTGCGGCACGAAGCCGCGCAGCATCCGGTCGTCCATGACGAAGGACGGCGTGCCGCTGATGCGCAGGCGCTGCGCCAGCGCGTGGTTGGCGGCGATCACCCCGGTCACGGCGTCGCTGTCCATCTCGGCGACGATGGCGTTGGCGTCGAGGCCGAGCGCGTCGGCGAGGCGGGTGAACCCGGCCTCGTTCATCGCGCCGTTATAGGCCATGAGCGCGTCGTGCACGGATTTGTAGGCGTCGTCGCCCGCCACCTGTTTCGTGGCGATGGCAAAGCGCGCGGCGGCCATCGACTCGTCGCCGAGGATCGGGAATTCCTTGAGCACGAGGCGGATATTGCCGTCCTCCTCGATCAGGCCCTCGACCTCGCTCACGGCGCGGCGGCAATAGCCGCATTTGTAATCCATGAACTCGACCAGCGTGATATCGCCCTGCGGGTTGCCGCCGGTCCAGTCATGGGGCGAGGCAAACAGCGCGTCGGCATTGGCGCGCACGATTTGCACATCGGCCTCGGCCTGGCCGACGGCCTGACGTTCCTCTAGCACGGCCACCGCCTCCATGATGACCTCGGGGTTTTCCAGCAGGTAGGCGCGAATCTCCTCGTGCAGAAGCGCGCGGTCGGCACCGCTGAGGTTTTCGAGGTCGAGCGCCTGGGCGGGCAGGGCCAGGCCGAGGCAGAGCAGGGCGGCGGTCAGGAGGCGGCAGGGCAGGGTCACGATATCAGTTTCTCCGGTTTTCGGCGGCTTCGGCGGCCGCCAGGATGTCTTGTGCGCGCCGCCAGCCCGGAGAGCCCCGGGGCAGCAGCCCGCTGGCGCGTTCGGCGTGTATCCTAGCATCTTTGAGCCGGCCTGCCATCGCATAACGCTCGGCGGTGAGCACCGAGGCCATGCCGCGATTGCCCATCTGCGCCTCGGCCTGCGCCAGGTCGCGCAGGACGCGGATGTCGCGTCCGTCGCGCGAGCGTGCCGATTCGAGGTGGCGCGCGGCCTGCTGCACCTGACCGTCGGCGAGCAGCGCGCGGCCATAGGCCCCGAGAATGAGCGCGTTGCGCGGGGCGAGATCGGCGGCGCGCCCGTAGGCGGCGACGGCGGGCTTGATCCGGCGGCTTTCCATCAGGATCTGGCCGCGCAATTCGTGCAGGTAGGGATCGTCGGGCCGCCGCGCGACGGCCGCGTCGATGGCGGGCAGGGCGCGACCGAGGTCGGACCGGCGGTGATGGGCCACCGCCCCGCGCAGCAGACGGACATCCTCGAAGCCCGATTCGCCCGCGCGCGTGAGCGTCCATTTCGGCGAGCGCTGGAAGGCCGAGAGCTTGCCCTTGGTGCGCGCGAACCAGTACTCGGCCTCGCGGTCCGGCGCGGCCTCGCCCGCCCGTGCCTCGGCCAGCGCGCGGACCCGGCGAAAGCGGTCGCGCGAGAGCGGGTGGGTGCGCGCGTAGGCGTCCTGCCGCGTGAGCGACAGCGATTCCTGCCCGCGGAAGAGATCCATCACCTGCACCGCGCCCGAGAGGTCTATGCCGGCGCTGTGCAGATAACGCATCCCGCTGGTATCGGCGGCGTTTTCCTCGGCGCGGGTGTGCGAGAAGAAGCCGCGCATCGCCGCGCCCTGTATCCCGGCCGCAGCCCCGGCGGCAAACTCGCCGCTGCCTGCCGCCGCGCCTGCGATGCCGGCGAGAATGCTGCCGAGTGCGGCGGCGGTGCGGGCGTTGCGCAGGTTGACGGGCCGGCGCATCAGGTGACCGTTGGCGATATGCGCGGCCTCGTGGGCGATGACCGATTGCAGCATAGCCGGGTTGTCCATCCGCAGGATCAGCCCGGAATGCAGGAAGATGGAATTGGCATCGACGACGAAGGCGTTGAGGCTGGGCGCGTCGATCACGAGGATGTCCACGCGGTCTGCGCTGAGCCCGGCGGCGCGCAGCACCGGCGCGGCCAGTTGCTTCAGCCCGTGCTCGATATCTGGATCGCGCAACAGCGTCAGCGCTCGCGCGGGCGCGCTTAGCGTCACGACCAGCACGAGCAGGACCGCGAGAATCCGGATTGGCTGCATTGACCTTGCCTGCCTTTCTCAGTGAAACGGGGCGTGCTGCCCCGCTTCGAGGAGGAATGTAATGCGACCGGCCCGCCGATCCAAGGTTGATGCGTTCATCGTGATGGACGTGATGGAGGCCGCGCGCCGCGCCGAAGAGGCGGGGCGGCGGATCATCCACATGGAAGTGGGCCAGCCCGGCACCCCGGCACCCGCCGGGGCGCGCGCCGCGCTAGCCCGCGCGATGGAGGCCGGGGCGCTCGGCTATACCGTGGCGCTGGGCCTGCCGGAGCTGCGGGCGCGCATCGCCCGGCACTACGGCGAGTGGTACGGCGTCGATCTCGACCCGGCGCGGGTGGTCGTGACGCCGGGCTCTTCGGGGGCGTTCATACTCGCCTTCACGGCGCTGTTCGACGCCGGTGACAGGGTGGGAATCGGCGCGCCGGGATACCCGAGCTATCGCCAGATCCTGCGCGCGCTCGATCTCGTGCCGGTGGATATCGAGACATCGGCGAAAAACCGCCTGCAGCCGGTGCCCGGCGACCTTGCGGGCCGCGATCTCGCGGGGCTTCTGGTGGCGAGCCCGGGCAACCCCTCGGGCACGATGCTGGACCGCGACCGGCTGGCGGCGCTGATCGGCACCACGCAGGACACCGGTGGGCAATTCATCAGCGACGAGATTTACCACGGCCTGCATTACGAGGCCCGCGCGGTCAGCGCGCTGGAGATCACCGACGATTGCTATGTCATCAATTCCTTTTCCAAGTATTTTTCGATGACCGGCTGGCGCGTCGGCTGGATGGTGGTGCCGGAAGATCACGTGCGCACCGTCGAGCGGCTGGCGCAGAACCTGTTTATCTGCCCGCCGCACGCGAGCCAGATCGCGGCGCTGGCGGCGATGGACTGCACCGACGAGCTGGAGGCCAACCGGGCGGTCTATGCCCGCAACCGCGCGCTGATGCTGGAGGGGTTGCCCGAGGCGGGCTTTGACCGCATCGCGCCGCCCGACGGCGCGTTCTACGTCTACGCCGATGTGCGTCATCTGACCGATGACAGCCGCGCCTTCGCCGCCGAAATCCTCGAACGTGCCGGCGTCGCGGTGACGCCGGGGCTCGATTTCGATCCGTCCCGGGGGGCGGGCACGCTGCGGTTTTCCTACGCGCGGGCCACCGCCGATATCGAGGAGGGGCTGGCACGGCTGAAGGATTTCATGGCGGCGCACTGACATCGCTCAAGGCCCGATTTTCGCCACGATTCGCGCAAAACTCCGCCATTCCGGGCAGGCAGGATACCCCGTGGTCGGAACCATGTGCGAAGGAGCGGATCATGCCGAGCCTCAAGGACGTTTCTCGCGGCGCAGCCGTACTGATAGGTGTTCATGCCGATCTGTTTCTCTTTGCCGCGACGCTGGCCATGGCGCTGCTGGCGGCGGGCTATCTCGGCACGCTCTGATCCGGTCATTCGCGTTTTGACAAGCTCCGGCAGACCGGGTAGTGACTTCGGTCAATGGGATGTCTGACTGGGTTTGACCGATGAGCGATTTTTTCGCGGCACGGCCGCTTCCTGCCTATATGAAGCAGGCTTTTCTCCACGTGATCGCGGTCGTGTCGCTCGCCTTGATCGGTCTGGGCACCCCGGCACAGGCGCAGAACTATCGCTTCACCGAGGTGGCGATCGAGGGCAACCAGCGGATCGAGGGTGACACGATCCTGTCCTTTGCGGGTATTCCGCGCGGCGAGACGGTGGGCGCGGGCGAGCTCAACGCCGCCTATCAGCGCATTCTCGATTCCGGCCTGTTCGAGACGGTCGAGCTCGAACCGCGGGGCAACCGCCTCGTCATCCGGGTGACCGAATTCCCGACGATCAACCGCATCGCCTTCGAGGGCAATGACAAGATCAAGAACGAAGAGCTGTCGGGCTTTATCCAGAGCCGGTCGCGGCAGGTATTCAGCCCGGCGCAGGCCGAGCGCGACGCCGCGACCATTTCCGAAGCCTATGCACAGAACGGGCGCATCTCGGCGCGGGTCACCCCGAAGGTGATCCGCCGCAGCGACAACCGCGTGGACCTCGTCTTCGAGATTTTCGAGGGGCGTGCCATCGAGATCCAGCGCATCGGCTTTTCCGGCAACCGGGTATATTCCGATCGTCGCCTGCGTCGCGCCGTCCAGAGCAAGCAGGCGGGCCTGCTGCGGGCGCTGGTCCAGACCGACACGTTCGTCGAGGACCGGGTGAGCTTTGACCGGCAGGTTCTCACGGATTTCTACAACTCGCGGGGCTATGTCGATTTCCGCGTGACCGGCGTCAATGCCGAACTGTCGCGCGAGCGCGACGGCTATTTCGTCACCTTCAACGTGGAGGAAGGCCAGCAGTTCCGCTTCGGCGAGGTGACCACGGTCAGCGAGTATGACGGCGTCGAGGCGGAGCCCTATCACGACACGCTCAAGCTGCGGTCCGGCGTGGTGTATTCGCCCCAGCTTGTCGAGAACGCCATCGCGCGCATGGAGCGTTTCGGGGTCAGGCAGGGCGTTGATTTCCTGAGGGTGGAGCCGCGCGTGACGCGCAACGACCGCGAGCTGACGCTCGACGTGGAATTCGTGCTTCAGCGGGGGCCGCGCGTGTTCGTCGAGCGCATCGATATCGAGGGCAATACCACGACCCTAGACCGGGTGATCCGGCGCCAGTTCGACACGGCAGAGGGCGATCCGTTCAATCCGCGCGCGATCCGGCAGGCGGCCGAGCGCATCCGCGCGCTGCGCTTTTTCGAGAATGTCGACGTCAATGCGCGTGAGGGATCGCGCCCCGATCAGGTGGTGATCGAGACCGATGTTGAAGAGACGACCACCGGGTCCGTCTCTGTCGGGGCCAGCTTCTCGACCAACTCGGGGCTCGGGCTTCAATTCGGGCTGAGCGAGCGCAATTTCCTCGGTCGCGGGCAGGAGCTCAATTTCAACATCCTCGGCACCGGCGACACGCTCAACTATAACATCGGGTTCGTCGAACCGGCGTTCCTGGGACGGGATGTGGCGTTCGGCCTGGATTTCGCGTTCCAGGAAACCGACAGCGACAACAGCCTCTTTGACACCGCCATCGGCGTGTTCCGCCCCAGCCTGACATTCCCGACCGGCGAGAACGGGCGCCTGGGGTTGTTCTATAACGGGCGTTACGAGGAGATGTCGGACTACAACGGGAACAGCGGCATCCTTCAGAGCGAGATCGACCAGGGCGATCTGTGGACCAGCGCCGTCGGCTACGATTACAGCTTTGACACGCGCCGCACCGGGCTTGATCCCAATTCCGGGATCCTGCTGTCCTTCGGGCAGGAGCTTGCCGGGCTTGGGGGCGACAACGAGTTTATCAAGACCACCGCGCGGCTGGTGGGCCAGACCACGGTGCTCAACGAGGACGTGACACTGCGTGCCATCGTCGAGGGCGGTGCCATCGAGTTCAACAGTGGACAGAACAGCCGCTTCATCAACCGGTTCAACGACCAGGTGATCCGTGGCTTCGAGCCGAACGGGATGGGCCCCGTGGAGGGCAACGAACATCTCGGCGGCAACTATTACGCGGCGGTGAAACTGGAGGCGGAGTTCCCGCTCGGGCTGCCGGACGAATATGGCATCACCGGCGGCGCGTTCTACGATGTCGGCGCGATCTGGGGCGTCGACAACAGGAGCGCGGCGGTCGGTCCGCTCAACGCGACCGGGTTCAAGCCGCGCCACGTGGTGGGCGTGTCGATCTTCTGGGAGTCGCCCTTCGGGCCGCTCCGTATGAACTTCTCCGAGGCGCTTCAGAAAGAGCCGGGCGATTTCGAGCAGAGCTTCAACCTGACGGTTCGCACCGACTTCTGATCATGCGCGCGGGGATCATTCTCGCCGTGCTGCTGGCCATGTTCGCGGGCGCGGGCCACACACCCGTGCGGGCACAGCAACTGGGCGTCGTGCAAAGTGACGTGCTGGTCATTGATATCGAGCGGCTGCTCGCAGAGACCGCGTATGGTCAAAAGCTCCAGGCCGGGATCGAGGCGGAGCGCGACGCGCTGATCGCGCGCAACGAGCGCGTGGCAACCGAACTCGAGGCCGAGGAACGCGATCTGACAGAGCTGCGCGCGATCACCCCGCCGGACGAGTTCCGAGAGATGGCCGACGCGTTCGACACCAAGGTGACGCAGCTGCGCCGCGAGAGCGAACGGCTCTCGCGCGAGCTGGAGCGGCGGCGCGATCTCGCCCCGGTGCAGTTCATGCGGGTGGTGCAGCCGGTGCTGGGCGAAATCCTGAACGAGGCGGATGCCGTGGTGCTTCTGGACGTGCGCAGTGTGATCCTGCGCGCCGAGGTGGCCGACGTGACCGATATTGCCGTATCGCGTATCGACGCCCGGATCGGGGAGGGCCCCGAGCCGCCCGACGCGGCGCAGGAGTAGCCGCGCGCCGCGCTTGCCCCGCGCGGGCGCGCTTGCTAGGGACGGCGCGTCGCAACTTTGAGAGGACGTGCCATGAGCGAGCCGCTGAAATCCGCGGATATCCATCTTATCCAGCGGATCATTCCGCATCGCTACCCGTTCCTGTTGGTCGACCGGGTTGTCGATATCGACGGCTATCAGAGCGCGCGCGGCCTCAAGAACGTGTCGATGAACGAGCCGCATTTCCAAGGTCATTTCCCGGGCCATCCGATCATGCCCGGCGTGACCATCGTCGAGGCGATGGCGCAGACCGCCGCGGTGATGGTGGGCTGTGCGCTGGGGCTGGAGGATCGCAACATGCTGGTCTATTTCATGGCCATCGAGAGCGCCAAGTTCCGCCGCATGGTGGTGCCCGGCGACGTGCTGGAGCTTGCCGTCGAGACGCACCGCGGCAAGCCCGGCGGCAAGGTCTGGAAATTCACGGGCGTGGCACGGGTGGGCGACGAGGTTGCCGCCGAGGCGGAATTCACCGCCATGATGGACATGCCGAAGGATTGAACGCATGAGCGAGAGTGCGAGCGAGACCATGATCCACCCCGCGGCGGTGGTCGAGCCGGGGGCAGAGATCGGCGAGGGCTGCCGGATCGGGCCGTTCTGCCATGTCGGCCCGCAGGTGCGGCTCGCCCCGGGCGTGACGCTCAAATCCCACGTGGTGGTGAGCGGCGCGACCGAGATCGGCGAGGGCACGGTGGTCTTTCCGTTCTCGTGCATCGGCGAGATCCCGCAGGACCTCAAGTATCGTGGCGAGGCGACGCGGCTGGTGATTGGCGCGCATAACCGCATCCGCGAGCACGTCACCATGAACACCGGCACCGAGGGCGGTGGCGGCGTCACGCGCGTCGGCGACGAAGGGCTGTTCATGGCGGGCTGTCACGTCGCCCATGACGTGCAGATCGGCGACCGGGTGATCGTCGTCAACAACGCCGCGCTGGCGGGGCATTGCGTGCTGGAAGACGACGTCATCATCGGCGGGCTGTCGGGGGTGCATCAATTCGTGCGCATCGGCCACGGCGCGATCATCGGGGCGGTGACGATGGTCACGAATGACGTAATTCCCTATGGCCTCGTGCAGGGGCCGCGCGGCTATCTCGACGGGCTCAACCTCGTGGGGCTCAAGCGGCGCGGCGTGCCGCGCGCCGACATCACCGCGCTGCGCGCCGCTTTCCAGATGCTGGCGCAGGGAGAGGGCGCGTTCCAGGACCGTGCACGCCGGTTGGGCGAGGAGACGGCTAGCGATTACGTCCGGCGCATCGTCGATTTCGTGACCGCGCATTCCGACCGCTCCTACCTCACACCCGGCCAGGGCTAGGGGGGTGGGCCTCGCGCTCATCGCCGGGCAGGGGGGCGTGCCGCCGCATCTGGTGGGCGTGCTGCTGGCGCGGGGCGAGGTGCCGGTGCTGTGCGAGGTCGAGCAGTTCCCCTCGCAGGTCGCGGGCGATTTGCCGCGGCTCAGCTTTCGGCTTGAGAGTTTCGGCAGCCTGCTGGTGGAGTTGCGCACGCGCGGGGTGACGCGGCTGTGTATGGCCGGGGCCATGCGGCGGCCCGAGGTGGAGCCCGCCCGCATCGACGCGGCCACAGCACCGCTGGTCCCGCGCCTCTCGGCGGCGATGGCCAAGGGCGACGACGGCACCCTGCGCGAGATCGTGGCGATCGTCGAGGAGGCAGGCATCGCCGTCATCGGCGCGGTGGAGATCGCGCCGGATCTGTTGCCGGAGGCAGGGGTGTTGGCGGGCGCGCTGCACCCGGATGTGCGCGCCTCGATGCCGGCCGCCGAGGCTGCGCTGGCCGAGATGGGGCGTTCCGACACCGGGCAGGCGGTGGTCCTGCGCGGCGGCACGGTGATCGCGCGCGAGGACGCGCGTGGCACGGACCCGATGCTCGCCGATCTGGCGCAGGGGGCCGACTGGACGCTCGACCCGCTCGACATCGCCGACCGCGCGCTCGGTGCCGCCGCCGACTGGTTGAGCGCGGCGGATGCACAGGACGCCCCCGCCTTTCTCTACAAGGCACCGAAGCCCGGCCAAGAGATGCGCGTGGACATGCCGGTGATCGGCCCCGACACCGTGGTGCGCGCCGCTGCCGCGGGGCTTGCGGGGATCGTGATCGAGGCGGGCGGCGTGATGGTGCTCGACCGTGCGCGGGTGATCGAGGCGCTGGCGGGCGCGCGGATGTTCCTGTGGGTGCGCGACGCCGGGGGGCAGGGGTGAAGGTCTTTCTCGTCGCGGGCGAAGCGTCGGGCGACCGGCTGGGCGGGGCGCTGATGGCCGGTCTGCACAAGCTGGCCACGCCGCAATTCGCCGGTGTGGGCGGGCCGATGATGCAGGCGCAGGGGCTGCAGAGCCTCTTTCCGATGGACGATCTGAGCGTAATGGGTCTGGCCGAGGTGCTGCCGCGCTACCTGCACCTGCGCCGCCGCCTCGCGCAGACCGTGGCCGCCGTGCTCGAGGCCGCGCCGGATGTGCTGATCACCATCGACAGCCCCGATTTCGGCCTGCGCGTGGCGTGGCAGGTGCGTCGCCGTAACCCGGCGATCCGCACCGTGCATTACGTCGCCCCCTCGGTCTGGGCCTGGCGGGCAGGGCGCGCGGCCCGGATGGCGCGCCATGTCGATCATGTGCTGGCGCTCTTGCCGTTCGAACCGCCGCTGATGGAGGCGGCGGGCATGGCCTGCGATTTCGTGGGGCATCCGGTGGTGGCCGGGCCGCATCCCGATCCGGGCGAGGTGGCGGCGTATCGCGCGCGCCACGGTATCGGCGATGCGCCGCTGCTGCTGGTGCTGCCCGGCTCGCGGCGGGGCGAGGTGACGCGGCTCGCCCCTGTCTTCGGCGCGGCGCTCGGGCGGGTGCTGGATGCGCGGCCCGAGACGCGGCTGGTGCTGCCGACCACCGCGGCGATGGCCCCGCTGGTGCGCGCGGCGGTGGCGGATTGGCCCGCGCGGCCCGTGATCCTGTCGCCCGACGACCCGGACCACGCCGCCGAGAAGGCGCGTGCCTTTCACGCCGCCGATCTTGCGCTCGCGGCGTCGGGGACGGTGTCGCTGGAGCTGGCGCACGCGCGCACGCCGATGGTGATCGCCTATGACATGGCCCCGCTCAGCCGCGCGATCCTGTCGCGGCTCATCCGGGTGGATACGCTCACCCTCGTCAATCTGGTGAGCGGGACGCGGGCGGTGCCGGAGTTCATCGGCCGTGCCTGCCGCCCCGAGGCGATCGCGCCCGCGCTGTTGCAGGCGATGGCGCAACCGGGCGCGCAGGAGGCGGCGATGGAGGCCACGATGCAGCGCCTCGGCGAGGGGGGTGAGGCCCCGGGGTTGCGCGCGGCGCGGGCGGTGCTGGCGCGGATGTGACGGGGGCGGCGGGCGGGGCTTGGAGCGGACGGTCGCCACCCGCCCCGCGCGGGACAAGGTGCCGAAGGCACCGCCGCGCGATCACCAGCCCGCCCCCCGGGCTGGCGATGTGTTAACGTTGGCGCAAAGCTCTGATATCGCTCGGGAACCCGGGGGTTAATCGCGACAGCCACGCCGTTGCATCGCCACCCTGCGGGCTGGCGCTCGCGCGGCTCCCCGCCAAGCTCTCAATGCCCGCTTTGGCCCGAAGCCGACCGGGAGGCCGCCTCCCTCAATCCGTCTCGGATTGGCGGGTGGTGATCGCCTCGATCTTCGGCATCATCCGCGGCATGGCGTCCTGCAACACCGCCGAGATCATCGGCTGCTGCGCGCGCGACAGTTGCGGCATCTTGCGCATCACCGCGCCGCCGTGTTCGGAGCTATAAAAATCGCGCAGGGCGACCAGCTCCTCGAGGGTCAGCAGGTCGGCGAGGATTTCGTCCTGGCGGCGCATGACTTCGGTCAGCGGGCCGGTCAGCTCTTCGGAGAAGAGCGCCTCGATATCCGCGATCTGCGCGGGCGAAAGCTGTTGCCGGTTGGCCGCCATCCGCTGCACCATCGGCTGCCAGAGTTGGCGGATGAAGTCCTGGATGTTCATGTCTTCCATGCTGGCCTCGACATAGTCGCGGGCGACGGCGAGGCGCGCCTCGCGGTCGGTTTCGGCATGGGCGGGAAGCGCGAGGCAGAGCGCCAGAACAGCACCTGTGACAAATCGCATGGGTTGAACTCCGTCTGAAAATTTGAGTGGACACAAGCACTTCGGGTCCGCGCTGTCAACGGCACCGGGGCGGCAGTGCTTGCATGGTGGGGGAGGGGTTGCTATTGCCTGCCATCAAAGCCGACCAAATCGGTCGGAGTGACGACGAGAGGCAGCGGTGCAAGGTCCGACCCCCCGGCTTGAGATCAGGAACGCCACGCGCCGTTATGACGGGCGACTCGTGGTCGATGACGTGTCGCTGCAGGTCATGCCGGGGCAGGTGATGTGCCTGCTGGGGCCATCGGGCTGCGGCAAGTCCACCACGCTGCGCATGATCGCGGGCGTCGAGATGCAGGACGCGGGCGAGATCCATGTCGATGGCAAGCTCGTCTGCGACACGATCTTTCGCGTCCCGCCGGAGCGACGGCGGATCGGCCTGATGTTCCAGGATTTCGCGCTGTTCCCGCATCTGAGCGTGACCGAGAACGTGGGTTTCGGCCTCGACGGGCCGCGGCGCGCGCGGCGCGCGCGGGTGGTCGAGCTGCTGGAGCGGGTGCACCTGGCGCATCACGTCGACGCCTATCCGCACGAATTGTCGGGCGGCGAGCAGCAGCGCGTGGCGCTGGCGCGCGCGCTGGCCCCGCGTCCGCGGATCATGCTGATGGACGAGCCGTTTTCTGGGCTCGACAACCGGCTGCGCGACGGTATCCGTGACGAGACGCTCGACATCCTGCGCGAGGAGGACACCGCCGTGCTGCTGGTAACGCACGAGCCCGAGGAGGCGATGCGCATGGCCGATCAGATCGCGCTCATGCGCGACGGGCGGATCGTGCAGCAGGGCGCGCCCTACAATGTCTACAACGCGCCGGTGGATCGCAGCGCGATGGCGTTCTTTTCCGAGATCAACGTGATCCGGGGAACCGTGCGCGGCGCGCTGACCGAGACACCCTTTGGCCAGTTCCTCGCGCCCGGCGTACCCGACGGGCAGGCGGTGGATATCGTGATCCGACCGCAGCACATCAAGATCGATTTCGACCGGAACGGGCGCGGGCCGAACCCAACCCCGCTTGATGGCACGCCCGCGCGCGGGGTGGTGACGCGGGCGCGGTTCATGGGGTCGGAAAGCCTCGTGGAGTTCCGCATGGACCATGACGGCTCGCTCATCAAGGCGAGCGTACCCAACGTGTTCCTGCCCAAGCCGGGCAAGCCGCTATGGCTGATGATCCGCCGCGACCGGTGCTTCGTGTTCTCCGCCGGGGCGTGAGGCGAAGCCGTCATCGCCCGTGCCCTGACGCGATCCGGGTCCCCGATCGGGGTGCTCCGTGCGACCGCGCGGTGCGGTTCGTATTCCTTAATCCTTTGCCCGTCTGATGCCGCTCGAGCGCCGAGGTGAAGGAGCGAGCGATGATACTGGATTTCTTCCGGCAAGGAGGGGCAGAGACGACCGAGAGCCCGGAGCAAAAGGCGAGCGCGGCGGGCCGCGTCATTGCCTGGGGGGGGGCGGGGCGCGTGGCCTGGAGCCCGCGCGACGCCGTTAGCCTCACCCGCAGCGGTTTCGCGGGCAACCCGGTGGGGTTTCGCGCCGTCAAGATGATCGCCGAGGCGGCTGCGGCGCTGCCTCTGGTGCTGCAGGATGTCGAGCGGCGCTTTGCCGTGCATCCGCTGCTCGATCTCTTGGCCGAGCCAAACCCGGCGCAGGGGCAGGCGGAACTGTTAGAGGCGCTATACGGGCAGCTTTTGCTCAGTGGCAATGCGTATGTCGAGGCCGTTGGCGCAGGCACCGGTCTGCCGCTGGAGCTGCACGTTCTGCGCTCGGACCGGATGAGCGTGGTGCCGGGGGCCGATGGCTGGCCGGTGGCCTATGAATACAGCGTCTCCGGGCGCAAGCACCGCTTTCACCTGGGCGAGGGCGCGCCGTCGATCTGCCATATCAAGAATTTTCACCCGCAGGATGATCATTACGGCCTGTCGCCCATGCAGCCCGCCGCGCAGGCGGTGGACGTGCACAACGCGGCGAGCCGGTGGTCGAAGGCGCTTCTAGATAATGCCGCCCGGCCCTCGGGGGCCATCGTCTATAACGGGGCCGAGGGGCAGGGGGCGCTCAGTTCGGATCAGTACGACCGGCTGGTCGCCGAGATGGAGGCGCATCATCAGGGCGCGCGCAACGCAGGACGGCCGATGCTGCTGGAAGGCGGGCTCGACTGGAAGCCGATGGGGTTCTCGCCTTCGGATATGGAATTCCAGAAGACCAAGGAGGCGGCGGCGCGCGAGATCGCGCTGGCCTTTGGCGTGCCGCCGATGCTGCTCGGCATCCCGGGCGATGCGACCTACGCCAATTACCAGGAGGCCAATCGGGCGTTCTATCGCCTGACGGTGCTGCCGCTGGTGGCGCGGGTGAGCGCCAAGGTGGCGGCGTGGCTGGGCACGTTCAACGGCGACGTGCTGGTGGAGCTTTCGCCCGATCTCGACCGGGTGCCCGCGCTTTCCGCCGAACGCGACGCGCAATGGGCGCGCGTGGCAGGTGCGGATTTCCTGACAGCGGCGGAGAAGCGGGCGCTTCTGGGCCTCCCCGCGCTGACCGAAGGCGTCGCGGATGAGTGAGGGCGCGCCACCGCCGCGCTATGGCTTCGAGGCGTTCGATTGTGCGCCCGCGCTGCGGCTGGAGGCGCATGAGCGGGTCTCGGACCTGCAGCAGCGGGCCATGGCCGAGCGGCTGGAGAAACTCGAGGCGGCGATCGAGCGGCTGGAGCGGCGGCTTTGGCTGGCGGTCTATGGCGTGGTTGCGGCGGTGCTGGTGCAGGCGTTCCAGCCGATCCTGGCGGCGTTGCCGTGAGGGTTGGTGGGGTGAAACCCCATCCTACGGGAAGGGCAAGCTGATGGCGGGGGCGTTGCCGGGATGAACGGAAAGGGCGAGGCGATGGAGACGGAACTGGAACGGAAATTCATGCAGTGCGGGGCCGAGGGGCTGCGTGTCACGCAGGAAGGCGGAATCGAAGGCTATGCGAGCCTGTTCGAGGCACCTGACCAGGGTGGCGATATCGTGACGCGGGGGGCCTATGCGGCGAGCCTCAAACGGATGGCCGCGGAGGGGCACCGCGTCCGGATGCTGTGGCAGCACGACCCGCGCGAGCCCCTCGGTACCTGGGACGAGGTCCGCGAGGACGGGCGGGGCCTGTGGGTCAAGGGCCGGCTTCTGGACGGCGTGGCGCGCGCCCGTGAGGCGGCGGCGCTCATCACGGCGGGCGCGCTCGACGGGCTGAGTATCGGCTATCGCACGGTGCGTGCGAGCCGGAATGAGAAGGGCCAGAGGCTCTTGCAGGAACTGGAGCTTTGGGAGGTGTCGCTCGTGACCTTCCCGATGCTGCCCAGTGCGCGGGTGGCAGCCAAGGGCGAGAGGCCCGGCGACGACGCCTTGCGCGAGATGGCGGCCGTGCTGCGGGCGGCGCGCCGGGAGATGGCGCAACAGTAGCGCCGACCCGCAACCGAGAGGAGTTGACGATGACGACCGAGACGAAGGCTCGGACCGGGGAAGACGTGTCTCCGGCAGCCGAGATGGGGGAGGCCCTGCGCGGCTTTTTCGACGAGTTCAAGGGCTTTCGGGCCGAGATCACCACGCGGTTTCAACAGCAGGAAGACAAGATGACCATGATCGAACGCAAGAGCCTCACGCAGGGGCGCCCGCACCTGGCAGGCCCCCCGGATATCCACGCGCCGCATCGCAAGGCGTTCGACGCCTATTTGCGCTCGGGCGACGATGACGGGCTTCGCGGGCTCGAGCTCGAGGGCAAGGCGCTCACCACGGCGGTGACGGCGGAGGGTGGCTATCTCGTCGATCCCCAGACCTCGGAGACGATCCGTTCGGTGATGAATTCCACCGCCTCGATCCGTGCCATCGCCAACGTGGTGGCGGTGGAGGCGACATCGTTTGACGTGCTGGTGGACCATACCGAACTGGGTCACGGCTGGGCCAGCGAGACCGGCAGCGTGACCGAGACCGACACGCCGCAGATCGACCGCATCGCCATCCCGCTGCACGAGCTGAGCGCGCTGCCCAAGGCGAGCCAGCGGCTGCTCGATGACAGCGCATTCGATGTGGAGGGCTGGCTGGCCGCGCGCATCGCCGACCGGTTCGCCCGCGCCGAGGCCGCAGCCTTCATCTCTGGGGACGGGGTGGACAAGCCGCGCGGGTTCCTGAGCCGTCCGGCAGTGGACAACGATGTGTGGACCTGGGGCAACCTCGGATACGTGCCGACCGGCGTGGACGGGGACCTGAACGGCCCCGATCCGATCGTGGACCTGGTCTATGCGCTGGGCGCGGAATACCGTGCAGGCGCGAGCTTCGTGATGAACTCGCGCACCGCCGGTGTGGTGCGCAAGCTCAAGGATGCCGATGGCCGGTTCCTGTGGTCCGATGGCCTCGCCGCCGGAGAGCCCGCGCGGCTGATGGGCTACCCGGTGCTCATCGCCGAGGACATGCCGGACATCGCGGCGGGTGCGGATGCCATCTCCTTCGGCGATTTCCGCGCCGGCTACACGGTGGCCGAGCGGCCCGACCTGCGCATCCTGCGCGATCCGTTCAGCGCCAAGCCGCATGTCCTGTTCTACGCGACCAAGCGCGTCGGCGGCGACGTGAGCGATTTCAAGGCGATCAAGCTGTTGCGGTTCGCTGCCGCCTGAGGCGCGCGGTGAAGGCGGACGGGGGCGGATTGCCCCCGTCCCATGGCGCGCGCCGCACGATGCGGCGTTGCTGAGCTTCCCCTCCGTCCGGGCAAGGCCGGGCGGCGCGCGCCGCCGATACCGGAGGGGCCCGGGATGATGGAGATGGTCAATGTTGCTGATGGAAGAGACCGCGGTGCCGGATGCCGCATTGCCGCTGGCGGAGTTCAAGGCGCATCTGCGGCTGGGCACCGGCTTCGCGGATGACGATATTCAGGACCCCGTGCTGGAGGGATTCCTGCGCGCCGCGCTGGCCGCAATCGAGGGGCGCACGGGAAAGGCGCTGATCGAGCGGGCGTTTTCCTGGGTGCTGCACGATTGGCAGGACGCGACCGGGCAGCCCCTGCCGATGGCACCGGTGAGCGCGATTCTGGGCCTCGTGCTGCGCGACCGCGCCGACGAGGAAGAGGTGATCGCCCCGGCGCTCTACCGGCTGGAGCGCGACGCGCATCGCCCTGTGCTGCGGCCCGCGGGGCACAGCCTGCCGATGGTACCCACGGGCGGGGTGGCCGAGATCGGGTTTCGCGCCGGGTACGGTGCCGCGTGGGGCGATCTGCCCGGCGATCTGGCGCAGGCGGTGCTGCTGCTGGCGGCGCATTATTACGAGCACCGGACCGAGACCGCGCTCGGCGAGGGCTGTATGCCCTTTGGGGTGGCGAGCCTCATCGAGCGGTACCGCAAGGTCCGCCTGCTGGGCGGAGGGGCGCGGTGATGGCGCGGCCCGTCCTCAACCGCCCGCTGGTGCTCGAGGTGCCCGAGCGCGTGCCCGACGGCGCGGGCGGGTTCGCGCAGGTCTGGGCCGTGCGCGGCACGCTCTGGGTGGCGCTCGACGTGCGCACCGGGCGCGAAGTGGCGGGTGAGGGGCTGCGGCTGGGACGCGCGGGCTATCGCATCACTGTGCGCGCGGCCCCGCAGGGCGCGCTGTCGCGTCCCCAATCCGGGCAGCGCCTGCGCGACGGGGCGCGGCTGTTTCACATCCTGTCGGTGACCGAGAGCGATGTGGGCCCCGGCTATCTCACGCTCTGGGCCGAGGAGGAGGTGGTGGCATGAGCTATGGCATGGCGGCGGCGCTTCAATCGGCGATCTGGCAGCGGCTCTCAGGCGACCCGGCGCTCGCGGCCCTGGTGACCGGCGCGATCTATGACGCCGCTCCGCAGGGTGCGGTGCCCGATCTCTACGTTGTCCTCGGTCCCGAGGACGTGCGCGAGAGCGGCGACGGCACGGCGGCGGGCGCCGAGCATCGCGTTCCCGTCTCGGTGGTGAGCGCGGCGGCGGGGTTCCTCGTCGCCAAGCAGACGGCGGGGGCGGTGAGCGACGCGCTCGACGGTGCGGCGCTGACCCTCGACCGGGGACAGCTGGTGTCGTTCAACTTTCTGCGCGCCCGCGCGCGGCGCAGCCGCGACGGGCAGCACCGGCGGATCGACCTGACATTTCGGGCGCGCGTGGATGACGGTGCCCGATCCAACTGAGAACGGAGACAAAACATGGCAGTTCAGAACGGCAAGGACCTTCTTATCAAGGTCGATCTCAACGGCGGCGGCAATTTCCAGACGATGGCGGGGCTGCGCGCGACGCGGGTGAACTTCAACGCCGAGAGCGTGGATGTCACAAGCCTCGATTCGGCGGGGGGCTGGCGCGAGTTGCTGGCCGGTGCCGGCGTCAAATCCGCCGGCATCAGCGGCTCTGGCGTGTTCCGCGACGCGGCCAGCGACGCGCGGATGCGGCAGATCTTCTTTGACGGGGAGACGCCTGACTTCCAGGTGGTCATCCCCGATTTCGGCACCATCCAGGGGCCGTTCCAGGTGACCGGGATCGAGTATGGCGGCAGCCATGACGGCGAGGCCACCTACGAGATGTCTCTCGCCTCGGCGGGGCGGCTCGATTTCGTGGCGCTGTGAGCGGTGGCATGGCCAACCCCTATGCGGGCGAGGTGACGCTGGTTCTGGGTGGCGAGGGCTGCGTGATGCGGCTCACGCTCGGGGCGCTGGCAGAGATGGAGGCCACCATGGGGGCCGATTCCCTCGTCGATCTGGTGACGCGGTTCGAGGAGGGGCGGTTTTCCTCGCGCGACGTGCTGGCGGTGATCGTGGCGGGCCTGCGCGGCGGTGGCTGGGAGGGGCAGCCATCCGACCTGCTGACCGCCGAGATCGAGGGCGGGCCGGTAGCGGCGGCGCGGGCGGCGGCGCAGCTTCTGGCGCGGGCCTTTGCCCTGCCCGGAGAGGACGGGTGAGCGACACGCGCTTCGACTGGCCCGCGCTGTTGCGCGCGGGCGTTCAGGGACTTGGCCTGCGACCGGCGGAGTTCTGGGCGCTGACGCCCGCGGAATTGCGGCTGATGCTGGGCGAGGGCCGGGGGCCGCGCCCGATGGCGCGCGACGGGCTGGAGGCGCTGGTGGCGGCCTTCCCCGACAAGACCGAGGAGACGAGCGATGGATGAGTTGGAGCGTGCCGACGATCTGGAGACGCAGATCATGGCGCTGGACGACGCGATGGGGCAGGCGGGCGCGATGGCCACTGCCTTTGCCGGCGAGTTGGCACAGGTGCGCGGTGGTTTCGCCGCCGCTGGGCAGGATGTTCAGAGCCTGGAACGGGGGCTGAGCCGCGGCCTGCGCGGGGCGCTGCGCGGTGCGGTGGTGCAGGGTGACAGCCTGAGCGAGAGCCTGCGGCGGCTGGCCACGACGATGGTCAACACCGCCTTCAACGACGCGGTGCGCCCGGTGACGGACCAAGTGGGCGGGCTGGTGTCGCAGGGGATCGGCGCGCTGGTGGGCGGGCTGCTGCCGTTTGGTCGTGGAGGTGGCTTTGCGCAGGGGCGGGTGATGCCCTTTGCCAACGGTGGCGTGGTGAGCGGGCCGGTGACGTTCCCGATGCGCGGGGGGCGCACCGGGCTGATGGGCGAGGCGGGACCGGAGGCGATCCTGCCGCTGAGCCGTGGCACCGACGGGCGTCTTGGCGTGCGGGCGCAGGGTGGCGGCACCGTGAGCGTGGTGATGAACGTGAGCACGCCCGACGTCGAGGGGTTTCGCCGCAGCAGCGGGCAGATCGCCGCGCAGCTTGGCCGCGTGATCGGGCGCGGTGCGCGCAACCGTTGAGGGGAACACATGATGGCATTTCACGAGATACGATTCCCGGTCAACCTGAGCTTCGGCTCGGTTGGCGGGCCGGAGCGGCTGACCGAAATCGTCACGCTGGCCAGCGGGCACGAGGAGCGCAACAGCCCCTGGGCGCAGGCGCGCAGGCGCTACGATGCGGGCGTCGCGCTGCGCGGCCTCGAGGATATCGAGGCGCTGATTGCCTTTTTCGAGGCGCGGCAGGGGCAGCTCTACGGGTTTCGCTGGAAGGACTGGAGCGATTTCAAGTCGGGCCGCGCGGGGGCGGCACCCGCATTTGACGATCAGCGGATCGCGGAGGGGGATGACGCGACCGTCGCGTTCCAGCTTTTCAAGACCTATCGTTCGGGCGCGCAGGAGGCCGTGCGCCCCGTGGCCAAGCCGGTGGCGGGCAGCGTGCGTATCGGCCTCGGTGGTGTCGAGATGCGCGAGGGGGTGCATTACGAGGTGGACGACACCACCGGCATCGTCACCTTTGCCGAGCCGCCCAACCGCGACGTGGCGGTGACGGCGGGGTATGAATTCGACGTGCCGGTGCGGTTCGACACCGACCGTATCCAGGTCAGTCTTGCGAGCTTCCAGGCGGGCGAGGTGCCCAGCGTGCCGGTGGTGGAGATCCGGGTATGACCGGGGCGGAGGCGCTGGCCGCGCATCTCGGGACCGGGGTGAGCACCACCTGCCGGGCCTGGGCGCTCATGCGGCGCAACGGGGCGGTGATGGGTTTCACCGATCACGACCGCGCGCTGCATTTCGAGGGCATCGAGTTTCGCCCCGAGACGGGGATGAGCGCGCGCGCCGTGGCGGCCAGCACCGGGCTTGCCGTCAACAATACGGAGGCGTTGGGCGCGCTGTCGGACGCGGCGGTCAGCGAGACGGATATCGAGGCCGGGCGCTATGACGGCGCGTCGGTACGGGCGTGGATCGTCAACTGGCAGGACGTGACCCAGCGGATGGCGATCTTTGCCGGGACGATCGGCGATATTCGGCGCGCGGGCGGCGCGTTCGAGGCGGAACTGAGGGGTCTCACCGATGCACTCAACGTGCCGCTGGGACGGGTTTACCAGAAATCCTGCAGCGCCGTGCTGGGGGATCGCGATTGCACCTTCGACCTCAATACGCCGGGGTATGTGTCTGCCCGCGCGGTCGAGCAGGTTATGCAGAACCGCGTGTTCCGCTTCGCCGATATGACCGGGTTTGCCGAGAACTGGTTCCGGCACGGGGTGCTGAAGGTGCAAAGCGGCGCGGCACAGGGCCTGCAGGGGATGATCAAACGCGACCGTATGGATGGAGATGCGCGGGTGATCGAGCTGTGGCACCCGCTGGGAGCGGAGGTTCTGCCCGGCGACGCGCTGCGGATCGAGGCGGGCTGCGACAAGCGGCGGGAGACCTGTCAGTTCAAGTTCGACAACCTTCTGAACTTCCAGGGGTTCCCGGACATTCCCGGCGATGACTGGGTGATCACCGATCCCACCAAGTCGCCGCGCCTCGATGGCGGGAGCCGCCGCCGATGAGCGCCCTGCAAGATGAGATCGTGGCCGCGGCGCGCGGCTGGCTCGGCACGCCCTACCGCCATCAGGCGGCGTGCCGGGGGGCGGGCTGCGATTGCCTGGGCTTGGTGCGCGGGGTCTGGCGCGAGGTAGTGGGCGACGAGCCCGAGCGGCCGCCCGCCTATTCGGTGGACTGGTCCGAGCCCGCGCGCGAAGAGGTGCTGTGGGCCGCTGCGCTGCGCCACCTGCGGGCGCGTCCGGTGCCCTATGAGGTGCCCGGCGACGTGATCCTCTTTCGGATGCGCACGGGGGCTGTGGCCAAGCATCTGGGCATCTGCACGCGCGCGGGGCGGGACGCGCGCTTTGTCCATGCCTATTCGGGGCATGGCGTGGTGGAAAGCGCGCTGAGCGAGCCCTGGCGGCGGCGGATCGTGGCGCGCTTCGCCTTTCCTGAGGAGGGATAAGCATGGCAACGATTCTTCTGTCTGCTGCCGGAGCGGCCATCGGCGGCGCGGTTGGTGGCTCGGTGCTCGGCATTTCGTCGGTCGCAATCGGGCGCTTTGCGGGCGCGGTCATCGGGCGGTCGATCGACCAGCGGCTGTTGGGGCAAGGCTCGGAGGTGGTCGAGACCGGGCGTGTCAACCGGCTGCGGCTGACCGGATCGGGCGAGGGAGACGCTATTGCGCAGGTCTATGGCCGGATGCGCGTGAGCGGACAGGTGATCTGGGCCACCGAGTTTCGCGAGACGGTGACCGTCACGCCGGGGCAAAGCGGCGGCGGCAAGGGCAGCCCGCGCCCCGCCACCCCCACTGTGCGGGAGTTTCGCTATTCCGTAAGCCTTGCCATCGCGCTTTGCGAGGGAGAGATCACGAATGTCGCCCGCATCTGGGCCGATGGTACCGAGATCGCCCCTGACAGCCTGACCATGCGGGTGTATCCGGGCAGCCGCGATCAGCTTCCCGATCCGCTGATCGAGGCCGTCGAAGGGGCGGGGACGGTGCCGGCCTATCGCGGCACCGCGTATGTGGTGATCGAGGAGCTTGACCTGACCCCGTTCGGCACCCGCGTGCCGCAATTTAGCTTCGAGGTCTGCCGACCGGCGCAGATCGGCAACCCCGGTGCCGATCTCGATCCGGTCCACAGCCTGAGCGGGGTGGCCATGCTTCCGGGAACCGGCGAATACGCGCTCGCCACGACGTCGGTGACGCTCGATCTCGGGTTCGGCGCAAAGCAGGTGGCCAACGTGAACACGCCCGGCGCGCGCACGGATTTCAGCGTCTCGCTCGGGGCGCTGACCGCCGAGTTGCCGCGCGTGCAGGCAACCTCGCTGATCGTGAGCTGGTTCGGGGATGACCTGCGCTGCGGAACCTGTGAAATCCGTCCGCTGGTGGAGACACGGGATTTCGACGCCTCCAACATGCCATGGACGGTTTCGAGCCTCACGCGCGCGGCGGCACAGGAGGTGCCCAAGGATGACGGAGACCGCGTGGTCTATGGCGGTACCCCCTCTGACCAGGCGGTGATCGAGGCGATCCTCGCGCTGCGGCAGGCGGGGCAGGAGGTGCTCTACTATCCGTTCATCCTGATGACGCAGATGCCCGGCAACACCCTGCCCGACCCGTGGAGCGATGCCGAGACTCAGCCGGTGCTGCCGTGGCGGGGGCGGATCACCACGTCGAAGGCACCGGGACAGCCAGGCAGCCCGGACGGGACAGAGACGGCGGAGGACGAGGTGGCGGCGTTCTTCGGCACGGCTTCGGCCACGGATTTCGCCGTGACGCCGATCGAGGCAGTGCCGGCGGAGGCGCCGGGCACGGGCGCGCTGGCTCTTTTGAGCTTCGGCGGCGCGGTCAAGGCGAGCCCGGTGGCCTACCACGGCCCGGACGAATGGTCCTTCCGCCGCTTCATCCTGCACCAGGCGGCGCTGTGCGCCGCGGCGGGGGGTGTGGAGAGCTTCTGCATCGGCTCGGAGATGCGCAGCCTGACGCAGATCCGCGGGGCGGGAAACAGTTTTCCCGCGGTGGCGGAACTCGTCGATCTGGCGGCTGAAGTGCGTGCGCTGCTGGGGCCGGAGGTAAGGATCAGCTATGCGGCCGACTGGTCGGAATATTTCGGGTATCAGCCGGGCGGTGGCGACCGGTTCTTTCACCTCGATCCGCTCTGGGCCGATGACAACATCGATTTCATCGGGATCGATAACTACATGCCGCTGTCGGACTGGCGCGAGGGATACGAGCATCTCGACGCGCAGGACTGGCCGTCGATCTATGACCTGGACTACCTGAAATCGAATATCGAAGGCGGCGAGGGGTATGACTGGTTTTACCCCTCGCCCGAGGCACGGGCGGCGCAGCGGCGGGTTCCGATCACCGACGAGGCCTATGACGAGCCGTGGATCTGGCGGTTCAAGGACATTCGCAACTGGTGGGCCAACCGGCATTTCGACCGGGCGGGGGGCGTGCGCGCGGCAGAGCCGACCGCCTGGGTGCCCGAGTCAAAGCCCGTCCGGTTCACCGAATACGGGTGCGCGGCGGTGGACAAGGGCACCAACCAGCCCAACAAGTTCCTCGATCCGAAATCCTCGGAATCGCGGCTGCCCCGCCATTCGACGGGGCGGCGCGACGAACTGATCCAGATGCAGTATCTGCGGGCGATGGCGGCCTACTGGCGCGATCCGGCGCATAACCCTGTGTCTCAGGAATACGGCGGGCCGATGCTCGAGATGGACAGGGCTTATGTCTGGGCCTGGGATTCCCGGCCTTACCCGTGGTTTCCGGCCAATGGAGCGCTCTGGTCGGATGGCGGCAATTACGCGCGCGGGCACTGGATCACGGGCCGGGTGAGCGGGCGCAGGCTGGCCGAGGTGATCGACGAGATCACGGGCCGCGCAGGCCTCGCGCCCCCCGACAGTGCGCGCGCCACCGGCTTCGTGCGAGGCTATACCGTGGACGAGGTGGGCGCGGCGCGCGCATCGCTGCAGCCTCTATTGCTGGCCTATGGTGCCGATGCGGTAGAGCGCGATGGCCGCCTCAGCTTTCGCGTGCGCGACGGGCGGTCGGATATCACCGTGATCCATGACCGTCTGGTGCGCGACCCCGAGCTGGGCGGTGTGATCGAGGAGACGCGCGGCAGCGACCTGGAACTCGCGGGCCGTGTGCGTCTGCGGTTCGTCGAGGCAGACGGCGATTACGACGCGGTGGCCGAGGAGGCGATCCTGCCCGACGAGGCAACGCACGCCGTGGCGATGTCCGAGCTGTCGCTGTCGCTGACCCGCGCCGAGGGGCGGCAGGTGGTCGAGCGGTGGCTGTCCGAGGCGCGGCTGTCCGTCGACACGTTGCGCCTGTCATTGCCGCCTTCCGATATCGCGGCCGGCGCGGGAGATGTTATCGAATTGCCCGGCGCGGAGGGCGGCGGGCGGTTCCGCATCGACCGCGCCGAGCAGATGGGTGGAATGCAGCGCATCGAGGCCACGCGCACCGACCCGGAGAGTTTTCGGCCCATCCTGTTGAGCGAGATATCGGCGCGCATAACGCCGTTCGTGGCACCCGCGCCGGTGACGCCGCTGTTCCTCGATCTGCCGCTCATGACCGGCGAGGAGGTGCCGCACGTGCCGCACCTCGCGGTGATCGCCGATCCGTGGCCGGGGACGGTGGCGCTCTATTCCTCGGACGAGGACGCCAACTACACGCTCGACACATTGATCGCCGCGCAGGCCGTCGTGGGCGTGACGGAAACACCGCTCCTGCCTGCCGCGCCGGGGCGGATCGACCACGGCGACGGTCTCTTTGTGCGGATGCGCCATGGAACGCTGGAGAGCGTGAGCGACCTGGCCTTCCTGAACGGGGGCAATCTCTGTGCCATTGGCGACGGCACGCCCGACGGCTGGGAGCTTTTCCAGTTCGGCGATGCCGAGCTGGTGGCGCCCGACACCTACATTCTGCGCCACCGGCTGCGCGGGCAGTTGGGGACCGAAGGGGCCGCCACCTGGCCGGCGGGGTCCATCGTAGTGCGGATGGACGGCATCCCGCGCCAGATCGCGCTCAGGGAGGCGCAGCGCGGACAGGCGCGGCATTACCGGATCGGGCCGGGGGGGCGACCGGTGGACGACCCGAGTTTCGGCCACGCGGTGCTGGCCTTCGACGGGCTGGGGCTGCGGCCCTATGCGCCGGTGCATCTGCGTGTGCAGGAAACGGGGGGTGCTCTGGCGGTGGCCTGGATCAGGCGCACGCGGATCGGGGGCGACCGGTGGGACACGCCCGAGGTGCCGCTGGGCGAGGAAAGCGAGGCGTATCTCGTGCGGGTGCGGCGCGGGGCACAGGTGCTGCGCGAGGTGACGGTCTCTGTGCCGGAGTGGACCTACACCGCCGCTGCCCGTGCCGAGGATGGGCCCGACACGGGCAAGCGGATCGAGGTGGCGCAGGTCTCGGCCAGTTTCGGCCCGGGGCGGTTTG
>Ga0209943_1000403_pt1 | contig 30231 bp, 37 predicted proteins | sample SalPonR1_B_D2_MG_FD_185698 | JGI IMG/M metagenome (GOLD analysis project Ga0209943, IMG submission 185698) | Salt pond soil microbial communities from South San Francisco under conditions of wetland restoration - Salt Pond MetaG R1_B_D2_MG... ... | reverse complement strand
GGCTGCGCGCGAATGGGCGTCCGCCGGATGAACAGAAGGCCGCCGCCCCAGGATGGGTTGCGGTGCCACAACTCGCCCCGGCCGGGCCGGTTTGCTTGCGACAGGGATGATAACGATGGACAACAGGGAAGATCTGTCTTTTCAGGACGATACGGGTGCCTCGCGCTCGACATGGATTGCCGCCGCTCTGGTGGTTGCGATCGTGGGATGGATGGGCAGTGGCTATATCCTTCCGTCGAAGGACACCGGCGCGCCGCAGGCGTCCGATAAAGAGGTTGAGCCCGTTGCCGTAGCCGTCGATCAGTCGAAGGCGGCGCCTGTGACGCTCTACTTTCAGGCCGAGGGCCAGGCGCTCCCGGACCGCGACACGTCCATCCGTGCCGAGGCGTCGGGCGATGTCGCCGAGGTTCTGGTATCAAAAGGCGAAGATGTTGGGGCCGGTGCGGTGATCGCACGGCTGTCGGCGACACGCGCCGAGGCCGACCTGGACCGTGCGCGTGAGGAGCTTTCGCGCGCGCAACGCGAATTCGACAACGCGTCGCAGCTTCTGGAGCGAGGCGTGGCCACGGTCGACCGCGTCAGTCAGGCGCGCGCCACGCTTGCCTCCGCGCAAGCAGCTGTCACCTCGGCTGAGGAAACCATCGACTCCCTCGAGATCACGGCCCCCTTCGCCGGACGGATCGAGACTATGTCGCTCGACGCCGGCGAGTTCGTCCAGGCGGGTGCCGATGTGGGGCGCATCGTTGACAACCACCCCCTGACGGTTGCCATCCAGGTTCCGCAGCAGGCACTCGGCCGAATCAAGGGCGGGCAGACCGCGACGGTCAGCTTCATTACCGGCGAAGTGCGAGAAGGCACGGTGAGTTTCGTTGGCACCGCCGCCAGCGCGGAGACACGGACATTCTTGACGGAAATCACCGTTCCGAACGAGGATGGCGCCATCCCTGCGGGCATTTCGGCCGAGATCCGCATTCCGACGGGCACCACGCAGGCGCATTTCGTGCAGCCTTCCACCGTTTCGCTGAGCCCCGAGGGCCGACTGGGCGTCAAGGCCGTGGATGACGCCGATACCGTGGTGTTCCACCCCATCGAGGTCGTGCGCGCGGAGATCGACGGGGTCTGGGTCACGGGCCTGCCCGAAACCTCGAGAATAATCACGGTCGGTCAGGGGTTCGTGAGGGAAGGTGAGGATGTAAATCCCTCTGCCAATCCCAAAAAGGCCCCCGCCTTGGCGCGGGGAGGTTAAGCGATGAACACCATCATCGACGCTGTATTCTCGCGCAGCCGGGTCGTTCTCATGGCGCTTGTGATGATCCTCACGGTTGGGGCCGTGGCCTATGTTTCGATCCCGAAAGAAGCCAATCCCGAGGTCCCGCTGCCGCTGGTCTACGTTTCTACCGGGCTTGATGGCATCAGCCCCGGCGACGCGGAGCGCCTGTTGATCGAGCCGATGGAGGCCGAGTTCGCCACCATCGAGGGGCTGGACAAGACGGAAAGCCACGCCCGCGAAGGTTTTGCCAGCGTGCAGCTTGAGTTCCAGCCCGGCGGCGATATCGACGAGGCGCTCCGCAAGGTGCGCGAGGCCGCCGATCAGGTCGAGAACGAGTTGCCCGAGGATGCCTACGACCTGACGATAACAGAAATCAACACCGCCCTCTTTCCGATCATCACCGCAATCATTTCGGGGCCCGTACCCGAACGCACGCTGAACGACCTGGCCGATGATGCGCAGGAAGAGATCGAGGGGCTGCCCGGGGTCCTCGAGGTGGATATCGGCGGCGCGCGCGACGAGTTCCTCGAAATCCTGATCGATCCGACCGTGTTTCAGACCTACAATCTGAGTTTCGACGAACTGATCAATCAGCTTCAGCGCAACAACCGCCTGATCGCCGCAGGTGCCATCGAGACAGGCGGTGGGCGGATCGTGCTGAAGGTGCCCGGGCTGATCGAGGATCTCGATGATGTGATGAAGATCCCCGTGAAGGCGCGCGGCGATGCCGTGGTGACGTTCGAGGATGTCGCGACCGTGCGGCGCACCTTCGAGGACCCGACCGGGTTTGCCCGGATTGAAGGTCAGCCCGCGCTGGCGCTCGAGGTCAAGAAACGGTCGGGCGCGAATATCATCGACACGGTGGCGGCGACAAAGGAGGCTGTCGAAGACCTGCGCGCCGATTGGCCCGACAGCGTGGAGGTAACCTACCTTCAGGACCAGTCCGAGCAGGTCAAGACGCTGCTCTCGGATCTGGAGGCCAACGTCATCGCGGCCGTGATCCTCGTCATGATCGTGATCGTTTTCGCACTTGGCTTCCGCTCGGCCGTTCTGGTCGGCCTCGCCATTCCCGGCGCGTTCCTCGCGGGTGTCACCGCGCTTTGGGCGATGGGCTACACGATGAATATCGTGGTGCTCTTTTCGCTCATCCTGGTGGTGGGGATGCTGGTGGATGGGGCCATCGTCACGGCCGAACTGGCCGATAGACAGTTGCAAGACGGGGTGTCCCCGCGTGAGGCCTACGCCTACGCTGCAAAGCGCATGTCGTGGCCGATCATCGCCTCGACGGCCACAACTCTCAGCGTGTTTTTCCCGCTCTTGTTCTGGACCGGGATGGTCGGGGAGTTCATGAAATTCCTGCCGATCACGGTGATCCTCACGCTGTTCGCCTCGCTTTTCATGGCGCTGGTCTTCATCCCGGTCCTTGGCGGGCTGATGGGCAAGCGGCAACCGCAGCGGGCCGGGGCCAAGGCATCGCTTCATGCCGCCGAAAAAGGCGACCCGCGGCGCATCGGAGGCCTCACCGGCATGTATATTCGTCTGCTTGAATGGGCGATATTGCGGCCCGGCGCGACGGCGCTTCTGGCGCTTGCCCTGCTGCTGGGCGGGTTCGGCCTTTATGGCCAGTTCGGCAAGGGGTTGTCCTTCTTTCCTTCGGTCGAGCCCGAATTCATGCAGGTGCAGGTACGGGCACGCGACAATTTCTCGATCTACGAGCGCGACGCGCTGGTGCGTCGGGTGGAAGACCGCCTTCTTGGGTATGAAGAGGTTGCCACGGTTTACGCCCGCTCGACGATGAGCGCAGGTCAGGGCGACGAGGAAACCATCGGCATCTTGCAACTGGAACTCATCGATTGGGACATCCGCCGCCCCGCCGAACAAATCGGCGAGGATATCCGGCAAGATGTGTCGGATGTCGCCGGTATCGACGTGCAGGTCCAGACCGACAGCGGCGGGCCGACACAGGGCAAACCGATCAACCTTCAGATCGCGGCGCGCAACCCGGCGGTTCAGTCGGAGGCCGTCGGACAGGTTTTGTCCATCATGGAGCGGATTGGCGGCTTCACCGACGTGACCGACACGCGCCCGCTTCCCGGGGTCGAGGTGTCCATTCTTGTCGACCGGGCCGAGGCCGCGCGCTTTGGTGCCGATGTCAGCCTTTTGGGACAGGCGATCCAGCTTTTGACCCAGGGCATCACCGTCGCCGATTATCGCCCCGATGATGTGGACGGTGAAATTGATATCCGCGTGCGCTTTCCGGCCGAGGAACGATCCTTGTCGGAGCTCGGCAATCTGCGCGTGCCAACCTCGGCGGGTCTGGTGCCCATATCGAATTTCGTCACCTTCGAGCCGGTCGAGCGTACCGGCACGATCACCCGCATCGATGAAGAAAGGGTCGTGAGCATCGAGGCGAATGTCGCGCCCGGGCTTCTGGTCAATGATCAGGTCACGGCGCTGCAAGAGAGGCTGAACGAAGCGGACCTGCCCGAGGGTGTCAGTTACAGTTTCGCGGGCGAATCCGAGGATCAGACCGAGGCGATGACCTTCCTCGTCGGTGCATTCATTGCGGCCGTCTTCCTGATGTTCGTCATCCTGGTGCTGCAATTCAACAGTTTCTACCAGGCCTTCGTGGTGATGAGCGCCATCGTCTTTTCCGTGGCCGGCGTCCTTCTGGGCCTGATCGTCACCGGCCGCCCCTTCGGCGTGGTGATGGGCGGCATCGGGATCATCGCGCTGGCCGGGATCGTGGTGAACAACAATATCGTGCTGATCGACACCTACAATGACCTCAAGCGCGCCGGCCTGTCCCCGCGCGAGGCAGCGCTGCGCACCGGGGCACAACGCCTGAGGCCCGTCGTACTCACCTCGATCACCACGGCCCTCGGCCTCATGCCGATGGTCCTCGGGGCGAACCTGAACTTCTTCACCCGCGAGATCGTGTTCGGCGCGCCGTCGACCCAGTACTGGACGGAACTTTCCAGCGCCATCGTCGGTGGCCTCGCCGTGGCGACGCTGCTCACGCTGGTCCTGACGCCAGCCATGCTCATGCTGGGCGAGGGGCGCTGGTGGCCCGCGGCCACGCTCCGCCGTTCAAAACAAGCCCGAACCGGACTCGGCACAGCCGGTCCGACGGAGGCGTAGAAAAATGGCAAGCCTTGCAGCCTATACCACCCGCAACCTGACCAAGGTCTATGGCGAGGGGCGCTCGGCCGTGCACGCGCTGCGCGGCGTCGCTCTGGGAATTTCCGGCGGGCGAGATCGTCGTGCTGCTGGGGCCATCCGGCTCTGGTAAGTCCACGCTCCTCAACATCATTGGCGGGCTGGACCGGGGCACCGAGGGCGAGGTTCGCTTCCGCGACCAACGGCTCGACGAGATGAGCGATGCGGAGTTGACGCGCTACCGGCGCGATCATGTCGGATTCGTCTTTCAGTTCTACAATCTCATGCCCAGCCTGACCGCGCGCGAGAATGTCGAGTTGGTCACCGAGATCGCCGCCGACCCGATGGACCCGGATGAGGCGCTGGCGCTGGTCGGGCTGAAAGAGCGGACGGATCATTTCCCGGCACAGCTTTCAGGGGGCGAGCAGCAGCGCGTGGCGATCGCGCGGGCCATCGCCAAGCAGCCCGACGTTCTCTTTTGCGACGAGCCCACCGGGGCGCTGGACAGCCAGACCGGGCGGTCGGTGCTGCGGGTGCTGGCGGATGTGAATGCGCGGCTCGGCTCGACCGTGATGATGGTCACGCACGCTGCCAGCCAGGCGCAGATGGCTGACCGTGTGATCCATTTCGCCGACGGCGACATCCGCGAGATCGTGGAGAACCGCCAGAAAATGAGCCCCGAGGAGATCGAGTGGTGAGTCCGCTCGACCACAAGCTCCTGCGTGACCTCTGGCGCATGAAGGGACAGGCGACGGCCATCGGCGCGGTGATCGCCGTGGGCGTGATGATGCTGGTGATGATGACCGGCCTCACGGCCTCGCTGACCGAGACGCGCGACGCCTATTACGACCGCTACCGTCTGGCCGATGTCTTCGCCCCCGTGGCCCGCGCGCCCGAACGTCTGACGGGGCGGCTGACCGAGATTACCGGCGTTTCGGCCGTCGAGACGCGGGTCGAGGGCCGCGCGTTGATCGACCTGCCCGGACAGGTCCTGCCGGTCCAGGCGCAGGCGGTGTCGCTGCCCGATCGCGGCCGCCCGGCGCTGAACGACGTGTTTCTCACAGGTGGCCGAATGCCCGCCTCCGGGCGGCCGGACGAGATTCTTTTGCTGCAAAGCTTTGCCGCCGCGCACGATCTGCGCCCCGGCGATACCCTGCGCGCCACCATGAACGGCGCGCGGCGCAGCTTTGACATCGTGGGCCTCGCCCAATCGCCCGAGTTTCTCTACACCACCGCGCCGGGCGAGCTGGTGCCCGACGATGCGCGCTTCGGCGTCATCTGGATGGGCCGCGCGGGCCTTGCCGCCGCCTACGACATGGCGGGCGCGTTCAACGAGGCGCTGCTGGGTTTGTCGCGCGGAGCTTCCGAGGACGCCGTGCTCGATGCCGTCGACCGGCTGCTGGAACCCTATGGCGGTGCCGGGGCCTATGGGTTGGCAGACCAGATGTCGAACCGCTTTGTCTCCGAGGAGATCACCGGATTGGAAGCGGCAGCCGTGGGCGTGCCGCCGATCTTCCTCGCCGTCGCGGCCTTCCTGCTCTACATCGTCATAAGTCGGATGGTGCAGTCCGAGCGCGAGGAAATCGGGCTGATGAAGGCCTTCGGCTATACCAACCCGGAGGTCGGAGCGCATTACTTCAAGCTGATCCTCGCCATTGCCGCGGGGGGCGCGCTGGCCGGGTGTCTTGGCGGGATCGCGGCAGGCCGCGCGCTGATCGGCGTCTACACCGCCTATTTCAAGTTTCCCTTCCTGGTGTTCCAGCTCGACCCTGCCTCGTTTGCCACCGGCGTCACGGTCAGCATCCTGTCGGCCTCGGCGGGCGGGTTGTTCGTTCTGCGCCGGGTCTTCGCGCTGACCCCCGCCGTCGCGATGCGCGCACCCGCGCCACCGAATTTCAGCCGCACGGGCCGGATTGGCCACAGCCTCAACCGATTTCTTGACCACCCCTCGCTGTCTGACGTCAGCGCCTATGGGACAGCTTTGATGTTTTCGTAACGGAGGATTTCTGGTTCATCGCAGCCACCATGGAGCGAAGATGAACAAGAAATCCGGAACATCGAAGGACGCGGCTGACAAGCTGGTCAAAGGGATCAAGCGCAAGACGCGCAAGCAGTATTCTGCGGAAGAGAAGATCAGGATCGTGCTGGCGGGCCTGCGCGGCGAGGATAGCATTGCCGCGCTGTGCCGCCGGGAAGGCATCAGCGAGAGCCTGTATTACACGTGGTCGAAGGAATTCCTCGAAGCGGGCAAGCAACGCCTGGCCGGGGATACGGCCCGCCAGGCGACATCGCCTGAGGTCAAGGAGCTGCGCTCGGAATCGGCTGCACTCAAGGAGGTCGTTGCCGACCTGACTCTGGAAAACCGTTTGCTCAAAAAAAGCATGATCGGGGATGGGGAGTGCGAGGCATGAGGTATCCTGCATCGGAAAAGCTGGAGATCATCCGCACCGTCGAAGCCTCGCATCTGCCCGCTCGTCAGACACTGGCCATGCTCGGCATCCCACGCACGACCTATTACCGCTGGTATGATCGCTGGTCCGAGGGTGGGCTTGACGCGCTCAAGGACACGCCGTCCCATCCGGGGTCTGTGTGGAACCGCCTCCCGGATGAGACCCGGGCGGAGATTATCGAGTTCGCGCTCGAGCATGAGGATCTGACGCCCCGTGAGCTGGCGGTGAAATACACAGACGAAAAGCAGTATTTTGTCTCGGAATCATCGGTTTACCGCATCCTGAAGGCGGAAGACCTGGTCACGGCACCGGCGCATATCGTGATGAAGGCGGCCAATGAGTTCCGGGATAAAACCACGCGGCCCAACGAGCTGTGGCAGACCGACTTCACCTATCTGAAGGTTCTGGGGTGGGGGTGGTTCTACCTGTCGACCATTCTCGACGATTACAGCCGCTACATCATCACCTGGAACCTCTGCGCAACCATGAAGGCCGAGGATGTGACTGCCACGCTCGACCGGGCGCTGGAGGCTTCAGGGTGTGACTGCGCGACCGTTGTCGCCAAGCCAAGACTTCTCAGCGACAACGGCTCGTCTTACATCGCGGGGGACTTGGCGGATTACCTCGACGAAAAGGGCATGGATCATGTCCGAGGCGCGCCATACCACCCCCAAACACAGGGCAAGATCGAGCGGTGGCATCAGACCATGAAGAACCGTGTCCTGCTGGAGCATTACTTCCTGCCCGGTGATCTCGAGCGCCAGATCGGGGCCTTCGTCGAATACTACAACAACCAACGCTACCACGAGAGCCTTGGAAACCTGACACCGGCCGATGTCTACTTCGGCCGCGCTGAACGGATCCTGAAACAGCGAGAGGAGATCAAACAGAAAACCATGATCAAGCGGCGCTTGCGCCACCAAACGGAAAACGCATAACATCAATCAAGGATGAGCCAGAGCCTCCAAACGGAAAACCGCTCAGCTGTCCCAAATTATCTGACGACGGACAATCCTCTATCCATCGGCTGCCGTCTCGGATGGCCTCTCAATTGCGCCCCGGGACGTGAGGTAGTCAACGGTTGTATACAAATTGTTGAGCCGTCGCCTCTTCGTGATGTCCGAAGTCGTCGCGCTGGTCGGGTGCAGATCTCCCGGGCAGTTATCCATCGCCGAGGCACCTGCACCGGGTGCCTGAAGGCAAATGCTGCTCGTCGCCACCTCGCGCGCTACCGGGCCCACCCCGATCGCCTTTGGACCGAAGCGCGGCGAAACTCTGGGGTTCACACGATACACGGCCTCGGTTCCTTCCATGCGCACCAGGTCAACAGACTGCCTTCCGGCGATGAAGCACGCGAGAAATTCCGGAATGCAGATTGTCTTGGCAACATTTCCCTGACGATCAGTGGCCCCCGAACTTCTGTGGCACGCAGATTTTGAACGTCGGGTAGCGTGGCCCGCTCAATAGATTTATCCAATTTCAAAGTGACCCACTACCACCTCTTCGAGGTCCTTGTCGCCCGTATCGGACAGATAGAGGATACGGCGCTCGGGTTCGTTCAGCGTGTCTTTCGGGTGCGGCACCCACCGATTGCGCCAGTCGGAGTTTCGGGCCTTTTGGCGCGCATAGAGGTCCGCCATGTGCTTGCTGATGGCTTCCTCGCGATCACAGCCATAGACGATTTCCAGACCACGCAGGTGGGGTTCACACGCGTTCGCGAGGCTCCGCTTCATGTCGATGTCCATATGCTTGTGAAGTTGCACACAGGCCATGTCCGCATCGCCGAGAGCACTGCGCCAGTTCAGGGTTGTGATGTAGGCCTCGCGAAGCACTTCGTCCTGGTCCATGTAAACATCAATGTATCGGGGCCTCCCGATCAGGCGGCGCACCAGCATCGCATGGGCGTAGGAGGTGTAATCCAGGTGTGTCATGACGCCGTCTGGTGGCAGCTGGTTGTCCCGGCACGGATAGTCGGCCATCTCGGACATCGGCCACTGACGCTGATCGCGGTTTTTCTCGCGGATCAGGTCCTCGACGCCCATGGGCTCCTCGTCGACATTTCCCCTGACTTCTGCCCAACGGGTGCCAGCGACGAGATGAACCCCCTGGGATTTCCAGTATTGTGGATCCTTCGCAACTCTTCCGCGATGGCGCGATTGCTCTTGATGGGAGCTGACTTGCGGCAGGCCTTGCAGAAGAGCCTTTGGTCGGTCGTGTTCCCGTCATCCCCGGTCGCCTTGTAGCCGTCCCGGCGGGAAGTCTCATCCTTCTTGGGTCGGCCCTGGTCGACCTGCGAGAGCGCTTCGACGCCGAAGCTCGGGCATCCGGGCGTCCGACACGCGTTCACATGAAGATCGCCATGTGCTGGCGGAAGACGAAGGTCGCCGCCGGCATCTCGATATCTTGTGGCGTTCGATTTTCGACCCATTCCGCGCTCACGAAAATATCTTCACGCGGAGACGGACTCCGGGCAATGCGTTAACACATTGCCCGATATCATATTTATGGAGCGTGTTTCAGTATCGTTCCTACCGGGGCCACTCTAACGTGAACGGCTGGGGGATGGCCCCGCGCCGTTCCTTTTTTGCGCCCGGATCGGGATCGTATCTGCGCCGGGCGAGGCTGTATCGCGACGACCTGCGTCGCGACGGCGTGGAACGCGAGAACGGCAACAGCCGGAACAGGGGCCAGGCCCCGAACCTTTCATGGCCTCGACGCGGCGCGAGCGGTCAGTTGCCTGAGCCGACCCCCACGATGATCATCAGCAGCATCAGCGGGATGATGAGATGGCCCACATCCGGCGAGGTGTCGATCGTATCCGCGATGACGACTTCCGGTTCGACCACCGGGTCGCTGAGCGCTCCGGCAAGCAAAGGCGATGCCGCGACTGTCGCGGCACAAGCGATGGCACAGGCAAGATGTTTCACGGCTTTTCCCCAGGATGGTTTTCGAGACACTGCCGAAATTACGGTGCCGGTGCTCGAAAGGTCAACTGTCCGGTGGAATTGTCGGCATTTGAACGTTAGGCTGTGACTGCGAAAGCACCAATCAGAGCACAGGATCGAGGCGTTTCATGGCGACGAAGGCAAGCCCGCGCAGCGGCGCATCCAAGGCACCGACCACATCGCGCAAAAGCACGGCGGCCCCGGCAGAGCCCGCGGCCGCCGCGCCGAAGCCGGTGGTGGTGGCGGAAAACGCATCCGAGACGGCGTTGCCCGATCTCAAGCGGCAGGAACTGCTGGCGCAGGTGGTCGCGCGCTCGGACGTGAAGAAGAAATTTGCCAAGCCGGTGCTGGAGGCGGCGCTGGCCCTCATCGGCGAGGCGCTCGCGGAGGGGCGCGAACTCAACCTCGCACCGATGGGCAAGGTCAAGATCAACCGCACCAAGCAGATGGCCAACGGCCGCGTCATCGTCGCCCGCATCCGGCAGAATGCGCCGCGCAGCGCGGCACCCGGCACGGCGGATTACAAAGACGCCAAAGAGGGTGTTGCAGACCCCGGAGAGGGGCGCTAAACAACGCCTCGGCGGGTGATTAGCTCAGTGGTAGAGCGCTTCGTTCACATCGAAGATGTCAGGAGTTCGAATCTCTTATCACCCACCATCCTATCCCATTGTAATCAAATAAAACCCTTGCATAGCAGGGGCCTCGTCCGTTTCATGGTTACAAATTTGGTTACAAATGGCGATCATCATGGCGGGCAAGGTCAGGCATGTGGTGAATCGCAGCGGGCGCTACCATGCCCGGCTGGTGGTGCCGAAAGAGCTGCGCGGGATCGTCGGGAAAACTGAGTTGCGCACCCCTCTAGGGTGGAGTTGGAGTTGGAGTTTTCCCGGTTTGATGGACACTTTTTCACTGATGACGCAGAGTGTTTTTCATGCCGAGAACGAGGACCCCGTACCCGACGGAATTTAGGGAACAACTGGTGGCGCTGGCGCGAGCTGGTCGCAGTGTTGAAAGTCTGGCGCGAGAGTATGGACCCTGCGCCGCGACGATTCATGGGTGGGTCAAACAGGCCGGTGCCGATGTCACGTCGTGTTGTGCAAACCAAGTCACGATTGACCGAACGGATTGATCCACAGCAAGGCGGTCCCAGCAGGATTTTGTGATAATTGAGCGGTTTCTATGGCTTGAGAGCGCAGGTGAGTCGCATATCCATCCCTGCTGAATTTCCATGACGCGGTCCTCGGGGGGTGCACTGCTCAGCTTTTTCGCGCTCACTTTCCTGATCACCTGGGGCGTGATCGGCAGCTATATCGTCTGGCCCGAAGCGATGGCCGAACGGTTCGGCGAGATCAGCGGCTCCCATCCATTCTTCTTCTTTGCAACGTGGTCTCCGGCGATTGCGGCCTTCGCGGTGGTCGTGATGTACGGCAGCATGGCAGGGCTGCGAAGTTTCCTGGCGCGCCTACTCTTGTGGCGCTGCCCCGCGCCTTGGTGGGGCCTTGTCCTGATCGTGATCCCGGTCGTGTTCATGGCAGGCTCGCTGCTCAAGGGAGGCCCGCTTCTTGCCCCTTTTCCGCCGGACGGTGTGGGCGCGGTCGCGGCGCTCATGGTCATGATGCTTCTGCTGGGACCGATCGAGGAACTGGGCTGGCGCGGTGTCGCTCAGCCGATCCTGCAACGGTATGTTGCGCCGTTCTGGGCCGGTGCCATCGTTGGCGCGGTCTGGGGTGTCTGGCATCTGCCGGCCTTCTACCTCTCGGCTGTCGTCTTTGCGGACTGGAATTTCCTTCCTTTCTTCATCGGCAACATCACACTCTCGATCCTCGTGACGCCGCTCTTCAATGCCACGCGTGGAAGCCTGCTGCTGCCGATGCTGTTTCACTGGCAATTGATCAACCCGTTCTGGCCCGATGCGCAGCCGTGGGACACGTGGCTGTTGGTTGTGGTCGCCGCAATCGTCGTCTGGTGGACCCGTGACACGATGTTCTCGCGGACAGGTACCGTCACCGAGGTCATTCCCGGTGAGGCCCGACCATGAAGAAGGCGCTCGTCGCCGCCACCATCGCCGCATTCCGCGCGCCGACCGCTCCGGTACCCGCAGGAACGCTGCGAGACCGGTTGCAGATATATTGAAGCGGCTTTGGATCGCGGTGTGCCTGTTCCGGTTCGGCGCTCGCGCGGGGCATTATCCGTGATTTCCTGTCAGCAGCGCAGATAGGGGGCTGACCCGGGCAAGCCACATCCTGTCGCGATCCTCGGCGCGCGCCCGGTCCCGTCCGCGATTGCTTCATCGAAGGGGACGCCACACGTTCTTCATGGCCGCAGGCTACGAAAGGCGCGCAATATGCGCTAGTTCTCGCGGACCTGTGTGTCGGGGGCGCAGAACATCTCGTAAAGAACGCCGAGCAGCCGCTCGGTCCGCGCGTCGGCAAGGCTGTAATGGATGGTCTTGCCATCGCGGCGTGTGCGCACGAGGCCCTCGTGGCGCAGCCGGGCGAGTTGCTGCGAGACGGCCGCCTGCCGCGCGCCCAGAAGCGCCTCGAGCTCCGACACGGACTTCTCGCCCGTCACGAGGTAGCACAAGATCATCAGGCGCCCCTCGTGGCCGAGGGCGCGCAGGAACTCCGCCGCATCGGTTGCGTTCTGGTGCATCTGCGCCATGTCGGCAGTGTCTTGGTCCGCGATGTGCTGGTCCATGGTGAGCATGCGTCTCTGATCCTTTCGGTCCAATCTAGGGCGATTTCGCCCCCGCGGCAATTGCCAAACCCGTGATCGCGCGGGCATTGGCGGCAACGGTTCCTGACTTTTGTGCAACATGCCCTCGAATCGCGCGCCTGCCCTTGCAGGGGGTGGGGCGCGCTACTAAGACTCCGTTAGCACGCCGTCGGCTATGATCGGCGAAACCAATTGGCCCGCGTCTGACGGTCGGGCCGCAACATCAGGCGGGACAGGATGAAAGACCCTTTCGAGACATACATGAACACGCTGGTGCCCATGGTCGTCGAGCAGACCAGCCGGGGAGAGCGCGCCTACGATATCTTCTCGCGGCTGCTGAAGGAGCGGATCATCTTCCTCAGCGGGCCGGTGCATGACGGCATGTCGAGCCTGATCGTGGCGCAGCTGCTGCACCTTGAGGCGGAGAACCCGTCCAAGGAAATCAGCATGTATATCAACAGCCCCGGTGGTGTCGTGACCTCCGGGCTGTCGATCTACGACACCATCCAGTATATCAAGCCCAAGGTCAGCACGCTGGTCATCGGGCAGGCGGCGAGCATGGGGTCGCTGCTGCTGACGGCGGGCGAGCCGGGGATGCGCTTTTCGCTGCCCAACAGCCGGATCATGGTGCACCAGCCCTCGGGCGGCTATCAGGGGCAGGCGACGGATATCATGATCCACGCCCGCGAGACGCAGAAGCTCAAGGACCGTCTCAACGAGATCTATGTCCGCCACACCGGGCAGGATATCGAGACCGTCGAAGCGGCGCTGGAGCGTGACAATTTCATGTCGCCCGAGGAGGCCAAGGAGTGGGGCCTCATTGACGAAATCGTGACCAACCGCGTCAAGCCGGGCGAGGGAGATGACGCCAAGTGAGGCGGTGAGTGACGGGTGACCGCCCGTGCGCGGGCGGTCGCGAAATTCGCATTGTGGTGCTTTCCACCCTGACTTAAGCTGGTGGGACGCAATAGACGAGATGACGCGCATGCCGCCCGTGCGGTGGCGCTGAAAGGAAGGCCATGGCGAACAATTCCGGCGACAGCAAGAACACGCTCTATTGCAGCTTTTGTGGCAAGAGCCAGCACGAGGTGCGCAAGCTGATCGCAGGGCCCACTGTGTTCATCTGCGATGAATGCGTCGAGCTGTGCATGGACATCATTCGCGAAGAGACCAAGAGCGCAGGGCTCAAGGCGACCGACGGTGTGCCCACGCCGCACGACATCTCCAAGGTGCTCGATGACTATGTGATCGGGCAGGCGATGGCCAAACGCGTGCTCTCGGTGGCGGTGCACAACCACTACAAGCGGCTCAACAATTCCGGCAAGAGCGATATCGAGCTCAACAAGTCGAACATCCTGCTCATCGGCCCCACCGGCTGCGGCAAGACGCTGCTTGCGCAGACGCTGGCGCGTATCCTCGACGTGCCGTTCACCATGGCCGATGCCACCACGCTGACCGAGGCCGGGTACGTGGGCGAGGACGTGGAGAACATCATCCTCAAGCTGTTGCAGGCCAGCGAGTACAACGTCGAGCGGGCGCAGCGCGGCATCGTCTATATCGACGAGGTGGACAAGATCACCCGCAAGTCCGAGAATCCCTCGATTACCCGCGACGTCTCGGGCGAGGGCGTGCAGCAGGCGCTGCTGAAGCTGATGGAAGGCACCGTGGCCTCGGTGCCGCCGCAGGGCGGGCGCAAGCACCCGCAGCAGGAATTTCTTCAGGTGGACACCACCAACATCCTGTTCATCTGCGGCGGCGCGTTCGCCGGGCTTGACAAGATCATCGCGCAGCGCGGCAAGGGCAGCGCGATGGGCTTCGGTGCCGATGTGCGCGACGAGGAAGAGCGCGGCATCGGCGAAGTGCTGTCAGCGCTGGAGCCCGAGGACCTGCTCAAGTTCGGGCTGATTCCGGAATTTGTGGGCCGCCTGCCGGTTCTGGCGACGCTGGAGGATCTCGACGAGGATGCGCTCGTGACCATCCTGACCGAGCCCAAGAACGCGCTGGTGAAGCAATACCAGCGCCTGTTCGAGCTGGAGAACGCGACGCTGACCTTTACCGACGACGCGCTCAAGGCCATCGCCAAGCGCGCCATCGCCCGCAAGACCGGGGCGCGGGGGTTGCGCTCGATACTGGAGGATATACTGCTCGACACGATGTTCGACCTGCCAAGCCTCGAGAATGTCGAGGAGGTGGTGGTCAACGAGGAGGCGGTGACATCGGATGCCGCCCCGCTCGTCATCTATGCAGAAACCAAGGGCAAGAAGAAGGAAGGCGCGAGCGCGGGGTGAACCATCGCGCCGACGAAAAGAGACCCACGCGGGGAGGCGTGGGTCTTTTTCGTTGAAGGGGTGTGTGCTTTTGGCCTGAAGCGTGCGTTCGGGATTTGGCCCCGACACGGCTCAATGCAACGCCCGCCCCTGACCATCCCCGTCCCCGCTTATCCCCGCCCGCGATAAGGCGGGATGCCCTGGTCGGGCAGCCAAACGTCCTCCGGCACCGGGCCCGTCTGCCAGAACACGTCGATGGGGATGCCGCCGCGCGGGTACCAGTAGCCGCCGATGCGCAGCCATCGGGGATCTAGGAACTCCACCAGACGCCGCGCGATGGTGATCGTGCAATCCTCGTGAAAGGCACCGTGGTTGCGAAAGCTGGTGAGGTAGAGCTTGAGCGATTTGCTCTCGACCAGCCAGCCGCCTGGTACGTAGTCGATCACCAGGTGCGCGAAATCGGGCTGGCCGGTCATCGGGCAGAGCGAGGTGAATTCCGGCGCGGTGAAACGCACGGCATAGGCCACATCGGCCTGCGGGTTGGGCACGCGTTCAAGCTCGGCCTCGTCGGGGCTTTGCGGCACGCGGGTCGCGCCGCCAAGCTGCGTGAGACCTTCATAGATATTGTCGCTCATCCGTCTCTCTCCTTTCACACGCCGCGCGTGTTGCCCCAGAGCGTCACGTGCAGTTGCGGCAGCACCGTGGCCCGGTACCAGCCATCGGCCACCACCCGGTCCACCAGCCAGCGCATCCGCGCGTCGATGCCTGCCTGATCCACCGCCGCCGCGTCGTCACCGGGCGGGGGCGGAGTATGGTTGCCCGTTTGCAGGTAGAGCGGCAGGGCCGGGTGGCGCGCCGCCACGTCCTGCGCCCAGAGGTAATCCGCCTCGTCGAAGATGACGATCTTGAGCACGCTGCGCGCCTCGCCCGCGGCGGCGCGGCAGGCGTCGAAGGCAACCCAATCCACGGTCATGCCCGAAGACGGCGGCTTGGGCGAGAGCACCAGCATGTCGAGATCGGCGAACCAGGCGCGCGCGACCGAGCCTTGCGTTTCCATCGCGAAGCGGTAGCCCTGAGCCTGGCCCGCCTCGATCAGCGGTCCCAACGGCTGAATGGCCGGGTTGCCGCCCGAGAGCGTGACGAGGATCGGCCTGTCGCCCGAGAGGCGGGCCACCTCGGACAGCACCGCGCCCGCCTGCATCGGTGCCCATGTGTGGCGGTATTCGGTATCCACCGCGTGCAGGCTGTCGCACCACGAGCAGCGGTAATCGCAGCCGCCGGTGCGCACGAAGACGGTGGGCTGCCCGATCAGCGCGCCCTCGCCCTGGATCGTGGGGCCGAAGATTTCCGAGACGCGGATGGGATCGGTCACGGCCGGTATTCCGCCCATGTCTTGGGCGTCTCGCTGACCCTGACGGCGCTCACCTCGGGCCAGCGGGCGGCGCACCACTCGTAAAAATGCCGCGCCATGCGCTCGGCGGTCACGCAGTCGTCGCCCAAGACGTCGTTGAGGTGACGGTGATCGAGATGGTCGTCGATATAGGATTTCAGTTCCGCGAGGTCGTGGTAGTCGCGCACGAAGCCGGTCTCACCGAGATCCGTGGCCGCGAGTTCGACCACCACGATGTAATTGTGCCCGTGCAGCCGCGCGCAGGGGTGTCCCTCGCGCAGCCCGAAAAGCTGGTGCGAGGCGGAAAAGTGGAATTCCTTGGTGATCCGGTACATCAGCGCCCCTCCACCGCGGCCTGCCAGTAATCGGGATCGTCGTAGTCGGTGGGATCCGGCACGCCGGCGAGGTGGAACGCCTCGCGCCGCTCCACGCAGGTGCCGCAGCGCCCGCAATGGCGCGCGCCCCCCTTGTAGCACGACCATGTCTCGGCGAAGGGCACGCCGAGGCGCGCGCCATCGGACACGATATCGGCCTTGGAGCCGTGTACATAGGGCGTCCAGAGGTCCACGTTTGCCACGCCGTCGAGCGCGTGATCCTGCATCGCCCGGAATGCGGCGACGAAACCGGGGCGGCAATCGGGGTATATGAAGTGATCGCCGCCATGCACCGCCGCTGCGACCGCGCCTGCCTCTTGCGCCGCGGCCATGCCGAAGGCGACGGCCAGCATGATCGCGTTGCGGTTGGGGACGATGGTGATCTTCATCGTGTCCTCGGCATAGTGTCCGTCGGGCACCGCCACGTCATCGGTGAGCGCCGACCCCGACAGCGCCGCGCCCACGCCGCGCAGGTCCACCACCCGGTGCGGCACGCCGAGGCGCGCCGCGCAGGCGCGCGCGCTCTCGACCTCCTTGACGTGGCGCTGGCCGTAATCGAACGACAAAAGCGCCGCGAGACGACGCTCGGCGGCGGTCTTGTGGGCCAGGGTCACGGAATCGAGCCCGCCCGAGCAGATGACGATGGTATCCATTTCGCGTCCTTGTTTTTTAGAGCGGGTAGGCTGCGACCGCTTGCGCCCGCGCCTTACGCCTTTCGCGCGGTCATGGCAAGCGGCTCAGGGGCTGCGCCCCCTGAGCCGGTCGCCGCGCACGAGATAGCGGTCTGCTATGCGCAGGGGCAGCGGTGCGCCCGATATGGGCGCCGCGCCCTCTGCCGCCGGGCGCTGGGCATGGATGTGCAGGTGCGGCTCGGTGCTGGCACCGGAATTGCCGACCGCGCCGATGCGCCGGCCTTGGGTCACCGTCTCGCCGGGCGCGACGGTGACGCTGCCCTGCTGCATGTGCGCCAGCACGATCCATATTCCGTCACAGTCCAGGATCACGTGATTGCCGAGGCGGTTGACCGGGTCGAGCCGTGGCACCTCGAAATCCGGTTCCGTGCCCTCGGCGCCGATCACGGTGCCGTCGCAGGGCGCGTGCAGGACCTTGCCGAAGATCGCGTAGGCCGCCGGATCGGCGGGGCGCAGCCCGTCCGCGCGCAGGCCCCATGGCCCGAGACCAAAGAAATCGACGGCATGGGATTGCCCGCGCCACGGGCGATAGCGCGCTACGCTGTCATCGAGGGTATGCAAATGCACGTTGACGAGGGTGGTCGCGCCGCCGTTGCCTACGAGGTAGCGGCCCGGTCCGAAGGGGTTGGCGACCTCGACCACCGGCCCGGGCGGTGGCGTGCGCCCGGCAAGCGCGGTGCCCGCGGCCCAGCCGCCGAGGCCGAAGAGGGCCAGCCCGGCCACCATCGCGATCCATTCACCGCGGGTGCCGAGCAATGCCGCACGCTGCCCGCCCAGCAACCGTGCCGCGCCGCGGACGGTCAGTACGGCCCAGAGGCCGCCAAGGGCGTGCGGTACCCACCAGCCCGTCACCGCCCATTGCGCCACCAGCGCCAGCGCGAGGATCACGGCCCCCGTGCCTGCCGCCTGCGACGCGAGGCCCGGCGCGCTGCGTGCGGGCCAGAGCGCGAGCCACAAGAGAAGCGAGAGCGGGATCGCCAATTGAACGGTCAGGGCCAGCAAGAACATGGGTGTCTCCGGCGGTGTCTCGGGCGCTCGGCTCGGATGCTCATAGAGCACGACCGGTGGCGCATCACAAGCCGCTCGACCCCGGCGCAATTTGCTTGGAGGCCTGCGGCGGGCGCGGCATAACGGGCGCATGGATATCGGAACGCTTGCCTTCGATCACGCGCCGGTGGGCCTGGTGGTGTTGGAGTACCGGATCATCCGCGCCTGCAACCGGCAATTCGCCGCGATCTTCGGCGGCGATCCGGGGGACTACGCGGGGATTCCGCTGGCGCGGTTCTACCCTTCGATCGAGGATTACAGGCGTATCGGGACGGACGCGCTCGCCATCATGCGCGAGACCGGGCGTTACGGTGACGAGCGGGTGATGCGGCGCGGCTCGGGCGCGCTGTTCTGGTGCCGGGTGCGCGGGCAGTCGCTGACGCCTGAGGCCCCGTTTGCGCGCGGTGTGTGGTCCTTTGCCGACCTGTCGGACGAGCGGCCCCTCGTGACGCTGACGCGGCGCGAGCGGGAGGTGGCGATCCTGACCTGCCGCGGTCTGACCTCCAAGGAGATCGGGCTGGAGCTGAGGCTGAGCCATCGCACCGTCGAGGTCTACCGCGCGCGCCTGCTGGAGAAATTCGGCGCGCGCAAGCTGGCCGAACTGGTGGCGAAGCTGTCGGGAATGCCTCTCTGAGTGCGGGGGCCGTGGGGGAAATGGCCGCTTTTCTCACGCCACGTCCTGCCCTATAAGCAGCGAAAACCATTGCGACGGGTGCCGGGCACGGACACCATCGCCGTTACCGAGGAAGCAAATGTCGAACAAAACGCATGAATCGGACGTGGCCTTCATCCGGGCGCTCGCGGAACTTCTCAACGAGAACGACCTCACCGAACTGTCGGTCAAGCGCGAATACGGGGAGGACGACACGCTCAACGTGCGGGTCAGCCGCCGGGGCGAGGCCGTCACAACGCAGGTGAGCAGCCCGCCCCCACCGCCCGCCGCCGCGGCTCCGATCGCTGCGCCTGCCGCCCCCGCCGAGGCCGCCGAACCGGCCGAGGACCCGGCGAGCCATCCCGGTGCCGTGACCTCGCCGATGGTCGGCACCGTCTACATGCAGGCCGAGCCGGGCGCGCCGTCCTTCGTGGGGGTGGGCCAGCAGGTCGGCGAGGGCGACACCCTTCTGATCATCGAGGCGATGAAGACAATGAACCACATCCCCGCGCCGCGCGCGGGCACCGTCCGGCGCATCCTCATCGAGGACGGCGCGGCGGTCGAGTACGGCGCGCCGCTGATGATCATCGAGTGAGGCGGGCATGTTCGACAAGATCCTTGTGGCCAATCGCGGCGAGATCGCGCTTCGCGTGATCCGCGCCGCGCGCGAAATGGGCATCCGCTCGGTCGCCGTCCATTCCACGGCGGATGCCGACGCCATGCATGTGCGCATGGCTGACGAGACAGTGTGCATCGGCCCGCCGTCCTCGTCGGAGAGCTACCTGTCGATCCCCGCCATCATCGCCGCCTGCGAGGTTACGGGCGCGCAGGCAGTCCATCCCGGTTATGGATTCCTGTCAGAGAACGCAAATTTCGTGCAGATCGTCGAGGATCACGACCTCACCTTTATCGGCCCCTCGGCCGAGCATATCCGCATCATGGGCGACAAGATTACCGCCAAGGACACGATGAAGGCGTTGGGCGTGCCGTGCGTGCCCGGCTCGGAGGGGGGCGTGGCCGACCTGGCCGCGGCCAAGGAGTTGTGTGCCGAGATCGGCTACCCGGTCATCGTCAAGGCGACCGCCGGGGGCGGCGGGCGCGGCATGAAGGTGGCGCGCGATGAAGGCGAGCTCGAGCGCGCCTTTCTCACCGCGCGGTCCGAGGCCAAGGCGGCGTTCGGGAATGACGAGGTCTATATCGAGAAATACCTCACCACGCCGCGCCATATCGAGATCCAGGTGTTCGGCGACGGCAAGGGCCGTGCGGTGCATCTGGGCGAGCGGGACTGCTCGCTCCAGCGCCGTCACCAGAAGGTGCTGGAGGAGGCGCCCGGCCCCTGCATCACCGAAGAGGAGCGCGCGCGCATCGGCGCGATCTGTGCCGAGGCCTGCGCCAATATCGACTATCGCGGCGCTGGCACCATCGAGTTTCTCTATGAGAATGGCGAGTTCTTTTTCATCGAGATGAACACGCGGCTGCAGGTCGAGCATCCAGTAACCGAGGCGATTTTCGGCGTCGATCTCGTCCGCGAGCAGATTCGCGTGGCCGAAGGTCTGCCCATGTCCTTCACGCAGGAGGACCTAGTAATCAACGGCCATGCCATCGAGGTGCGCATCAACGCCGAGAAGCTGCCCGATTTTGCTCCGCGCCCAGGCACGATCACGCAGTTTCACGCGCCCGGCGGGCTCGGCGTGCGGATGGATTCAGCACTCTACGATGGCTATCGCATTCCGCCCTATTACGACAGCCTGATCGCCAAACTGATCGTCCACGGGGCCGACCGCGACACGGCACTGCGGCGGCTTGCCCGTGCGCTGGGCGAGTTGATCGTGGACGGGGTAGACACCACGGTCCCTCTGTTCCACGCGCTGTTGCAGGAGGAAGACATCCGCACCGGCAACTACAACATCCACTGGCTCGAACACTGGCTCGAAACCAACCTGCGGGAGTGATGCCTGCCTTCCTGCCCCCGGAGCTTTTGTTGCGCGCCTACGCGGCGGGGGTGTTTCCCATGGCCGGGCACCGCGAGGATTCAGAGGTGTTCTGGGTGGATCCGCCGCGCCGCGGGGTGCTGCCGCTGGATGGCTTTCACCTGTCGCGCAGTCTTGCCCGGCGAATGCGGCGGGGGGGATATTCCGTCAGCCTCGATGCCGATTTCGCGGGCGTGGTGGATGCCTGCGCCGATCGCGACGAGACATGGATCAGCGCGCCCATCCGCGCGGCGTATCAGGAGTTGCACGCGCGCGGGCATGCGCATTCCCTGGAGGTCTGGGAGGACGGAACGCTCGCGGGTGGGGTCTATGGCGTGGCGCTGGGGCGGGCGTTCTTCGGCGAGAGCATGGTCTCGCGTCGAACGGATGGCTCGAAACGGGCGCTGGCGCATCTGGTCGATCACCTGCGGCGCTGCAGCTTCACCCTCTTTGACACGCAGTTCATCACCGACCATCTCGCGCGCCTCGGTGCCGTGGAGATCAGCCGCGCCGCCTATCGCGCGCGGCTCGCCGGGGCGCTGGAGGGACAGGTGGACATCGCGGCGCTGCCGCTCGAGCGCGACCCGGCTCAGGTGGTGCAGCGGATCACCCAGACATCGTAGCGCGGGTGTTCGAGCGCGTTGAGCGCGGGCGACGAGGCCAGCATCCAGCCGTCGAAGAGGAGGTCGCCGCCCTCGGTCTGGCGGATGGTGACATGGGCATAGGCATCGCCCGCCGGGTTGCCTTCGGGGTAACGGCACTCGACAAGCTCCACCGTGAGCGCACCGAAGTTCGCAGCCCCCCCGTTGGCGAGGTCCAGGTCGCGCAGCTCGGTGGTGATCTTGTCGAGTCCGCGCAGCACCGCGCCGTCGCCGGGGGCTGCGTCCTCCTGCGCCGTGACCCCGCCGCAGACGAGCAACAGCACGGCCCAAAGCGCCGATACCAGCCTCATTCCTCGTCGCCCGAGACGAATTTCATCAGCAGCGAGACGAGGCTGACCGCGCCTTGCGTGAATTCGATCTCGTCGCCCGGCTCGAAATAGAAGGGCGAGCCGCCGGGCAGGATCTCGACATAGTTGCCGCCGAGCAGCCCCTCGGACGAGATCGCCACGGCGCTGTCGTCGGGGACGTCGACACCCTCGCGCACGGTAAAGACCGCCCGCGCGCGGTAGGTGGCGGAATCGAGTTCCATCCCGGTCACGCGGCCCACCTTGACGCCCGCGAGGCGCACGTCCGTGCCCACGCTTACGCCGTCGGCGCTGCGAAAGCTGGCGTTGAGGGCGTATTCCTCGCCCGCGGTGGTGAACCCGGTGGTCTTGCCGGCGTAAGCGACAAAGCCGATCGCCACGGCAAGAACCAGCGCGCCCACGAGGACCTCGGTCTTGTTCTCTGACACGGTTTCTCGCCCCTATTCTGGCGTCCACGCCTCGTAATCGCGCCGCTCGACAGGCTCGGGGCGGCGAATCGACCCGGCGGGCGCGTAGGCCAGCGGCGTGCCGGTCAGGTTCTCCTGATGCGGTTTCTCCCACGCCTTATGCGGCAGCGGCGAGTCGCTCGGCGGCTCCTTGAAGGTGTAGTGCAGCCAGCCGTGCCAGTCCGGGCTCACCCGGCTGGCCTCGGCCTCGCCGTTGAAGATCACCCAGCGCTTCTTGCCGTCGCGGGTCTGGTAGAACACGTTGCCTTCCGCGTCCTCGCCGACCTTCACGCCGTTGCGCCAAGTGTAGATCTGGGTGTTGAGCGTCTGCCCGTTCCACCACGTCACGGCGCGCAACAGCGTGTTGAGAATACCCATCAGACCCTCCGGCTCATTTCCTGCCCGATATGGCGGATTTGGCAGCAAAGGTCCAGTGCCGCGTGGTGCCGCCCGGTTCAGCAGGGAACCGTGCGATAGGTGCCGTCGCCGTTGGAGTAGGCGCATTGGTTGGTGCGGGTGTTGCGCGCGATGAGCGTGCCCGCCGCGGCACCCGCCAGTGTCGAGAGCACCGTCCAGCCGACATTGGCGTCGAAGACGGCCGCTCCGATCAGGCCCGCACCCGCGCCGATGGCCGCGCCGGTCATTTCGCGATTGTCGGTGGTGTCGATGCAGCCCGCGAGCGCCAGCCCGGCAAGTGCGCCGATCATCGTCTTGCGTGTCATCTGGTCATCCTTTCCTGCCCGTGATGCGCTCAGCATAACGCATGACACCATGGAATTTCGCGGCAAAAATTGCCGCATCGGCAAGGAATGGCCTGTCCCGGGATCGGCGGCGGGCGTTTGCGCCGCGTGTCCGCAAGGGCCATGTGCGGTCGCCACAGGCCCGAGCGCAGGCTGAGCGGCCCGCCGCGCCGGGCGATGGGGCACCGGAAGCATCAGCGCCCCGCCCTGCCTCCTGTCTGTCGTGGCCGCGGCCATACCGACGGCGGCGAAGCCCTGTGGATAGGTGCACTGCGCAGATGGCCGGAACACGTCGGTGCCGGTGGAAATGACGTGCAGGCGCACGCTTTCATGTCGTACAGCCACTGCCCTGCGCGTCAGCGGTGCAAGGCCGGTTCGCTCAGGTGCGGGTCGGGTGAAACAGTCCGGCGGGCGAGAGGGTGAAGATTTCGGCACCCTCTGCCGTCACGCCGATGGAATGCTCGAACTGCGCCGAGAGCGATTTGTCGCGCGTCACAGCCGTCCATTCATCCTCGAGCACGACGGTGTCGGGGCGACCGAGATTGACCATCGGCTCGATGGTGAAGAACATCCCTTCCTCGAGCCGCGGCCCGCTGCCCGCGCGCCCGTAATGCAGCACGTTTGGCGGCGCGTGAAAGACGCGGCCCAGCCCGTGGCCGCAGAAATCGCGCACCACCGACATGCGGTGCGCTTCAACGTGGGTCTGGATGGCGTTGCCGATATCGCCAAAGGTGGCACCTGGGCGGACCGCCTCGATCCCCCTCATCAGCGCGTCATGGGTGACCTGGATCAGCCTCTCGGCCTTGCGCGAGGGCTTGCCCGCCACGAACATGCGGCTGGTGTCGCCGAACCAGCCATCGACGATCACGGTGACGTCGATATTGAGAATGTCGCCGTCGCGCAGCGCGTCGTCTGTGCGTCGTTTCTCGACATCGCGAGAGATGGTCTCGCCGCCGCTCTTGGGGACGGGGGCACCGGGGATGCCGTGGCAGACCACGTGGTTGACGCTGATGCAGCTTGCGTGGCGGTATCCCTTGTAGCCGATGGTGGCGGAGGTGGCGCCCGCGGCCTCGATCCGTCGCTCGATGAGCGCGTCGAGTGCCTCGGTGGTCTGGCCGACGAATATGTGCCCGGCGAGCTCGTCGAGGATCTGCGCGGCGAGCCGTCCCGCCGCGTGCATGCCTGCGAAATCCGCCGCCTCGTGGATGCGGATTCCGTCACGCGTGGTGCGTCCCCGATGCGTCTGGTTCACGTCAAACCCCGTCGGTTTCTTCGGATGAGCCTCCACTTAGGGCTTTTTCGCCCCGAGGGCCAGAGGCGAGCGGCAGAGCCCGGCCGATTGTGATGCCCTCGGGCGTGATGTCGGCGCGATGGGCCATCACCTCGACCCCGGCGGCCTCTGCATCTCGGATGGCCGCGGCATAGGCCGGGTCGATATCGGCGGCGGTGGCGAGACTGATCGCGTCGCTGCGCTGCGCGAGATAGAAGAGAACTGCGCGCCGCCCCTCTCGCGCACAGGCGGCGAGGTCGCGCAGGTGGCGCGCGCCGCGGTCGGTGACGCTGTCGGGAAATTCGGCCAGGCCCGGCGCGCGCGAGAGCGTTACCGATTTCACCTCGATCACCGCCTCTGGCAGGCCCGGCCCGCGCAGGATGAAGTCGGCGCGGCTCGCCTCGCCGATGCGCTGTTCGGGGCGCACCTCGTCATAGCCCGCGAAGGCGGGCAGCGCGCGGGCGGTGAGCGCGTCGCGCAGTACCCGGTTGGCTGCGCCGGTATCGACGCAGACGAGCGCGCCCTCTGCCGTCTCGGCCAGACGCCAGGCGTAGCGCAGCTTGCGTCGGGGGTCGTCGTTGTACTCGACCCGGATCGTTGTGCCGGGGGTGGCAAGGCCGGTCATCGCACCCGGGTTGGCGCAATGGGCGGTCGTCTCGGTGCCGTCCTCCAGCCGGATATCGGCGAGGAACCGCTTGTAGCGGCGCAGGAGCGTGGCGCGCAGGAGGGGGCTTTGAAACCGCATGGGCGGGGCCTATACCGGGGCCGGATCATCTGCAAGGAGGCCGCCATGCCCAACCCGACCGCCGCAATGCTCGTCATCGGGGACGAGATCCTCTCTGGGCGCACCCGCGACGCCAACATGCACCATCTTGCACGCGAACTGACCCATGCTGGCATCGACCTCGCCGAGGTGCGCGTGGTGTCTGACGACGCGACCGCCATCACGCGCGCGGTGCGGGCGTTGAGCGACGGGTTCGACGTGGTGTTCACCTCGGGCGGTATCGGGCCCACCCATGACGACATCACCGCCGAGGCGGTGGCGCGCGCGTTCGACGCACCCATCGGCATCCGCGACGACGCACGCGCGATCCTCGCCGCGCATTACGAGGCACGCGGGCAGGACCTCAACGAGGCGCGGCTGCGCATGGCGCGCATCCCCGAGGGAGCCACCCTCATCGACAACCCGATCAGTGCCGCGCCGGGCTTCATCCTGGGGAAAGTGCACGTCATGGCGGGCGTGCCTTCGATCTTCGAGGCGATGCTCGCCTCGGTGCTGCCGACGCTGACCGGGGGGGCACCGCTCCTGTCGCAGACATGGGAGGTGCGGCGCGGCGAGGGCGACATTGCGGGGCCGCTGGCCGACCTGGCGGCGCGCTATCCCGATCTCTCCGTGGGCTCCTACCCGTTCATCCGCGACGGCTGTCACGGCGCGCAGATCGTGATCCGCGGGCAGGACGGCGCGCGGCTCGACGCGGCGATGGCGGACCTGGCGGAGATGTTCCCGGCATGACGCGCGATATCCATGCGCTCTACGCCGTTACCGAGGCGACGTGGCCGCCCGCCGCGACCGAGACGCTTGGCCCGGTGACGATCCGGGATGGCGCGGGCGGCGGCAAGCGCGTGTCGGCGGCGACGGTGGCGGGCACGGCGACACCGGTCGATCTCGACCGCGCCGAGGCAGCGATGCACGCGCTGGGGCAGGCCCCGCTCTTCCAGATTCGCGAGGGCGACGGCGTGCTGGATGCGATTCTCGACGTGCGCGGCTACCGCGTGGTCGATCCCGTCAACCTCTACGTCGCGCCGGTGGAGGCGTTCACCGGCGAGAGGTTGCCGCGCGTCACCACCTTTACCGTCTGGGAGCCGCTGGAGATCATGCGCGACATCTGGGCCGAGGGCGGCATCGGCCCTGCGCGCGTGGCTGTGATGGCGCGGGTGGAGGGGCCGAAGACGGGCCTGTTCGGCCGGCTGAAGGATCAGCCCGCCGCGGCCGGGTTCGTGGCCGTGCATGACGGCATCGCGATGATACACGCGCTCGAAGTGCGCCCGCGGCACCGGCGTGCGGGCCTGGGGCGGCTGATGATGCTGCAGGCGGCGCACTGGGCCGCGGGCCAGGGTGCGCGGCATCTTGCCGTCATCTGTACGCAGGCCAATGACGCGGCCAACGGGCTCTATTCGGCGATGGGATTTTCCTGCGCCGGTACGTATCATTACCGCCAGAAGGAGGAACCATGACCCGCAAGGATGACACCCCCACCGCGCTCGACCTGCCCCCGGTCGATCCGCTGCCCGAGGCGACCGCGCGCTATTTCGAGATTTGCGAGGAGAAGCTGGGCCTCGTGCCCAACGTGTTGCGTGCCCATGCCTTCGACATCGACAAGCTCGACGCGTTCGCCGCGCTCTACAACACGCTGATGCTGGCACCCTCGGGGCTGTCGAAGCTGGAGCGCGAGATGATCGCCGTGGTGGTCAGCTCGATCAATCGCTGCTGGTATTGCCAGGTGGCACATGGCGCGGCGGTGCGGCAGCTGTCGGGAGACCCGACGCTGGGCGAGGCGATGGTGATGAATTACCGCATGGCGGACCTCTCCCCGCGGCAGCGCGCGATGCTGGATTTCGCCGCCAAGGTCACGACGGCCAGCGCCACCATCGAGGAGGCCGACCGGCAGGCGTTGCGCGATCACGGGTTCTCGGACCGCGACATCTGGGACATCGCCAACGTGGCGGGTTTCTTCAACATGTCGAACCGCGTGGCCTCGGCCACCGGGATGGAGCCCAACCCCGAGTATCATTCGCAGGCGCGCTGAGATGCGTGGGACACGGGCGCTGGGGCTTGCGATGCTGCTGGCCTTGCCGGGGCCGGGGCAGGCGCAGGATCTGCCGCTGCCCGAGGGGGCGGAGCGCACGGGCGAAGTGAGGCGCGAGGCCGACACGGTACACCTGCCGCAAGCTGCGCTGACGGACGGCGCGGTGCCGCGGCTGCGGCTCGACGGGGCGATCACCAGCCGGTCTTGGCGTCTGCCCGCTACGGGCGCGGGCACGCTGGAGCACATGGCCCCGTTGCGCGCGGCGCTGGAACGGGAGGGCTGGCAGGTGGTGTTCGCCTGCGCCGCGGATGGCTGCGGCGGCTTCGGCTTTCGCTTTGCCGTGCCGGTGCTGCCCGCGCCTGCGATGTTCGTGAACCTCTTTGATTACCGCTACCTGCTGGCGCATCGCGGCACGGGCGCGGCGGGCGAGCATGTCATGCTGTTCGTCAGCCGTGCGGGCGAGCGGGGCTATGTGCAGCTCAGCCATGTGGCACCCGGCGGCGCGTCGGAGGCCCCCTCCGCCCCCGCGCCCTCAGTCCCCGGGCCGGACGCACCGGACCCATCTCTGGAAGCGGTCTTGCGCGATGCCGGGCACGTGGTGCTGCGGGGGCTGGATTTCGGATCGGGCGAAGCGGTGCTGGGGCCCGGTCCGCACCCAGACCTCGCCGCGCTGGCGGCGTTCCTGGCGCAGGCACCGGAGGCGCGGATCGCGCTTGTGGGCCATACCGACAACGTGGGCGCGCTCGACGCCAATATCGCGCTGTCGCGGGCGCGTGCCGAGGCGGTGCGCGACTGGCTCGTCGTCGATCACGGGGTGGAGGCCACCCGGATCGAGGCGCGCGGCGTCGGCTATCTTGCGCCGGTGGCGGCCAATGACACCCCCGAGGGCCGCGAGACCAACCGCCGGGTGGAGGTGGTGCTGCTGCAATAGGGGAGAGCTGCCGCGAGTGGCCTGCAGCGGATCTGTGAGCGAACCGCGCCGGGGCATGGTGGCAAACGCCCGCTCAAGGCCACACCCGCCTCCGGCTCAGATATCCTCGCGCAGCGGCAGGATCTGTTGCACGATCCCGACGAGCAGGAGATAGACGCTGGTCACCACCAGCCCCCAATGCGCCCAGCTCTCGGGGTCGAAATGCACCCAGGCCGCCCAGCCGGCGAAGAACGTCCAGGCCAGCGCCATCGGCAGCGACAGCCAGCGCCAGCGTTCGGTGCGCATCGGGTGGATGAATTTCAGCGGCAGGAACATCGCCACCGCCAGCACCGTCACCAGCAGCAGGATGATCCATGTCGGAGGTTCGATGGCAAACAGCACCAGCACCAGCATGTTCCAGCACCCGGGAAAGCCGGAAAAGGAATTGTCCCTTGTCTTCATGCGGCTATCGGCAAAATACATGGCACTGGCATAGGTGATGACGATGATCGCCACCCACCCCGTCCAGCCCGGCAGCAGGTCGGAGCTGAACAGCGCGAAGGCAGGAATGAACACGTAGGTGAGGTAGTCGATGATGAGATCGAGCAGCACCCCGTCGAATTCCGGCGCGGTGGTCTGCACATGATACTTGCGCGCCAGCGGCCCGTCGATGCCGTCGACGGCAAAGGCCACCACCAGCCACAGGAACATCAGCTCCCATTCACGGTCGATGGCGGCGAGCATCGCGAGCATCGCGAAGACCGCGCCGGTGGCGGTGAGGAGATGGACGAGCAGGCCGCGCAGATGAGGTGTCATGCCCGTTTCATGCCGCAAGGACCGGAATTTTGCAAAGCGAAACCCGGCCCCCCGCGGGGCCGGGCCGGAAATTGCGCGGACGCGTGGCGGATCAGTTCGAGACGCGGACTTCTTCCAGCGGATAGGCCATCATGTCCTGCGCCTCCCACGACACGTGGCAATCGTGGCAGAAGCTCTGGCTCACGCGCATCTCGTCGCCGGTATTCGTCAGGCCGCTGTAATGCCAATCGTCGGTTTCCGGCGAGCTGCCTTCCTCGAGCTTGGTCATGATGAAGAGCGGGCCGATCACCCCCTTGCCATCCTTGAGCGCAAAGCTCTCCTTGGCGAGCACCGCGCCCGCGGGCATCTCGACACCATCGGTCTCGAACTTGAGGTATTGCTCGGCGGCGGCATCGTTGGCGAAGGTCTGCAGCAGGCGGTTGCTGTGTGCGCCCGCGACGGCGGGGCGGGTCGAGGTCACGGTCCAGTCGCGATAGACCGAGCCGACATCGTGCCCGTTCTGCGCGTAGCACTGCTTCATCCAGTCTTCCATGCAGGCGTAGAAGGATTCGACTTCCTGCGCGCTCATGTCCCAGACACTTTCCGCGTCGGACGTGCAGTTGGGATCCTGTTGCTGCGCCTGCGCGGCATTGCCCGTCATCATGAACGCCGCGGCAAAGCCGGCCGCGGTGACCAGTGCGTATTTCATCGGAGATTCTCCTTTGGCTGTGTGGCGTTATGGCGTCATCGCGGCGAATTTCGCATGAATCGTCCGAAATGGGGCGTCACTTATCCGTGAGGGCGGGCCTGTCTCAGCCGCGCCCCTGCGGGTGGGCGCGGGCGTAGACTTCCATCAGGCGCGCGGTGTCCACGCCAGTATAGGCCTCGGTGGTCGAGAGTGACGCGTGGCCCAGCAATTCCTGGATCGCGCGCAGGTCGCCACCGGCGTTTAGCAGGTGGGTGGCGAAGCTGTGGCGCAGCGCGTGCGGCGTGGCCGAGGCCGGCAGGCCAAGCTGCGCGCGCGTCTGCGCCATCGCCGTCTGGACCGCCCGCGCGCCGAGCCGTCCCCCCCGCACGCCGAAGAACAGCGGGCCGGCGGGCGTGATCGCGAACGGGCAGAGCCGAGCATAGGCCGCCACCGCGTCGCGCGCAGGTGCGATCACCGGCACGAGCCGCTCCTTGCCGCCCTTGCCGGTGATGCGCAGGGTTTCACCAATGGGCAACGCCGTGCCGCTCAGGCCCAGCGCTTCCGAGATGCGCAGCCCGCAGCCATAGAGCAGCGTCACCACCGCCACGTCGCGCGCGGCGATCCACGGCTCGGGGGCCTGCGTCTCCAACGTATCGAGAACGTCGCGCGCCGCGCCC
>Ga0209943_1000399_pt1 | contig 30338 bp, 28 predicted proteins | sample SalPonR1_B_D2_MG_FD_185698 | JGI IMG/M metagenome (GOLD analysis project Ga0209943, IMG submission 185698) | Salt pond soil microbial communities from South San Francisco under conditions of wetland restoration - Salt Pond MetaG R1_B_D2_MG... ... | reverse complement strand
ACAAATTCCTGGACTAAAAGAAAACAGCGTGCCAATGACTGATAAGAAAAATCCTGAAGGCAGACCTCCAGGAAAAGCTTGGAGCCTGGATGAATCAGGAACAGTATATTATTTTGTTGATTTTGGCCAAAAAGTTAAAAAAACAAATGATAATAACACTGTTCAAATTCCATTAAATGCTTATGTAGGTCAAAAACCAGGTGGATATGAAATCTGGATAATGTATGAAGCAGCCGTGTTAAATAAACAAGGTTTTACCCAAGAATGGGATGGGGGAAACTTTATTTCTAATGGCGATGGTGGATATGATTACGCTGGTTCTTTTTCTGGGTTCACATACCTAGAAAAATAAAAAAACAAAAACAAACCCTCCAATTTAATGGAGGGTTCTTTTTTTATATAATACCTTTTTCCTTGAATTATATTAACTTACTTAGGAGCCATAAATTCCTGTTCTAAACACTGATAACCACTATCATGAAGTCTATTACTACCATATCTTAAATTAGTATTTTCATCATCTAAGTTAGAGCTTATAAACTCTGCACAAAGCTCATACTCAGTATCTGACAATTTATTATACTCTATATCTTCAAAAGAAATAACACTACTAGGATAATTATTTAAATTACTATCATTCTTTAATTCCTGTAAAGACTCTGGCAACTCATCGTTATTATTATAATACATATTTACATTCATATTTATGTTATCAAAATCTCTTAAGATTTTTTCATCAATCTTTTTATTTCTAGTAGTTTGCGGAGATTCCATGTGAATTATAGCTAGTCCTAAAGCCAACACTACTAAAAGCAAAGAAGCCATAAAAAATATAGACTTTATCTTATCTTTTTTCTTTACTACTTTCTGTCTAATATTATATAAATAATAACTAAAGATCATAGCTGAAATAATAAGGGCTGTTAAAGCTTTTAAAATAAACTTAATAGTCATTTCTCCGTTTAAAAAACTATTTAATATACTAACTAGCCAGACTAACATTACTATAGAAGTAACAAGTAGTATTAAATATATTAACCATTTTCTCAGAGATGATTCTAAACTTAAGTCCCCCTTCTTAATGTTTTTAGAAAGAAGATGTGAGCAAACATAATAAATTGGAGTAGAAATAAGCAAAGTTGAAAAGGCTATTTTTAGAGCTTGCATGGAAAAATATGAATTACTAACATCCACAAAAACTTTATCTAAAACCTCGAAAATAATAATCCCCATTCCCAGAGCCATTGCCCCTAAACTAATAAGTGAAAGTAAATAATAAAAAACAAATTGTGCTTGATGTTTTTTAGTCATATTTTTATATTATATATAATTATATATATTTAGAGACCTTAAATATCTCTATTGAATTAGCAGTAGATTTACTATCTAAATTGTTAAATAGATAAAGCACTAAATCATTTTTCTTTACTTTCTTTATTCTAAGCAATATTTTTAAAGTTTGTTTAAGTAGTGATAAGTTAGTCATCTTTTTAATATAATGAGCACTAACGCTATAAGTTAAAGAAAGTTCTCTTACTCGACGCTCATTAAAACACTTAACTGACACTGGCACAGAACCACGATAGGAAGCAATAAGTTCTGAAGAAAAAGCCACATCTGAGCTAACAATAATCTCTTTTATATCTAAATCTTGAGCAATACGTACTGCTGACTGACAAAGATAAGAAGTAACAGTTTCATCGCTTTGATATAAAGGAATTATATCTGGCAACTTAATACCTTTTTCTGTTTCTATAGCAATTTTACTCATAGTCTTTACTGAAGCTAAAGGATAATCTCCAAAAGCAGTTTCTCCTGATAACATAATAGCATCAGTCCCATCTAAAATAGCATTCGCTACATCACTAACTTCAGCCCTAGTGGGACGACTATTCTTAATCATAGAATGTAGCATTTGAGTAGCAGTGATAATTGGTTTTTGTTTAGCTATACATTTTTTAATTAAATTCTTTTGTACTAAAGGTACTTGTTCAGCTGGTATCTCCACGGCTAAATCCCCTCTTGCCACCATTACTCCATGAACATTATCAAGTATTTCATCAATATTATCTACTCCTTCTTTATTTTCAATTTTAGCAATTATTTTAATAGGACTATTATGTTTATCTAAAATCCTTTGAATTGCAAAAACATCTTCTTTCTTTCTAACAAAAGAATGAGCAATAAAATCAATGTTATTATCTATAGAGAACTTAATAAAATCTTTGTCTTTCTTACTAAGAGCTGGTAAATTAACTTTTACATTAGGAACATTAATACTTTTTTTACTTTTAATTATTCCTGAATCATAGCTTTTACAAATTAAAGCTCCACTCTTTTTCTTTTCAACTTTTAACTCAATATCGCCATCATCAATTAAAATACTAGCACCTAAGGGAACATCTTTAACAAAATCTTTATAGTTAACATATAAACAAGAAGCTGATGAAGCTTTATCTCTATTTGTTCCTTTAAGTTTTATTAAATCACCCCTTTTCACTTGTATGGGCTCAGCCACAGTAGTAATCCTCATTTCTGGCCCTTTAGTATCTAAAAGTACACCAATTCTACTGGAAACTTTTCTAACATTTTTTAAAACTTTAAGAGCATCACTGTGTTCTTGATGAGCAGTGTTTAATCTCACCACATCCATACCATTTTCATATAGTTGCTTTAAAAATTTGACATCACATCTTTCATCAGAAATAGTAGCTACAATTTTTGTTTTCTTGTCTATCATAATTATATTGTTATAAACCTTTTAATATTAAACTGAAAAATAACTTACTTTAACATCTCTTGCCATTTAGATATTTCATTATAAAACCTGTCTCTATTTTCTTCTTTAATAGGATCTCCTGGTGGTAAAACTTCTCTTAATGGATTTATTTTTACACCATTTTTAACCATTTCATAGTGTAAATGAGGACCAGTTGAAAAGCCAGTAGAACCAACATAACCAATAACTTGTCCTTGTTTTACTCTATCACCATAACCAACAGCATACTTGGATAAATGAGCATAATTAGTAGTATAAGTACCATTATGCCTAAGACTTATCTTATTACCATAACCGCCACTATATCCTGCTAAGACGACTGTACCATCTCCAACAGCCCTAATAGGGGTTCCTATAGGAGCTGCATAGTCAATAGCCCTATGACCTGTATAAGTATTAAAAGCTTTAACATATCTTAAACCAGTAGTGAATCCCGAAGAAATATATTTAAAAGCCACCGGAGCCTTTAAAAACATCTTCTGAACAGAATTACCGTCTTCATCAAAAAATCCTTGATTATCTTCATTTTCTTCAAAATAATAAAGTGTAATCTCATTGCCCCTATTAATATACTTAGCTGCTAAAATTTGTCCTGGCATTACATACTCACCATCTAGATATCTTTCCTCATATACAAACTTAAAGCTATCTCCTTTCTGAGTATCCATAGCAAAGTCTAAAGACCATTGAAAAGCATTAGCTAATTGTATGATTGCTCTTTCATCAATATCATTATCTAAAGCTGCTTGATAAACAGAACTTTCCACTTCAGCCTCCTTTACTACAGTTTTAACATTATAAGGAATAGCTCTTTTTTCGGCCTGCCAAACTTGCTTAGTTGCAGGCTCTTGAGCAACAGCGGTGTTTATTATATCTGTACTAGTACTAAAATTGTCTTCTTCATCACCTATTTCTTCTTTTTCACTTCTAATCTCTTCTTTAGATATATAAACCTCTTCTTCACTATTTATCTTATAAAGCAACGACTTTAAATCATCACTGTCTTCATCAAAAGTAAGTTCTATTTCATTACCAGCTTTTATTTTAGCTAAATCATATTTATCTAAAGTAATATTATATATTTTTTGAGATAAACTAGAATTAATCCCTACTTTAGTCATTAACTGACCATAAGTAGTGCCAGGCTCAACTAATATCTTTTCTTTTCTATCTGGGATAACTTTAACTATATCTTCCTCCATATTAAAATCACTTTCTTTACTATTTTCAGTAACTAATAAATTAGACCCTGCTGTTTCATTATATATTAGAAAAACTGAAAAACTAAGAATTAATAGTAATACAATAATCGAATATTTAAAACTTATTAATCTTTTCATATATAGTCTATTAACGTAATTTATTTTTAATTATAAAAACAGTGTATCATGACTTTATCCATATGAAAAGACTAAACTAAATTATTTGACTAATATTAAACAAAAAACAGCAGATATGATATTAACTGCTGTTTTTGAAATATGTAAACTTGGATTCCTAATTATTTAAGCTCTAAGAACAATCAGCTGGACAGCTTTGAGCTGTTTCTGGGCAAGGGCAACCTTCCCCCATACAAACCATTTCCTGACAAACTCCATCACCACACATGTCTACACAAATATTTGTATCATCATTCTCTTCACGTTCAACAGTACTACCGTCAGGTATTAACTCAAATAAACCTATTTCTACCTCGTCATTACTATTAACATTAAAGTTAGCCTTAGCTGTTAAAGCAATATGTCCATCTTCATAGTTAACAATAGCAATACCTTCTTCAGGAAAACTGACAGAAGTTATATAGAAACTACCTCCTAACACTGCTTCTTCAGGTGACAACTCAGAAATATTATTTTCTAAATAAGTATTAACTCTTCCCTGATCCTCAATACTAACAGCATCTTCTTCATTGTTATCATTAACTTCACCCATTTCATTATTTTCGATTAACTCAAAAGAGTTAATCTCTACTTGCTCATTATCATAACTATAATCAGCTCTAGCTATTAAAGCGATGTGTCCATCGTCATAATTAACAATAGCTACATTTTCTGCAGGAAAATTGACAGTAGTTATATAAAAGGTGCCTCCTAACACCGCTTCCTCAGGTGACAAGTCAGAGATATTGTTTTCTAAATAAGTATTAACTGCTCCTTGTTCTTCAGGAGATACATCAACATTTTCTCTATTTTGTAGATCATCTTCATTGTCAACTTCATCAGCTAAATTGTTTTCATCTCCAGGTAGGGTAGTTTCGTTATCGTTTTGACTGGTAAAAGCGTAAACTCCTACAACAATCAATAAAATAACCACTAGTGATACCAGGATTGTTTTTGTGTTGTTTTTAGACATAGATTTATCTATTAATTTTATTTATATATAAACTGTTACTCTTGTATATTATAACGTATTTTTACATAAAAAGTAACAAGAGAAAAATTAATTTTAAAATAATTATTTATATTGCTTATATTTTATATTTTTCTACTATCATAGGCCCAATGTAATAAAGCTTGTCTTTGTTTAGGTCTGCAACTATAATCTTTTCTTTTACAGTTTTTTTCCACTGCTTTTAAGTGCCTCTTAAAGGCTCTCCATCTTTTAATTTGTCTTTCATCATCAGCATGTCTTCTGCCCCTATAATAGCGACAATACCATTGAAACCAACCTTTAGGATCATCTGGATGAATCCAACCTTTATCTTGCCAAACCTTTAAGGACTGGCTAGCACTAAGTTTAAAATAATTATAGTTAGGATTTTTACCGTCACTACTAAGCTTAACTCCTCTAAACCATGACTTAGGAAATTCATCTATATGACCAAAAAAATAATCACCTCCAAATACTCCTAACTTAAGCATTTCTTTAGGCTTCAAATCGGGTTGAAAAGAATCATTAAAATTCCTACCACTAGACTCTACTAAATAATATTCATAATCTGTTTGCATGTCATCATTTACCACTATTTTCTTTTTTGTTTTTCTAGGCATTTTTCAATTGTTTATTAATATCACTATCTATACTATAATTATACCATAATCACTGAATATATAAATAAAATTATATGAACAAGAATAAAAAACGCACCCAATACGTTGGTATAGGATTAATATTAGGCACAGCTATTGGCTCAGTTTTAGATTTTAATAGTGGCAATTTTTCTGGTATAAGTGCTGGCACAGGTGCGGGACTAGGAATACTAACAGGTGCTATATGTTATTATTATAAATTTAAAAATGTTAAAAAAAATAAGGTAATAAATAAGCAATAAATAATAATGTATGGAAAATATATATTTTCACAACAAAAATATTTTAGAAGATAAGATCAAGAGGATCAAAAAGCAAGTAATAAATAAATTACATGTAGTTTCAGATTTTGACAGAACACTCACTCGAGCCACTTATAATGGCAAAAAAACTCCTTCAGGTATTGCTTTGATTCGCCAAGGAGGCTATCTGAGTTCAGACTACCCTAAAAAAGCTTTTGCCTTATTTGATAAATATCACCCCATAGAAATAGATGAAAGTCTTGATTACCAATATAGATACAACATGATGCAAGAATGGTGGGAAGAACATGAAAAATTACTAATTGAGTCAAAAATGCATAAAAGTGTAATTGCAGATATTATAGAAAAAAAACCAAAACTATTTAGAGATGGCTCAGATGATTTCTTTGATTTTTTATACGAAAAAAAAATACCACTGTTAATATTTTCAGCTGGTATAGGTAATTTAATTGAAAACTATTTAAAGAAAAAATCCAAACTAAGAGATAATATTCATATTATCGCTAATACTTTTCTTTTTGACTCTCAAGGCTATGCTACTTCTTATGAAAATGGAGTTATACATACCCTAAACAAATCAGAAACAAAAATAAAGAATCCAAAATACAAGAAGATGGTTTCAAAAAGAAATAATGTTATTCTCTTAGGAGATTCTTTAGGAGACTTAGGTATGGTTAATGACTTGGATGTAAACTGTATAATAAAAATAGGTTTTCTAAATAAAGAGATTGAAAGTAAATTAGAACTATATAAAAGTAATTTTGATATTGTAATTGTGGGTGATGGCTCTATGAACTACGTCAATAAACTACTTAAAAAATTAAGTAAATAGATTAGTTATTATTTACTTTTTCTATTGCCCCTTGATTTAAAACCACCCCTAGATCGACGAGATCCATTTGCACCACCTTTAAATCTAGAGTTGTTTGATCTATTTGATCTACGTCTGTTAAATGAAGATTTATTAAAATTAGAACTTCTCTTAAAGGGCTTACTCATATCAACATTTAAATCCCTATCATTAACAGAATCAGAACCCTGATTTTCTAATTGCTCTTTTATTATATAATTAAGTAAATCCTCTTTATCTATTTTTTCTAATTTCTCTAAATAAGTTCTATACTTCTTATTCTTCTGCAAACTTTCCTTATCCACTGATTTAATAGTTTCTAAAAAACTTTGTAAATGATTCTCTTCTATAGAGCTGACACTAGGTATTTTTTCGTAGACAATTTTTTTACCAGTAATATACTCTAAATGTTTTAACTTTCTAGTATCGCCTGGACTTAAAATAGAAATAGAAACACCACTTTTTTTAGCTCTACCAGTTCTACCAGTTCTATGAATATAAGCTTCGTCATTATCAGGCAAATTATAATTTATAACATGAGACAGATTATCAACATCAATACCACGAGCAGCTACATCAGTAGCTACAAGTAAATTAATTTGTTTGTTCTTAAACCTTTGCATAATCTTAGTTCTCATATTTTGAGCAATATCTCCATGAATAGCTTCAGCATTATAGTTTTGCTGGCGCAATTTTTCACAAACCTCTTGAGTCTCTCTTTTAGTTCTGCAAAACAAAATACCATAAACACCATGTAAAGAATCTAAAATTCTTTGCAAAGCCTCAAATCTATCTCTAGGCGCACAAACAAAATACTTATGACTAACATTTTCTGCTCCCACACTAGTGCCTTCAGCTTTAATCTCTATAGCATTCTTTAAATACTTCTTAGAAATATTAAGCACACTTTTAGAAATAGTAGCTGAAAAAAGTAAAGTTTGTCTTTCTTGAGGAGTTTTTTCTAAAATAGCATCAAGATCTTCTTTAAAACCCATATCCAACATTTCATCAGCTTCATCTAAAACTAAAAATTTAATAGCACTAAGATCTAAAAACTTTCTTCTAATTAAATCATGTACTCTACCAGGAGTACCAACAACAATATCTACTCCTGATTTAAGATTTCTAATTTGAAATTCTATTTTCTCTCCACCGTACACGGCCAAAACTGATGTCCTGGTGGAGTGCTTACTATAATTTTTAATATCATCAGCTACTTGCAAGCAAAGTTCTCTGGTAGGGCAAAGAATAATAGCTTTTATCTTTTTCTTACCTTCACTATTTTTATCTTTTAAGTCTTCCCTTTTTATCTTATCAATTATTGGTAATCCAAAAGCAGCTGTTTTACCAGTTCCAGTTTGTGCTAAAGCAATTAAATCTTGATTGTTTTCTAATAAGAAAGGTATAACCTTTTCTTGAACAGAAGTAGCCTCACTGAAACCCATCTCATCTAAACTAGTAATTATATCTTTATTTAATTTTAATTCTCTAAATGTTTTCATATATTATTTAATTTAAGCCTTTATCTTTTTTAGCTTTAGCTGTTTGACTTAAATATTCTTTTCTTAAACGAATACTTTGAGGTGTAATTTCTAGGAATTCATCCTCTTTCATTATTTCAAGTCCTTTTTCTAAAGTAACTTCAGTAGGTGGTGTTAATATTATAGCATCATCTGAACCTGAAGCCCTAACATTACTTAACTTTTTGCCCTTACAAGGATTTACCCAAGTGTCTCCACCCTTTAAAAAACTACCTATCACCATACCGCTATACACTTCAGTATTAGGGTGAATATATATCTTTCCTCTGGCTTCTAAATTAAATAGAGCATAGGCCAAAGCTTTACCATTTTCCATAGATACCATAGAGCCATGTTCACTTTTATCTATCTCCCCTACATAAGTATCAAATCCAATAACTCTAGTAGTTAATATACCCTCACCTCTGGTATCAACAACAAACTCACTACGATAACCAAGTAGTCCACGAGTTGGTATTTCAAAAATTAATCTTTGTGTATCTTGCTGTTTTTTAATATTTATCATTTTAGCCTTTCTCTTAGAAAGCTTATCAATAACTGTACCTGACATAGTTTCTGGTACATCAACAATCACTTCCTCAAAAGGCTCCTTTTTAACTCCATCTTCTTCTTTAACAATTACCTTAGGCTGAGAAACCTGCATTTCAAAGTTTTCTCTTCGCATATTTTCCAGTAATATAGCAATATGAAGTTCACCACGACCATATACTGTATAATGAGCATTAACATTATCAAAATCAACCTTTAAACCTACATTAACTTCTAATTCTTTTTCTAATCTTTCTTTAAGTTTACTACCAGTTACATTTTTACCTTCTTTTCCAGCAAAAGGTGAACTGTTAACCATTAACTCTAATGATATAGTAGGTTCATCAATACTAATTACTGGCAAAGATTCTTGCTCACTATTATTACAAATTGTTTCACCAATACAAATATCAGTTAAACCAGCTATCATAACAATATCTCCTGATACTGCTTTGTCTACCTCAGCTCTTTTTAGACCATCAAAGGCAAATATTTTATTTATCTTACCCGTTCTAAACTCTTCTCCTTCTCCTTTTATAACAACCTCTCCTCCTTGCTTTAATTGTCCTTGATATATTCTGACAATCGCCATTCTTCCTAAGTAGTTGTCATAAGCTAAGTTAAAAGCCTGAGCTTTTAATTCTTTATCATTATCTTCTTCATTAGAAGCAGGTTCTACTTGCTCTAAGATTAAATTAAGTAAAGGCTCTAAATTATCACTATCATCACCCATTTTTGTAAAAGCTTTTCCTTCTTTAGCGATAGTATAAATAGTTTTAAAATTAAGCTGATCATCATTAGCACCTAAGTCCATAAAAAGTTCAAGAATTTCATCATGTACTTCTTCTACTCTAGCCGCTGGTTTATCTATTTTGTTAATAATAACTATTGGTTTTAAATTAAGCTCTAAAGATTTCTTTAAAACAAACTTAGTTTGAGGCATCGGTCCTTCTTGAGCATCAACTAATAAAAGCACTGAGTCAATTGACCTTAAAACTCTCTCTACCTCAGAGCTAAAGTCAGCATGACCAGGAGTGTCCACTATGTTTATCTTATTATCTTTATACATTAAAGAAGCATTCTTGGAGTATATAGTGATACCTCTTTCTTGCTCTAGCTTGTTAGAATCCATACTAACATCATCTTTAACTGTATTGGTTTGCCTCATTAAAGCGTCAGTCAAGGCAGTTTTACCATGGTCAACGTGAGCAATGATGGCTATATTTCGTATTTTCATATATTTGTTTAAAAATAAAAACATCTCGGCAAAAGCGAGATATCTTTCAATATTTATTCGTTCTTTTGTGACTATTACTTTATAGCAGTAATTGAAGAAAAAAGCAAGTGTTTCTATTTTTTAATAAAAATAATTATTATTAATATGCCTTTTTAAAATCTTTGTTTTATAAGCTACATACTTAAAGAAACCGCTTTACTTAATTAAAGGATAAAGGAAAGAAGTAATATAATAGCCCCTACAAACGGCAAGGCCCTGAAGACTCCTATAGCAAACTCTGAAACTTTTATCCACTTAGTACCAAAACTTGCAGCCAAATCCTTTTTAGAAAAAGACCAACTAATAATAGCACCACCAATTAAAGCTGAAGCAACCACTAATTGATTAGCAGCAAAAAGATCTAAAATTTCTAAAAAGGGACGGCCAAAAACCTTAAAGCCCATAGGGGTAAAACTAAGAGCAGATAAAAAGCCTAGAGGTACAATAGGTAAAAAAGCTATAAATGTTGATTTTTTAGAAGAAAAATTAAATTCTTCTTTCACCGCTGTCTTTATCACCTCCATGCCAGCAATACAAGAACTAATAGCTGCTAAAAAGAAAAGTGTGAAAAACATAATGGCTAAATATTTTCCAAAAGCAAAAGAGTTAAAAACTAGAGGCAAGGTGGTAAAAGCAAGTTGTGTTCCCTCTTGTGGATCCAAACCAAAAGAAAAAACAATTGGAAAAATAATAACACCCGCTAAAATAGCAATGCTAGTTTCCACCAAAGCTACTACACCAGCAGCTCTGGGTAAATTTATTTTACTGGGTAAATAACTACCATAAGTAATTAAAAATCCTTGTCCCACTGATAAAGAATAAAAAGCTTGCCCAAAAGCTAAAATCCAAACATTAATATTACTTAAAGCGGAAAATTCAGGGGTAAATAAAAAGGATATAGCTTCACCAGCATTTTTTAAAGTTAAACTATAAACAGCTAAAAATAACACTATCAATATTAAAAGGGGCATTAAAATTTTAGATAAAAACTCGATTGCTTTTACACCTCTTTGTACAACATAAGCAGTGAAAACTACTACTATCAAAAAATATAAAAGAGGCATGTAACTATTGGTAAAATCAGCAAAAGTTTTAATAGAACCAAAAAAACTCTCAACAGCATAACCTAAAGTCCAACCAGTTACTGCCAAATAATAACTCATAATGACAGTGGTAAGAAAAACTACAAACCAACCAAAAGGCGCTGCTCTTTTATTAAGTAAGCGAAAAGTTCTCACTGGACTACCATGACCAGTTTTCCCAGCACTAATTTCTAGTACCATCATAGGAATACCTAAAAGTAATATAGCTACAATATAAGCTAAAACAAAGGACCCCCCACCATTTTCACCAACAATATAAGGAAATCTCCAGATATTCCCCAGGCCCACAGCTCCAGCAATAGTTGCTAAAACAAAACCTCGCTCTGAAGTCCATTCAGATCTACCTGCTGATAATACTTTACTTTTCAACTTACCAAACATGATTTATTATATTTAACTAAATATTAGTTAATAAAAAATTTCTTTAAAACGCAAGTAATTTTTATAATTATTTATATTAATATTTTATAACAAAAAATAAAAAAAATAAATATTAACAACAACTAGAGTAATGCTTTAGCTATAAGTAAATACAGCCCTACACTAATTATATCTTGTAAAATTGTAGCAATAGGCCCACTAGCATTAGCAGGATCAAAACGTAGCTTGCTAAAAGCGTAAGGGATAAAAATACCAGTAATAATAGATGATATTATAGTCACAAGTATTGCTAGAGATAACACCAAAGAAATAGCTAAGTTATTATAGAAAAGATAGGAAACAGCAAAGATAAGGATACTAAGAAAAAAGCCCAAAGATAAAATAACTCTAAATTGTCGCCAACTATAAGCTAAGAAATTTATTTTCTTTTTAATAGCTAAATCTCTAACAATAAAAAATCCTGCCTGAGTACCTACAGCACTGGCCAAATAAACCACTAAAGGTATGAAAGAAGCTAAAATAATATTCTCCGCTAAAGTATACTCAAATAAACCAATAATTTTTGCTGCTAAAATACCACCAAAAATACCAATAATTAACCAAGGTAAACGATGCTTTAAAGATACGAAAAGTGACATACTCCCAATATTATCTATATTAGCACCATTGTTTTCAATACCAGCAAAATGAGAAATATCTTCTTGTGATTCACTATGAATTACTCTAAGAATATCATCACTAAGAACTACTCCTAAAAACTCCTTCTTTTTATTAACAATAGGAATTGATTTAATATTGTTCTCTAAAGCTAAGTAAGCTGTTTTTTCTTGACTGCTACTAGGATGAGAAACAACTATATTCTTATTCATTACTAAAGCAACCTTCTTATTTTTATCTTGTCTAAATAATTCTTTAATAGAAAGCACACCTTCTAAAATATTATACTTATCCACTACATAAATATAATTAATTGACTCTATCTCTTTAATATCTCTTAACAGGCGTTTCTCTACAAAGCTAATAGTGTCTTCTTTATTAACTACAGGTACGTCTGTAGTCATTAGTCTGCCTGCACTTTTTTTTGGGTAATACTTTTTCACAAATTTTAATTATTTATTATAAAATTATTAATTATACTACAATTCAATATCCAACATCTTTTTTAACTCAAAACTTAAAAATTTTAAATCACCTTTTAAAGGATTATCTAACCAATTATCAATTAAGGCTTGAATAACTTTTAACTGATGTTCGATAACCTCTTCTTTGCTAGCATTAAAAATTTCAAAAACATCATCTTTATTCCTATAATAATCATCAACTAATTCTGAGGTATTGGAAACTACGTCTGCAGATTTTAAAAATAATGAATCCTCAGAAAAACCTTTTATTTCTTCTAAAGCTTTCTTTTTTCTTTTTTGCCAAGAATCCTCTTTTTCTTTTTCTGTCACACTCCAAACTAAATCAGCTACCTCCATACCAAATCTTTCATTAATCATATCATAGCTTACCCTTTTCTCTTGTATACTATCTTCTATGGTATCATGAAGAACTCCTGCTAATACTACATCCTCAGAAGCTTTATTTTCAGAAAGTATCAAGGCTACTGTCATAGGATGAACTATATAAGCAACATCCTTTCCCTTTCTTTTTTGTTTTTGATAAACCTCATGAGTCTTAATAGCAAACTTAATTGCTTTATGTAATCTAAGTGTTTTAAGCATATATTTAAATTACTCTTATAATCATTATACAATAATAAAATGATTTAAAAAACTTTTTTATTAATAATTATACATTTCAATTTTAAATACTTATATTATTTTATATCAAAAAACCACTAATATAATTAGTGGTTTTTTAGTATCAATAAAAGTTCAAAAACTATATTTTTTCTGCTTTATTACTAATGCTAGTAGCAGCAATGGCAGTACCAATAATACCAGCTACGCCAATTATTGCAGCTTGGACTTCTGAACCAGCCATTGAACCCAACGCAAGAGAGCCTGAAACACCTAATATTCCAACTACAACTTCTAATTTACGTAAAGCATTTTTTAATTTTTCGTTTTTCTCTGCTTTTTCTGCAACTTCTTTTTCATCAAGATCAGCTACTTCAACAGCCATATTTTCTATATCTTTTAGGTTTTCATTCATTTCTTGTAAATTCTCTAATTCTTCTTGTTTTGCTTCATTACTTTCTTCTTTATTCTCTAAATTTTCTTCTTTATTTTCTTCTTTATTTTCTTCATTTTTAAGATTTTCAAATTTCATATAATTATAATTAAGTAATATCTTAACTAACTAAAGTAGTTAGATAATTATTTTTTAGAGTCTTCATCTTTTAATCCTTCTTTAACATCTTGGGTAAGTTTCTTAAAAGCTTTAGTAAAAGAAGCTATTTCTTCAGAAGAAGCTGTTTTATTTTTTATTTTTTCGGCAATAGCCTTCATTTCTTCATCATTCATAAATTTAATAAATTAATATTTTTAAATTATATTTAATATAATAGTAATTAATATCACTATTTTATTAATTTTAATTATAACAAGAAAAATTATTTTTGTAAAGCAAAATAATCAATATATAACTAGATATACAACTTAATTAACTTCAATTTATACTTATTAATCACTCTCTATCACGGACTATAATACCAACATATAATTTTTTTAACACAAACTTTACTGTTGACAACTATTATTATTTGTGATAATATTATATTCAGAAAATGATATAAATTTGATAGAGATCTTTAAAATTAAATAACCAAAAAAAAACTTGAAAAATGGAAAGAAAATTGGAAGTAACGGACACGTCATACTTATCAAAAGATGAAAAATCTTCAGTTGAAGAAGAAAAAAATCGCTTTCTCGGAATTAAATTTATTTTATCTATCGCTTTAGCGGCACTCTGGGTAGTAATCTCAATATGGATTTCTATAGAGTGGCTAAGAGAGGTTAAAGAAGTAACTTCGTATTTTTTTATGTTGTTTGCTTTAACAGGAATAGCTTTTCTTCCCGGTTTTGTGATTTTTTTCATGTATTCATCTATGATGTTTGACAAAAGAGCTGAAGTAGATTTGACTAAGATCGTTGATACTACAGTTCTAATTGCAGCCTTTAATGAAGAAAGTAATATCTTAAAACCTTTGCTTGCAATTGAAGAGCAAAAGTTTAACGGTATGCTTGAAGTAATTGTAATTGATGATGGTTCGCGTGATAACACTTCGGAGATTGTAAGAAATTTTATTTCTTCACCGAGAAAACACTCGTATCACTTAATTACACTGGAAAAGAATTCTGGAAAATCTGCGGCTTTAAACGAAGGCCTAAAAGCTTCTTCGTATAACGCAATTGTTTCCATGGATGCTGACACGACCCTAGGAACAGAAGATGCCATACAAATGCTAGTTTCTAGCTTAAATGGCACACACCGGTCAGTAGCTGGTGCTGTTATCTCTCGCAATCCAAGTAAAAACTGGATTACAAGAATTCAAGAATGGGATTACCTTTTTGGAATTTCAATTGTGAAAAGAATACAATCTATGTATTCAGGAGCACTGGTATGCCAAGGAGCTTTCTCTGCTTATGAAAAATCTTTATTACTTGAAGTAGGCGGATGGAAAAATGTTGTTGGTGAAGACATTGTTCTCTCTTGGGATATACTTAAAGCTGGTTATAAAACCTATCACTGTACAAAGGCAGTTGCCTTAACTGATACTCCTGATAATTACAAACAGTTTTTTCATCAAAGAAAAAGGTGGTCAAGAGGAATGATAGAAGCTTTTCGTTTTAATTGGAGATTACTATTTAAGGCAAGACTATCAACAATCTTTATTTGGTATAATTTATTTTTTCCTTATATTGATTTTGTTTTTGCCTTTATCTTTATCCCCTCAGTAATTGGTTCTCTATTTTTTAATTATCACTTACTGGCTAGCGAGAAAACGCTCTTGATAATACCGCTGAGTATTGCCCTAACCACTATCTTGTATTATGTGCAAAAGAAAACGTTCCGTGAGATAAACATGCCGATGTCAAAAAATCTATTTGGTATGATTTTTTACATTATATGTTTTCAAATAATTCAAACTCCGGCAACACTTTCAGGGTATCTTAGTGAGATGTTAAAACTCAAAAAGAATTGGGGTACCAAGGCTAGTAAAAGTATTGGAATAATAATTATTCTTCTATTCTCTTCAAGTTTAGTATTTTCACAAGACGACAAGCTTGAAGTAGGCTCTAGTCTCATCAACGATACTGATAAAAACTTAGTGTCGAAAACATGGGCAGGTTATCAAAGAGGAACAGACTCACTTTCTTGGGGAATGGAAATTGGAAATGTGTTAATTTCAGATAAAGATAATAAAAATTATCTAAACTATGCTGGACTTAACTTATCTTCAAAAATAAATAAGACATTTTCTGTTGACCTCTCTAGCGAACAATATCTTTCAGAATGGAAACCTTTTCTTTATAATGGATTAATTAAAATTGATCCTATAGAAAAGATTCATATGGAACTATTGTTTTCAAGAGGATTGATTGAAACCCAAGGAGCTTTAATGGAAAGGTTCTCAGTATATTCAAACGGCCTAACAGCTGATTATGAAATTATTGATAAGAAACTTGTCCTAGTTGGTGGTTACATAAACCAACAATTTACTGATGATAATAGTAGAGATGTTTACATCGGAAAACTTGCTTGGGTTATAAAGGACTGGTTTGTTCTCAGTTCTACCAGCAAGCTTATGCGAGCGCATAATATATCTACTTATTATTTTTCACCAGAGATATTTGATACACACACATTAAGTGTGTACAAATATATGGCAATTTTCAAAGATAACATTCTTTTGAAAACTGAATTCGGTGGAGGATTACAGCAAGTTAATGATTATCAAAAAGATTTCTATTATGGAAAATTACTTATTAAAGGTAATATTTCCAAAAAAGTATCTTTAGATTTATCTGCGCTGTACTCAACTGCAATAAGTGAATTTGGTTCCTACGGATTAATCTTTGGACATCTTAAACTGTATTACTCTTTTTAGTGTAATATAAAAAACAATACTAAAAACCGTCAATTAATGACGGTTTTTTTATTGAGTCTACTAATTATAAAGCTTTTTCTTTAAAAGTTTCTACCACAACTATTTCTCACTTAAAAACTTCTCTAAATCTAACCTATATAACTTATCATCATTTTGTGCTGGATATCCTCTACCGTCAGTATTGTTAGAGATAAAATACAAGATACCATTATCATCCACTATCACATCTCTTAACCTACCAAGCTCTCCAGAAAAATGTTTAGTAATATTAATATTGTCTATATCTTCAATATTAGCTTGATATAATGTATTTCCTCTTAAACCTACAAAGAATATATTATTATCATAATAGGCAGCTCCTGATGGTGCCCAAGTTTCATTAACCCCAGATTGAATAGCAGGACTTTCCATACCTTCTCTTTCTTCACTGCCAACAATACTTGGCCAACCATAGTTAGCACCTTTTTTTACTAAATTAAGTTCATCAGTGGCTGAGCGACCATGTTCAGTAGCCCATAAATTACCATCATCATCCCAAGCTATACCTTGAGGGTTTCTGTGACCATACGAATAGACTTCATTATCAAAAGGATTGTCAGCTACCACATTTCCTTCTTCATCTAACCTTAATATCTTACCTCCTAAAAAGTTAGTATCTTGAGCTTTTTCTGGGCTCTGGGCATCACCGGCTGTAATATATAGATTGTTATCAGGACCAAACTTAATTCTACCTCCATTGTGATACATTGCTCCAGGAATATTATCAATAATTGTTTCTATCTCAGAAAAACTACTATCAGCATATGAAGCTCTAATAACCTTATTCACTTTCTCATCTTCTTCATTTAGATGAGTGTAATAAAGATAGACTAAATTATTATCTTCAAACTGCGGATGAAGAGTTATACCTAAGAGACCACCTTCACCTTTTTCCCTGGCTTCATCAATTACTTCAATAACTTCTGAGTTACCATTTGTTTCAATTAACCTAATCTGCCCTTCTCTTTCAGTTAAGAGAAAATTGCCACTGGGTAATTTAACTATTGACCAAGGAGTGTCTAAATTATCAGCTACTATACTAAACACTGGATTTTCACTATTATTTTCTTCATCTAAAGAAGCTTCATCTTGATACTCTTCTTCACTTATCTTTTGCATTGGCTCATCAATATCTTTAGCTGTATCATCTCTAAAGAACAATAGCCAAGCTAAAAGTATAATCACTAAAATTGTTATGATAGTAAAGATTTTTTTATTCATATATTTTTAATTAACTTATTATTAATATTATAATTTAAAAAAACTCATCATTTTTTATTAGAAATATTTTATAAATTAAACTCCTTTTTTATCATATTAGCCACTTCCTTTGCAGCTAAATTTGTATTATCAATACGAATATAATTCTCTTTTTTAATTTCTCCTTCCTTTGAATTCATACGAAATTTATCCATTGATTTTTTTAAGTCACTTCCAGATTTATCTTTATTTCTTTTAGTTGGTTTGTGTTCCAATCTATGTGGAGTAATATTACGTTTTATTCTTTCATCTGTATCTGCTTCAAGTTCTACAAAACAAACTTCTCCACCTTTAGATTCAAAAATATTAGATATCTTCTCAATATAATCCCAATCATCTTGTTCATTAAATGCCCAAATAAATGTAAATATTAATCCCTCCATATCACTTTTAGCAACTTCTTTAAAGATCTCATTTCTAAATAATTCAACTAACCTTTTACCTGTTTTCGTACTATAGCTAAAAAAAGGATTAACTAATTCAATAGTCATATGATTATAAAATAATTTCAATCCTGTTATTTTCTCTAATTCATGTCCCACCGTCATCTTACCAACTGCCTGAGGACCAAATATAACTACTAGTTTCATATGTATAATTAAAGTTTATATTTAAATTATATCATATTTATAAAATATAAATGATTTTTAATTCTACTATTTTCTTTAAATAAGCTTTAAATTAAATATTTTTCTGTATTTTATCTAACTCCACTATATGATTTACCTTCTGTCTTTAAATAAATATTTACATCTCCTGACTGAATACCATTATTTTTATCTAAATAACTAAATGCCCCACCTATATTATTTTCATCAAAATCAGCAATTATACCTATTGGGTTTTTAGCTGTTGTCTCAGCGTAACAATAACCTGATTCATATGAAGAATTTTTGCTATCACATTTTATAGCTACTGCTACATGTTCATCTACCTCATAATCAAACAATGCAACTCCATAACCAAGCTCATCTAGTAATTTATAGGCCAAAAAACTCTTACCCGAACAAGTTCCTGAATTATCATATAAAACCATATACGGATACTTAACACCATCTTCATCACTTAAAACTTTATCAGCTAAAGACGAATCATACTCTATTGACTGCACAAAAGATAAAACAAACTCAACCGTCTGATCTTTATTTAAATTATTATTTACAGCTTTTGCTTTTAAATCTTCTAATAAATCTGAAATAGAATTATCCTTTTCATTTATATTTAAAAACATACTGTAATAATCTGTTATCCAATCATCTGGTATCTCATCACTGTAATATGTATAAGAAGTAGGTTTATTACTATAATAATCATAAACAGAGCCATATAAGGTTTTTGATATTTTGTAATCATCACCATTATAACTCCAAGTGTATGTTACCTCCTTAGGAGCTGTTAAGTTGGGAAACTTAGTCTCAAAAAAACTAAAACTACTAAAATTAAAGTTAGCAAAAAAATATATTACTATAATAACGAAAGCTAAAATGAGAACTCTTTTTATTGCCTTAAAACTCATACTTTAAATTTATTAAAATATATTACAACTAAAACTAAAAAATATTAATTAATATCACTAACTTTATCATCAACAATCTGTTTTACATATAACATAAGTTTTTCTGCCCAATCTTCTAAATTATCATGGTCTTTCCAAAAAACCTTACTCGCACCGCTAAGCACTGCTTCATCATTCCACTGTGGGATAGAAGAAATAGAGATAATCTTTTCTTTATTAAACCTTTCAAAATCAAGCACATGAAAAGATCCTCCCACCTTACAATCTCTATCTAATAATATAATATCAATATAATCATCACTCATCTTATTTACATATTCTTCTACCTGACTAAACTCTGAGAAAACCATAGGTGATATTAAAACACCTCTATATCTCAAGTCTAAGAGATAAAGACCCTTCATTAGCACTGACAATGTCTCTAAATCATCTTCTAAGATTAGAATTCTAATAATATTGTTATCTAACATATTATTATTTATATATTTTAATAATCATAATCTTTATCATAACATCTTTTTAAAGTCTCCCAACACTAAAGCATGATCACTTCCGGCAGAAATAGCTTCATTATATAAATACTTTAAACTTTTAACCTTCCAGTCTTTATCATAATAAATATAATCATATCTTTTCTCTACTCCGCCGGTTAAAATAAATGATGTTGCAAGAGGAGACTTACTTAAGTATTTATTGGACTTGTCTGCTATAAAGCTTCTAAAAGCATCCTCTAATTCATGTACTTTATTTTCTCCAAAAAGCAAACTAGCACTTTTACCTTTATCACCATTTCTATCAAAAAACTCTAGCTCAGATATATTATAAGAATCTACCTTTGGCTCATTAGCATCAAAGCATAAAAAATTAAACTGTCTATCATGTAAAAACTCAGCAATAGAAATAAATTGTTCTGACTTTGCTCTCTTGTAACTTACACCTGTTAAAGAATGAAAGCCTAAAATATTTATTTTACTGTTATTTAACTTCAATTCTGCAAACAATGTTCTCTCAGGTAATAAACTTCTTTCAATAACTCCATGATCTATAATTTTAATATCTTTTGACCACCCTATTAAAACTCCTAACTTTCTATTTCTTCCATCAAATTTACCAGGCTTTCTAAGATCTAATGAATAAACATAATTGAAATCAATCTGCCTTTTTATTTCTTCACAATCTTCTATCCTTACTTCTTCTAATACAAAAATACATTTCTCTTTAAAAATGTTTTTAGCTAAAAAATCAATCTTTTTATCAATCTTACCAAGATATGAAATGTTCCATTGAATAATTCTTAAGTTCATAATAAAATTTATCTTTTATCTAATTATTTACACTCAATTTAGCTCTATTTAATATATTATCAATTATCCAATATTTGTAATTGCCTAAATCTAAATAGTTATAATTCTGACCGTAAAAACTCTCTTGATATCCTTTATTTTTTATATAATTATCAAATTCATCAAAAATAATAATCTTCTCTTTTAATAACTCCTCTCTAACTACATAATAATGAGGTATTTCTGGCATAGTTTTAGCAAATCTCCAAGACATTTCATCTATAAAACCTTCAACATATCTTAAATACTCCTGAACTGGCTTAGCAACTGTTTTCTCATTTATATTTTTATCTATACAATATCTTGTCTTAAACCAATGAGCTATCTTTTTAGCTCCTCTACTTGAATTGCAGCTTCCACAACAAATAGCTACAGTATTTGCATTATCCCATGGAGGTAAATTATTCAAATGCTCTATAGTTGCCCAATCACCTCGCCAAGTAGAATTATTAGGTTGAGACATCTTTTTATGACAATATACACATCTCTTATCTCTACGCCTAACTAGCTCTAGATCTTTAGTTGATATATTGTATTTATTAAACATATTTAATTACAAAGTTTCCTCATATGACTGCCTAATTATCTCAAAAGTATCATCAATATCTTTAACCTTCTTTAACTTAATCTTACCTTTATAGCCCCACATATGAGTACTAATATCTGCTACTATTTTTTTAGGATCCTTGTATTTTGGACTTCTAACTAAAACATCAATAAAGGTTTTACGAAACTCTAATCTAACAAAGCTTTTAGTAGTTTTATAAGTAATGCCACTTTTTTGGTTTGTCACCTCTTCAACTTCAGGTAAAGATTTAATCTTATCTTGTAATTTATAGAAAAGATCTTTTACATCTTCGGTGGAATTGCGTCTTTTAAAATGATATTCTATATCAAAATAATCCTCTTTTTTATCTTCTTTGTTAACTCTTTGCTTTGTTCTTTTTTCACTTCCGGGAATATAAACATTTTCTAAATACAGAATGCTATTTCTATAAGGGACATACTTCATCAACTCTACATTATCAACTTGCTTAACAGCAATCATTGTTCTATTGTCAAAGCCTTGAGCTATTAAAATAACACAGGGATTAATCCAATTAACCTTAACATCTTTACCTAACTTATCCGCTACCAATAAATCAAAATGTCTTTTATTCTTTTTCAACCAATCTAAGTAAAAAAGTCCTTGTACAAACATAGCATTATCTTGGCCCCACTTATATTCAATTATCACTGGAGACCCAGCCTCATCTATAGCTAAAGTATCAATCCTGCCATTAACAGTGTAATATTCATTGGCTAAGAATTTCATACCCAGTAATTGTTCTAAATTATCTGCGAAAAAATCTCTTAAAGCTGCTTCATTTTTAAAATAATCTATATCTGAAGGAATTTGATGAGCACTTTTCTTTTTAATTTGAAAAATTGGCATATTATTTTATTTATTAATAATTATATTATATTAACACACTAACTTATATTATTTATATTTATTTTATGGAATTACTTCACTTGAGATTTGTACTAGATATATCAAAAAACTTCTCAAAAAAATTACTTAACTTAACTAAAACAGACTCTCGTTTTTTACTTCTTTTGCCATCTGAAGAAAATCTACTTACTGGTGGCAACACTTTACTAATAGCAGTACCCGTAGTAGAAACATTTCCATCTCTAAAAGCATTATTTACAAATTTATACGTTGCACTCTTATCCAGTTTTTCACTTTTAATAATTTCTTCCAATTCTTCAACTTTCTTTTCTTCCACAAATTTCTGCCAATCTTCATCAACAACAGTATGAGCACCAAGAGAGCTGATAAACTGATTAATAAGATCTTTTTTATTTCTCAACTCAACACTAGAATCAATTGCTTTATTAATATCAACTAAAATTTCTTTATTTTCAACATGATCCTCATGGTATTGTTTAATGAGGCCTAAAATATAATCAATATTAATCTCAACTTGCTTAATAAGTTCCATCTCAAATACCACATCTTTGTTAATGTTTTCCTTCTCTGCTTTTATATTTTTGCTAAATTCATTATATAAATCAATATAAACACTGTGATAATTTTGTACATCACGTTCAGTTAAAATTTCATTACCTACAAATTCATCAAAAGTAGTAAGAATGTTTCGCATACGTAAAACCGCTCCATAAAGCGCAATAAAATCTTTTTGATTTTGCTCTCCTACAATTCTCTCTCCTGATGGAAATTTATTTAACAAGTCCTCTACTAAACTTTTATATCCTTTTACTTCCTTATCTCCATCTTTATAGCCATTATAATAATCTTCATATGATTTTAGAAGCACAACTCCACTAGCTTTTTTGTCTCCAAAAAGTGAAATAGATTCATTGGTTGCTTTTTCTAAATTACGAAAACAAACAATGTTACCAAATGTTTTTACACTATTTAAAATACGATTGGTTCTAGAAAATGCTTGAAGTAATCCATGTAACCGTAAATTCTTATCTACCCATAAAGTATTAAGGGTTGTTGCATCAAATCCAGTTAAAAACATATTTACTACAATCAATATATCTATTTCTCTTTTTTTAACTCGCTCACTAACGTCTTTATAATAATTTTGAAATTTATCTGAAGAAGTATCATAAGAAGTACCGAACATCTCATTATACTCAGAAATAGCACCTTCAAGAAAATCTCTAGAGCTAACATCAAGCCCGCTTGTGTCTTCAGAGTTCTCATCAATCACGCCATCAACAACCCCTTCGTTCACTCCGTAACTAAAAATTGTTGCTATTTTAAGTTTTTTATCACTAGGCTCGCCTGCTAATTGTTTTTGAAACTCAAGATAATATTTCTTGGCCATATCAATTGATGACACTGCAAAAATTGAATTAAAACCAGCAAGTCTGCGATCTTGTATCTTATAAAAACTATTTCTTTTAGTTTTTTGATCAAAATGACTGCGAATATACTTAACAATATTTTCAAGTCTCTCCGGAGCGGACAAAACAGCCTCTCGATCAATACTACTTATTTTTTCATCTTCTATATTTTCAGCTTCATGAACAGTAGAAATATAATCAACTTTAAAAGGTAGAACATTCTTATCATTAATAGCATCAACAATGGTATATGCATGAAGTTTTTTACCAAAAGCCTGTTCAGTGGTTTTAAAATCTAGCCTACCACCAGATGAAGAATTTACTGCAAAAATAGGTGTACCGGTAAAACCAAACAAATGATAATTCTTAAAAGATTTTGTAATACCTGCATGCATCTCACCAAACTGACTACGATGACATTCATCAAAAATTAAAACAATATGGCCATCAAAAATGGTGTGTCCTGAGTTTTTGTTAATAAAATGATCTAATTTTTGAATAGTAGTAACAATTATTCGAGAATTAGTATCTTCTAACTGCTTCTTCAAAATAGCAGTGCTGGTATTACTATTCGCTGCACCTTTTTCAAATTTGTCATATTCTCTCATTGTTTGATAATCCAAATCTTTACGATCAACCACAAATAATACTTTATCTACATACTCTAATTTACTTACCAGCTGTGCAGTTTTAAAACTTGTTAGGGTCTTACCTGAACCAGTTGTATGCCAAATATAACCACCTGCGTCTGTTGTTCCTAGTTTTTTATAGTTAGTACTAATTTCAATCCTATTTAATATTCTCTCAGTAGCAACTATTTGATATGGTCTCATTGCTAAAAGTTCTTTATCAGTAGTAAATACGCAATATTTAGTTAAAATATTTAAAATAGCATGCTTAGCAAAAAATGTTTTAGCAAAATCCATTAAATCAGTAATTGGCTCATTAGTGGCATCAGCCCACCAACTGGTAAACTCAAAACTATTACTTGTTCTTTTACCTTTTTTAGCTTTACCTTCATTTGCTTCTTTTATATGTTGTTTGCGAACAGTATTGCCATAATACTTAGTATGAGTTCCATTTGATATTATAAATAATTGTACATATTCAAAAAGACCACTTGAGGCCCAAAAGCTCTCTCGTTGATAACGGTTTATTTGATTAAATGCCTCTTGAATAGCTACACCACGTCGTTTCAGCTCCACATGAACAAGAGGCAGACCATTTACAAGCACTGTCACGTCATAACGGTTAGAGCGCTGTCCATCCTCAGTTGTATACTGATTAATAGCCTGCAAACTATTGTTATGAATATTTTTTTTATCTATTAAATCGATATTTCTAAAACTTCCATCATCTCTATCTAATATCTTTGTATGATCTTCTTGAATAGTTGCAGTTTTTTCTTCAATACTTTGATTAGGGTTAGCAATAACACCATTAAAAAAGCGTTCCCATTCTTTATCTGAGAAACTAATATTATTTAGCTTCTCTAGCTGTTTTCTCAAATTAAGCACAAGCTCATCTTCTGAAGTAATATTTAAATATTCATATGCTTGTGTTTCTAGTTGTTTAATAAAAGCACGCTCAAGCTCATCTTCACTTTGATAGTGACTAACTCTTTTCAAGTTAGACACATATTCTGACACAACTGTACTCTGAGTATTCTCAACAACCAAATTATATTTATTGTTATTTACCATACTATTTTTTTAATTCTTTAAAGGTTAACAATTTATTCCTATAATACTCATACTGTTGCCTACGAGCCTTTAACTCAGCAGGTAAACCAACTAATATATCATTAACTAAAGCATCAAACTTATCAAGGATTGAGACTATTCTCTCCTGTTCGGAAAGTGGTGGAATTGGTATTTTTATTTTTGACATAACATTACTCATTAATTTAGGATTTCCCATCCCACTGCTAACATATTTTTTTGAATTTATACTTAAAATATATAATAAATATTTTACATTAAGTTTACTAGTTTTTGGTTTTAATAAACCACAAACATTTGTAATACTAAATTTCCCATTATGATAAAAAACTGATCCAGCATTTGCACCATCTGTAGTCCATGTTATATATTCACCATCCTGATCATAGGTGTTGATTCTACCAAAAATCCCCTGATTTGCAGTCTGAGAAGAATATACAGGATATTCACCAATATTTTTTGCTAAATAACCTTTTGACATTACCCTGCCTCTACTAATATTACAAACTTCTCCAATCTTTGAAATCTCAACATTTTGATTGAAAGCTAATAATTTATTTCTATAATAATCATACTGCTTCTTTCTTGCTTCTAGCTCTGCTTCTAGCTTTGCTTCTAGCTCTGTAAAATTATCAAGAATTTTAACGATTTCTTTTTGGATTTTAAGGGGTGGAAGAGGGATTTTTATTTTTGCAAAACGTTTTTTTGAAATATTAAATCTTGTCACCCCACTTGCAGTCTTTACAATCTGTTTTCTCATTTGTTCATCTCTAAATAAATATTTAGAAAATTCAGGTAATAATAAATTAATATCATTAAAACGAAATCCAAAACAAAAACTATTTAAATATAACGGTTCATTAATTTTCTTTGTTAAAACCGATGACATTCCACATTCATTGGGAGTTTCCGATGAGCTCGTAAACAAAATGTCTCCATATTGAATTTTATTTTGTTTTTCTTTCGACTCTATTTTTACAAAAATATTTACATTAGTATCAATAAAAATGTTAGAAAAAATATTTTTATAAGTAACAAATTTAGCATTACCATTACTAAAATCCTCTTTACTTTTTCCAGTAAGTCCGCCATAAAAATTACCAAGTTCACCTAACTTCTTAAATTCAATGCCATCAGGACATAGTTCCGTAATTAGCTTTTCTATTTTTGATTGACTATTTTTCATAACAAATTTCTTAAATATGCAAATCTTTTGGTAAAAAACGATTTATTTCCTTGTCTGACCAAGTAAATTCTTCGTCAGTATTAGTTTTTCCCAATAAATGTATTTGTGTTTTAGTATAGTCTTTATATTTAGTCTGTGGAGATAAACTGCTTATAATCTGGTATTGCTCTTGTAATAAATCTCTCTTTGATATTATTTTTTCATTCTCTAAGTCATTCATAATATCAACAATAAAATTTTTGTATTTATCTCTAAGCCCTAAATATTGCAACGCAATTTTTTTATGTTCTTTAACTCTATCATCAATTGAAAATTCTTTTTGGATAAACAAAAATAGTATCTCAAAAATTGTTATTGCAATTGATATGCCACCAAATATAAAATTGTCTGAATATTTTAATTGCAACACAAGAAAAATTATAACAAAAGCTAAAATAGTAATATTTATCCATTTTACTTTGCTTTGCAAAGCATCTAAGCGATCAGATGCTTTTTCATGAATTTTATGATTGAACACACATTGTGCAAATTGTTGTCTTATAATAGAATAATTTTCCTTGTTCATATTATTTAAAATTTAGTTCCAAATATTTCTCGCCACTTCTCGTTTGCCGAATAAGGCATATCTCGCTCTTCATAATCAATTGCCTCTTTTGCAATATTAAAACACCGCAAAGCTTTGTATTGAAAATCGCCTTTTTTATAAACATACTGTCCACTACCAACTGCAAGCCAATAAGTTTTATTTGAATCTTGGTTCTTAAGATATTCAAAAAAATCTCTAGTCATCCAATCATAGTAAGCATATGAATCATTTCTGTGAAACCATGATTTCAAAAATTGATATGCAAGAGTATCAATCAGTAAACCTCCTATAGGTACACTCCATAGATCCTTCCAAGTTCGAGCCATTCTACATAGATTTTTTAAATTTCCATTAAGGTCATTATTTGTCTTTCGTATTTCTTCAATTTCAGGTTTTGGGTTTGTAATTTTCCAACTTCCACCATTATTTGAGTCTGGGTAGATATAACTATTATCTTTATTGATAAAACAAGGTACTATTTCAAAATTAACACCATCATCAAATTTAATTGCAATAATTTGACCATCTCCGCTTATATGAGTTGTTGAATATGTTTTTTTTAACGAATCCCTAACTTCTGCAAGTAAAGCAGACTGACCATTCCCTGAATGACTGCTGATTCTTTCATATACAGGATATGGGAGCTGAACTAAAACATCTATGTCGCTTACATAAATATCGGTATCTCTTCCATACGACCCAACATAAAGACTGTGAGAAGTTTCAGATTCTGTATCCCAAAAATCTTTATTTAATTGCTTTGTTATTCTTTTGTATCTATACGAAATATTATCCACAACACTTGATGCGATTCTAATTTTTGAACAAAAATTTTGAAATTTTGTTGATACACTCATTTTTTTTAATTATTATTTTCAATATCTTTAACAATCTCATCAATCGCTGTTCTTAACTCACTCTGCTTTTTCACAATCCTCTCAATCTCTTTGTTAAGTTGTTTTATATCAACCACTTCTCTTGTATCCTCTGCCACTACATAACTTGTCACAGCAATATTGTAATCATTCTCAGCAATATCGTTGTTGTCTACTACTTTAGTAAAATATTCTATATCTTTACGCTCAATAAAAGCGCTAAGAATCTTCTTGCGATTTTTTACATTTAATTTGTTTTTATTACCCCCTCTAACAAACTCCTTTGATGCATCTATAAATAGAGTCTTATTGTCTTTCTTGCTCTTTTTTAAAACAAGAACACAAGTAGCAATACTTGTGCCAAAAAATAGATCGGGTGGTAATTGAATAACTGCATCTATATAGTTATTATCAATTAAATACTTACGTATTTTTTGCTCAGCTCCGCCACGATATAAAACACCTGGAAATTCAACAATCGCTGCTGTTCCGCTAGTTGAAAGCCAAGAAAGCATATGCATGGTAAACGCTAAATCTGCTTTACTTTTAGGCGCTAAAACACCTGCAGGAGAAAAACGAGGATCATTAATTATCAAAGGATTACTATCCCCTTCCCATCTAGTTGAATATGGAGGATTAGAGACAATAGCATCAAAGGGTTCATCATCCCAATGTTTTGGATCGGTAAGAGTATCACCGTTTGCAATATCAAAGTTATCGTAATTAATATCATGTAAAAACATGTTTATACGACAGAGGTTATAGGTAGTAAGATTTATTTCCTGACCAAAGAAACCTTGTCTAACATTTTCTTTACCAAGTACTTTAGCAAACTTAAGAAGAAGTGAACCAGAGCCACAACAAGGGTCATAAACTTTATTTACTTCTTTCTTTTCAACAGTAGTTATCTCAGCTAAAAGCTCACTTACTTCTTGAGGGGTGTAATACTCTCCACCAGATTTTCCAGCATTAGAAGCATACATTGCCATTAAATATTCATAGGCATCACCAAAAGCATCTATTTCATGATCTCCATAATCTTTCAAGCGAAGATCTCCAATAGCTTCAAGAAGTTTCACCAACTTTTTATTTCTTCTTTCCACTGTTCCACCAAGCTTATTTGAGTTAACATCTAAATCATCAAATAATCCTTTTAAATCATTTTCACTTTCAAAACCTTTAGCAGAACTTTCAATGTTTTCAAAAACCTTGGAAAGAGTTTCGTTTAATTTTTCATTATTTCGAGCATTTTTACGTACATTTTCAAAAAGTTCACTTGGTAATATATAAAAACCTTTCTCTTTTACAGTATCAACTCTTCCAAACTCAGCCTCCTTATCAGAAAGTAACACATAATCAAAATCTTTATTACCAGTACGTCTCTCTTCTTTGTTAAGGTAATTTGTAAGGTTTTCACTAATAAAACGATAAAACAGCATTCCTAAAACATATTGTTTAAAATCCCAACCATCTACACTTCCTCGCAAATCATTAGCTATTTGCCAAATTGAGCGGTGAAGCTCAGAACGCTCTTGTTCTTTAGTGTATTTTTTCTCTACTGTCTTATTAGTCATAATATTTAAACTTTATTTTTTATTACTAGTTTCCTCTAAAAATAGCTGAACATCAGACTCTTTAATTCTCCAACCACCTATCTTAGAAGCTTTTAATTTTCCTGATTCTATATATCTAATAACAGTTCTAGTACTAACCCTTAAAAACTCTGCCACCTCTTCTATTGTTAATAACTTATCGACTTCATTGTTCATATTTTTAAGCTTATTTTATATATATTTTAACAAAATATTATCTAAATGTCAAAAAATGACATTTTTTGCCAATAAACTAATTTAGACAAAATAAAAATAGAGCTTATATAAGCCCTATTTGTAGTTTTCTGTACTATCACTATAATACTAACAATTAAAATTAAATAAAAATATTTATTATACAATTAAAAACAAGATGAACTAAATTTAATTACTTAACAATTTCAATAGTTTTTTTTCTTTAGAAAAAATATAATAATTAAAAAAATATTTTTTTATTTTTAAAATTTATTAATACTAAAGTATCTAGCCATAAAGTAAGTTTGGCAAAAATTGAAATTTCATCATTGGTTATAGAAACAATCAGTTAAA
>Ga0209943_1000389_pt1 | contig 30507 bp, 22 predicted proteins | sample SalPonR1_B_D2_MG_FD_185698 | JGI IMG/M metagenome (GOLD analysis project Ga0209943, IMG submission 185698) | Salt pond soil microbial communities from South San Francisco under conditions of wetland restoration - Salt Pond MetaG R1_B_D2_MG... ... | reverse complement strand
AAATAAAAAAAATAAAAAATATAAATAAATATAATAACTTTGTTTTTTTCAAAGTTATTATATTATTTCCAAAAATCTGAAATTAATAAAAAAAATTAGTCAAATTGATTCAAATCAGATAGAATATCATCTAGATTTTTGTAGCTTTTTATATACATTTCGGTCTCATTTTTGAATGTTATGAGATATGAGTATCCTTCAAATTCCCCGGCAAAGTCAGATGCTTTACCTAGATATTTAATATCAACAATTTCATTTACATTAAGTAAGTGTTCTCCTATTTTAGTGAAAGACATTATTATAAAATGTGAATTGAAAATTGTGTTTATATCATTTAGTTAATCTTGATTATTTATGATTGACTTTTTTTTTATAATAAAAAATTATAACTTAAATAATATAAAAATATTTTCCTATGACTATATTTTGCTTGAATATAAAAAAGTATTATTGCCGTTAGATATTTTAATGTAAATATAGGTATAGGAAGATATTTTTATATTATTTAAGTTATAATTGGTATTTTTAGAAAATAATATAAAATTTTTTCCTATGACAATATTTTGCTTGAATATAAAAAAGGTATTGTTACCGTTAGATATTTTAATGTAAATATAGGTATAGCAAGATATTTTTATATTATTTAAGTTATAATTTTTATTTTTAGAAAATAATAAAAAAATATTTTCCTATGACTATATTTTGCTTGAATATAAAATAGGTATTGTTACCGTTAGATATTTTAATGTAAATAAGCATGTGTTTGACAAAGTTATTATCAAAATATTAAATAATAATTTTAAGCAACTTTGGGTTTGACAAAATTATTATAAATTCGAATAAATTAAATAAAAAAATAAAATAAAATAAAATAATTAAATAATTAAATAAAATAAAATAATAAAATAAAATAAAATAAAATAAAATAATAAAATAAAATAATAAAATAATGAAATAAATAAAATAATAAAATAATGAAATAATAAAAAAATAATAACTTAGAAAAGACAAAGTTATTATTAGACCCAATTTAATTTCATCTTGATTAATTCATAAATTTGAAATTCATTTTAAGAGTATATTCAAAGTAATTATTAATAGTTAATAACTTTGATTGTTTTTAATCTTCTGTGATCATTGGAATATCAGTTCCCATACTGGTTAGTTCATAAATTTGAAATTCATTTTAAGAGTATATTCAAAGTAATTATTGATAGTTAATAACTTTGATTGTTTTTAATCTTCTGTGATCATTCGAATATCAGTTCCCATACTGGTTAGTTCATGCATTAATAATTTCATAGCATGTGGTAATTGTACTTCAGAAACTTCTTCTGGATTGAGATGTTTACCATCATAGAGATACAAATCAATATCTGGATTACCGACTACCATAGAATGATTCTTTTTTCCAACAAAAACTCTAAATTTATCAGCACTATCCATAAATCGTTCTTTCTGAAATTGGGCAGTACCATGGGCGATTAATACGTCTCTTTCCATTTCGCCTAATCTTAAACCGCCACCGACCCCTCTGCCTTCGACGGATTGTTTGGTTAAATTGTTGACTCTACCGGTGGCTCGAGCATGAACTTTATCGGCGACCATATGTTTTAATCTTTGATAATATGTGGGGCCGACAAATAATGTCACTCTTAATTGTTCTCCTGTCATTCCATTGTAAAGAACCTCTTCGCCATCTCTTTGGAAACCATATTTTTCAAGAGCATCACCAACTTCTTTTTGATCAAAATGTGTGAAAGGGGTAGCATCTTTAAATTGAGCATCTAATGCGGCGTTTTTACCGAGTATACATTCTAGAGTTTGTGCGACAGTCATTCGACTAGGTAGAGCATGAGGATTCATGACAATATCGGGAACAATACCAGTATCAGTACGTGGCATATTAGATTCCTCAATAATAAGGCCAACAGTAGCTTTTTGGGCGGCCCTAGAAGCGAGTTTATCTCCGATGACAGGTTGACGAAACTGGGCAATTCGGACTTTACAAAACTGATTATTATCGGAATTTAAATTTTTTACAGAACCTGGACTTGGAATTCGTTTATCTACATAACCGAAATCTCCTTGTTTGATAGTAGTACTAATATCACTATGTGTAATATAAACACCGGAATCAGTTTTGACAGGTTCGCGAAGTTTAACGGTTTTTCCGATGATAACATCATTTTGCTCAACGAAAGCTCCAACTTTGACAAAACCAGTTTCGTCTAATTTATCATAACTACCATGTTTTCTACCTTGAGTAGTATTTGGATTAGGAATTCCAAATTGTTCACTTTCTGAGGTACTACTTTTGTGTGGATTCATTTCATCTACATAGGTTTTATAATAAATACTATTAAACTTACCGCGTTCAATAGATGCTTTATTCATTAAGATGCTATCTTCTTGGTTATATCCAGTATAACAAGCGACGGCAACAACACATTGTTGTCCATGAGGTAATTTATCCAAATTCACATATTTAGCCGTTCGAGTGTTGACCAATGGCTTCTGGGGATAACATAAAACATTTGCCATAGTATCAAATCTACTATTAAAATTAGTAGCATATAAACCTAATGCTTGTTTACCCATGGATGAAACGAAACAATTACGAGGTGATTGATTATGATCAGGCATAGGAACCATCTGAGAGACGACTCCATGCCACATGGAACAATGAATTTCTAAATGAGTATAAGCAAAAAACCTTTCAGAACCTGCTTTATTAGCTTCAAGAACAGAATAAGTCATGGCAATTAAGCAATTTTCGCACTCTTTGGGATCAACATATTCGACATAACCATTACCAATGAGGTCTTGCCAACTCATTTTCCAAATCTGTTTTTCTTTCCATTCCACTGCAATCTTCGGTAACCAACGATCACCATAACGTTCAACAACATAAAGAGGACGAGTATATCGACCTCCATCAGTTCTGATATGAATTTCAAATTGTTCATAATCCCAATAAATACCCATATAAGGGTTAAGTCGACTACGTTTTAATTCTTTTAAGCGTAAATAAATTTTTCGAGGATCAGAACTTAATCCCATCCATTCACCATTTAGAAATACTTTTGTCATCAAACTAATTTTTGTTATATCTACCATGTCTGCCGGAGTCACTCCCAGTTTATTCAAAACCATCTTCACAGCTTCAACACTAGTAGCAATAGTGACAGTGCACATAAGTGCTAAATTCTTGACGATACCAACTTGTTGACCTTCAGGTGTTTCATTAGGACAAATATATCCATTTTGACTTGGATGTAATTTACGTGGCTCGATAATCTTACCACCCGCTTTCTCCATAGGAGTCTGAACTCTTCGAATATGAGATAAATATCCGATATAAGACATGCGACTTAATACTTGCGCAATACCAAGATTAGTAGAGGTATTAAAATTAGCATTTTTATTAGTCGACCAATCTCCAGTACTTAAAGCTTTTTTAATAGGTGCTTCAATAGTACAATTTTGAATAATTTTTCGTAAACTATTATTAACTTTTTCTGTCTCATTGTCAGCCAATGCTTTTCCAATTCGATTCTTAATTTCTTTAATTAAACGACCGAAAGACCCATGAAACAATTGTTTCAATTTAGGTCCGGGAGTATCTAATCTTTTATTAGCATAATGATCCCGGATATCATGTAAACGAATACCCAATTTAACTTGAATTAAACGCTGGGCCATATAACCCAAATACATAGCCTTTTTACGAAAATCAGGTCCAACATGGGGTAATAAATCACGACGTAATATATCTAAAATATATTGATTGCGTGCCAACAGTTTTTCTTGTTCTGTAGGAGTTTTTCCCAGTTTCTTTATTAAATAATCCATATTAATATTAACATGACGACTAATGTAAATTAAAGCATCATATTGAGTAATAATCTTACGTTTACTTCCATCCATATCTAATAATTCTTCTAAACTAGGTGTTACTAATTGAGCAACATCATCTTCCAATTCTTCAACATTATTCATTACTATCATCTCACATATCTCCTTTTCTGATGTAATCCCTATTGCTTTAAACATAACTACTAAAGGCACTTCCTTAGTTAAATAAGGACAACCAATACGTAAATATTGTTCAATTTCAGTGTCCTTACTGCGAGTTAAAGCGATAATGTTATTTTTAACAGGATAAAAACGTTGATCAATAGTAGAACGAATTTCAACAACTTCATCATATTTACTTCCTGGCTTTTGCGGAAAAGATACAACTTCATTGTCTACAGGACGTTCTTGGGATATAACCACCTTTTCAGATCCATTAATAATAAAATATCCTCCTTTATCATATGGACATTCGCCCATTTCAATTAAACTTTGTGCTTCGGTTTTCTCTAAATAACATAACTTAGATTTTACCATTGCTGGAATTTTAAACGGTATCTTTTCTTCTGTTCTCTTATCCACTAATTTACCTTCCTTATATAAGCTATGTTCCACATCCAAATACAAATTAGCCGAATAGGTCAAATTTCGATGTCTTGCCTCTGCTGGATATAACGGTCTAACAGTACCAGAACCTTCACTAATTTGAGGATGGCTCATGTAGACATTAGTAAAATTAACTTCATATCTAATCTGATGTGTCTGAGTTTCCGGATCCCAGCCTTGTTCTATCACAATCGGACAATCCTTCTTGATCAAAACCGGAACCGTACTCTGAATTAATTCATTATATGGATCCAATTGATTATGAGCTAAATAATTTGGTTGGTCGTCAAAACATCTATCGATAACCTTCCAAGTATCCCTTTCATAAACGAATGTATCTTCAGCCATATTCAATGAGGTTAGAAGTCAGATTATATATAAATACCAAATATCTTTTATATTCTTTTTAATATTAAGACAAAAAAAGATAGGCTTAGGTAAATTGTATAAAGTATTCTTGACAATATAAATAATCAAAAATTTATATTAATTATAAGAAATATCCTCCAAATTCATATCCACAATAAATTATATATTTATATTTATTTTTATTTTTATTTATTTTTTTCTATCTATATTCATTTTCATTTTTATTCATATTTTTAATTTTATTTATATTTATAATTATTTCAATAAAATCCCCATATATTTATTGACAAAGTATATGAAATTTGATTAATGATAAATTTAAAACCTACTATATAATATATTCCATTAATTTACAATATATTATAAATTATGCCAGTAAAAAAGAGGAAACAAAATTATGAAATTATATGCCAAGATGCCATAAAATGGTTAAAGAAACAACCTGAACATTCTCTAGAAAATATTATTACAGGAATCCCTGATATGGAAGAAACTGGATTTAATTATAAAGACTATTATGACTTTTTCCTTGAAGCATCCAAACTTTGTCTTACCAGAACCAAAAAGAATGGGTATACTATATTTATGAATACTGATCGTAAATTTCAAGGTCAATGGCTAGATAAATCCCATTGGTTTCAAACAGCTATCCAAGAATTACCAATGAATTCTAGGCCTAATTTGAAATGGCACAAAATTATCCTCCTTAGACCACCTAACTCAACTCATATTCAACGACCTACATATCAACATTATCTATGTTTTAGTTATGAAAAAGGACCAGGGGAAGCAACACCAGATGTAATAAATTGTGGGACCAAGTCATATAAAAATGCTAGTTGTCCTATTCCTACACAACATAGTTTAGAATTTTTAAAACGTTATTCTAACCACCAAAATCAAATTGTTGACCCCTTTGTAGGTCGAGGAACTACATTAATCGAAGCCAAAAAAATGGGGTTTATAAATGGTATAGGAGTTGATTTGGATCCAAAACAGTGTAAAAAAACCCGTCAAGCTTTAGAAAAAATTAAATAATATCTTAATTACGAATGTGATTGAAAACTGCCAGACAAACATCTTCTAAAGTATTATTGGAAGTACTATAATCACGGTATATTTTTTTGATAAGTTTTTTAGGATCAATTTGATCAAATGTATTAAAATTATTTTGTTCATTATAATAATTTTGAGACACAAATATCTTCAGGAATTGTGATGAAAATAAGGACTTATTTTTTTGAATTACATAAACTAATAAAGCTGTTAAAGCATTTCGAAATTCAAGATGAGTAGCAAATACTTCTTCTATCATTTGGAAACATCTAATCAAATACACATCTAGGTAAACTGTTTCATTTAATAAAAGTAAAACATACGTTTGATTATTTTCCACTCGATCTCTTTCTAAATCAATTAAATCATCTATTATTTGGGATAATAATCCTAATTGACAAGCCATTCTTGAATTATTACTACTATAGTCCGGTTTAATTAAAACTAAAATTAAATAACTAGTATAAATACCTTTTAAACCCATCAATCTAAAAGCTTTTTCTAATTGTTTACGTCTAGGAGAGCCTCTTCCAGTATTTTTTGTTTGTTTTTTATCTTTAGAGAGATTATCAGTCTGTTTATGTTTATTGGAAGAGATATTAATAGTTTTCATTTGAGTTTTATGGAGATCCATAACCATATTGTAGATTTGAGGATTATCTTTACGGGGAAATTCTTTCTCCATAATTTCTAAAAAATAAGAAATTTGTTCTTCTTTTATATGTGATGTTACCATAGTTTCTTTTTTTCCTTCTAACCATTCCGATATTTTATTACCTAATATCACTTTAGACCACTTGTCTACTAATGGATCATCTATATAACCATCACATAAAGCATATAAATAAGAAAGTGCATATAAGGCTCGATTGATAGTCATAGGTTTTTTTAACTTAAACATTTGCATATGAAACAAGCAAATACCTACAAACTCCTTAGCTTTGAGATCTATTCGCGTACCTAAAAGTTCTTCCATTTGATCATCTTTCAACCATTGATTAACAATTTTAAGGTTGTCCCACATACCACCGAAGACTTCTCCATCCCATTTGAAACAGGTAGTTAAAAATTGTGTATGGGCTATTTCTGTAGGAAGTGTGAGCCAATTTCCGAGATGTCCATTACTATATTCTAAGAATTCATAAACATATTTGGGAACCGCTTGACCATTATATAAGAAAAAATTGTCGAGAATAGTTTCAATATTAGTAATATTAAGATTTTGGGTAGATAACATGATTTATTTTCATTCTATAAAGATGAAATTCTCAATTTTAATTACAATATATATTTATATATATATAATTAAAATGATATAATTTTGATTTAGAACAAATTGTAATTGAATTTATATTCAATATAAAATTTTTTGAATATTATTAATTATTTCAATCATATTAATTGATAATGTATAAAAAAAAACATAATCATGATAATAATACTAAAGTGACTACTAATTATTCAAATAAAAAAAAACAAAATAGAAATCCTGATAATAAAACCAAATTGACTACTAATTATTCGAATAAAAAACCCAAAGGTAATAATCTAAAATCGCATCCTAAGTCTAAACATAATTTAACACCCACATCTATTTCTTTACAAAAAATAAAATTAAAATTTACACCTATTCAGTTTTATCAAGGGGAAGGGTATCTGCTTGATGAAACATCATCTAAGATATTGATAGAGAAACTGGAGGAATTATATAAGATAAATACAAAAATAGATTTTAAGACCCCTGGTTATAAATATTATAAATTACTTCGGGAAGATGACATTGAATCTTTAAAAACATATGAATATAATGTAGCTTTAAATTATGGTTTGAATCCAATTTGGTGTTTATGGTTAACTAAAGTAAATGAAACGAATTATACGTTTTATTTAAATTTAGTGACTCAAGAAGTAATTTATTCACCCCATCGTTTTCAGGATGAACTTTTTAAAAAAGATATTCTTATTGAAGGTGAGATTCTAAATAGTCCTAAACCTACTTTTATGATGTGGGATTTATTAGGTTATAACAAGAATCCTATTTTCAAATGCCAAAATTTAACACAGCGATATGAGAAACTTAGATCGATTTATAATTTCCAATATCAAACTGACCATTTGATAGATAATATAAAATTAAAAGTTCGAGAGCTGGTAACCTATGATCAGATTAAATCTTTGACTCAAAGTAATCATAACTATGGTCTCATTTTTCTTCCTCAATCAAAATCCACTAAATGTTATTCTTTCCGTTATTATAAAAATGATCTTCAATTACCTATTCATGTAACTGCTGAAGATCTTGAGAAACTCAAAATCCAAAATATATCAACTCAAAATACACCCCCACCTAAATATTCTAATGAAATTAGGACTTATTGGGCCAATCCTTTATATTTTCAGGATGCAGATGAGGAATATGATAATTATTTACTTTATGATTGGGAACAAGTTAGAAATGGTCCAATTCAATATGTAGGTAGAGCGATATTACCAGATATTAAAAGTAGTCAATACATAGCGAAAATATTTGAAACATCTGACAAAGACTACAAAAACAAAGATGGTTTGTCACCACTTTTACCTTTTAAGTGTAGATACAATCAAAAATTTAGAAAATGGGAACCATTTCAAGTCATTACATCCCCCGAAAACGAAAATGTGTGACTCCTAATGAATTAGGTTGAGATACCATCTGACGAAAACGTAAGAATAAACAAAGAAAGAATAAAATGAAAAAAAAGAAAATTTCAAAATAGGACATAATTATTCGTAATGTATTTTAAACCTTTAATTATTTTTATAACATTTTATATACAATAATAATAATATATAAAATTAATATAAATAAATTAAATGAATAATAAATAATAGAATATTACAACTTTGGAATAAATATAAATAAAAATTGATTCTTTTAGGGCATTTTCTATAGTTAATTAGAACTGAATTAATATTAGAATGTCACACCAAAATAATTATAAAAATGCCCTCCAAATATACTTTCAACAGGCTGGTAGACCATTGCCTCGTTATGAAATGATTAATCATCAAAGTACAGGTCTAAATGGTCACATTTTTACTAGTAAAGTGACAACGTCATCAGATGATATATTTCAGGGGAAGGGGAGTACAAAAAAGGAATCTGAGATGGCGGCGGCGAGAGAGGCTTGTAAATATTATTTAATAACCGAAGATTCTAATGAAGAAATGACCTCAAATGGAAATGAAAATAAGGTATATCAAAAACCGGAATATCCAAAATCAATCTTTTTAATTGATATTGAAAATATGCCATTAGCAATAGATTATAAATTTCCACCAGGATCTTATATATTAGGTTTCGCAAGTAACATATCTTCACAATATAAAAATAATAATAATTATATTAAAAACCAACGTAATTGTGATTTTCGTGTAATAGACTCAGCGGTAAAAGACGCAGCAGATATTGCTTTAATTTTTGAGTGTGGGATTTTAACACAAAAGTACCCTGATCTCCCCTTTTTTATTGTTAGTTCAGATCATTATGCTCAACCATTGTTGAAATTACTCCAATCCCATCATCAAGAAAAACATCAAAAAATCACGTGTTTAAGAGATTTAAAAAATATCTTAGATAGTCAGAAGGAGTAAAAAGGTAATGGAAAATAACTATATAGAAAATATATATAATAATTAACTTTGGTTTATGTATTCGCCTGATTTTGTAGAAAAAGGGGTGATTCTTGAATATTTAGAGGAAAAAAAGTTTGATGATGATATTTTAGCTAAGGATATTAAATGGTTAAAAAATGTCAAAAAAGAAATTGATCATAATCCTAAATTTGTCAAGAGTTTTACTGACCTTTTTTTAACTAATGATAAACTTAATCATTTACAACAAAAGTATGAAAAAATAAGAAATAAATTAGAAGGCGATTTTACTAATAATGAAGAAATATTAATAAAAAAAAGTAAAGGTTTAAGTAAAATGGATAAATTAATAATAGTATTCTCCTTGGGAACAACTTTTCCATATATAAAAAGACAAAGAAAGGATGAAATAAAATTAAGGAGTAATTATCGTAGTTGGAATCGAACCCAATATTTAATGATAGATGAAAAAGTGTTACCCAGAATAGAACGTCTATTAAAAAAAGTGGAAATAATAAGTAACTCGTCGAGATAATACAAAATTGATTATTAATTTTTTGCACAATAAACTTAATAACAACTACTACAGTTGAACACTAAACTCACTTTATCACTAATTTCATTGAAATGTCTTCTTTTACTACTGTATCTTGTCGTGGCACATATTGCAATCAACAGGTGGATTCACCAGGTGAAAAATGCCATGATTGCTCTTTCATAACACAAGGACAAAAGTGTATGAACAAATTCTGCCGGGATAACCTGGACGGAACAGTGAGTCAGGCTCCAGCAGTTTCGGGTCGCAGAGATGGTTTGTGTATAAATTGCCATAAAAAACATGTGAAAATGATTTGCCGTTACGGAGATTGTTCGAACTATATGGTGTTGAGCCGAAAGGATCATTTTTGTGAATTTCATCATTCGTTTAAAAACAGAAGCCTGAATGGTTTTTCAAATTAAAGAATGAAAAAAGAATAAAAATAAAAAACATTGAAAAAAACAAATAAAAATAAACAACTTTGTTTAACTAAAATAATGTTAAAAAATATTTTTACTATTCGGAAATCTTCATTTATTAAGTCATTCAATCAAATCCGATGTTTCGCTTATCTTCCTCTTCATAAGAATCATCAAAAACTAGGAGCTAAATTTATCTCTTTTGGAGGTTATCAAATGCCTATAAAATATCAATCAACAACCTTAATAGAAGAATATCAAGCTGTTCGCAAAGAGGCAGGACTGTTTGATGTGTCTCATATGGGTGAAATATTGATTCAAGGGAAAGGTGCTTCAGCTTTTATACAATATTTATTAGCTAATAACACCTCAAAACTGGTTGTGGGTCAGGCTCAATATAGTCCGATGTTAAATGAAAGAGGAGGGATAATAGATGATGTATTAATTTACAAACTGGCTTCTGACCAATTTATGTTAGTAATTAATGCATCCAATATAGAAAAAGATATAAAACATATGAAAAGTTTGTTAGAATATTCAAATCTTCCCTTTTCTGACACCCCACCTCAAATTACTGATATATCAAATCAAATATGTCTATTAGCTCTTCAAGGTCCAAAAGCCTTTGAGATAGTAAATGAAGCCTTATTGAGTGGAAAAGAAAAAATAGATTTTAAAAGGGGTGAGTTGAAGTATTATCATTTTTTGACATATAATAATTTAAAAAAAATTGGCTTTATACATCCACCTATTATTATATCTCGAACTGGATATACTGGAGAAGAGGGAGTTGAGGTTTATTCTGATTCTTCTCTTGTTTCTCAGATTTGGGAAACACTCCTACAAGTAGGGAAATCTTTAGGTCTAAAACCTGCTGGTCTTGGAAGTCGTGATATCTTGCGTTTAGAAGCTGGCTTTTGTCTCTATGGTAACGAGTTAACAGAAGAAATCTATCCAAATGAAGCGGGTATAGGTTGGGCAGTTAAAATGAAAGCAGGTAATTTTCATGGTCGCGAAGCTCTACAAAAAGTAAAAAAAGAAGGTTTCAGTAGGAAACTGGTTCCTTTTGTGATGAATAACTCCCAAACTATTCCACGAACAGGTTATCAGATCTTAGCTAATAATGATAATGAATCAATAGGGTATGTAACTAGTGGTTCAAAGTCCCCTATATTAAATCATGGTATAGGATTAGGATTAATAAAAAATGATTCAAATATTACTAAATTTGGGTCCTTAATACAAATAAAAATTAGAAATAAGACTTATCAGGCTACTATAGTCAAAACACCAATTCATAAACAAAGCATACCAATAAAAAAATAACTCGTAACAAAATATATTAGATATCTTTTGTTTGAGTATTATAGAATGTGGACTTTTGCTCACACCATCGCTAAAAACCCTAATTTTTATATCAATAAATTACCTGTCACACCTAGGGTAGCCCAAAAAGACCAACCTAAATTATCTCAAACAACTCAACCCAAATTATGTAAATCGATAACTTCAGATAATCTTTTAGGAGGGGGGTTATTTCCTTTTTTAACAGATGATGTACGAATAAAAGAATACTTTCATTTGAAAGATTTGGAGGATGAAACAAATGAAAATTATGTTTTACATCACATCCCAGAAACTGAAGAGATGCTTTATTTTCTATATGATGTGGAATATAATTTTCGAAAAGCTCAAGGCGATCAAGTCTTCTTTCGAAACCAATTAATTAAAAATAAACTATATAAGCTTTTTAATATACTAATAGGGACTAAAATTCATTCCCCTTACCCTAGTATAAATAAACCTGATGATAAATGGGATCTATTAGCATACCAATTGATATCAGCCTGGTATATACATGCGAAATGTGTATGTGAATCACCCGGGAAAAATAAAATATTGGAAGTAATACAAGAAGAAAAGAAATATAGGCATTTATGGTGAAAAGCAGGCATAAAAAAATTTAAACTTTGTTTTTTTCAAAGTTTAAATATAAAAAAAAATTCCAAAAATATATTTTAGAATAAATAAATTATAAATGATTTATAAAAAATATCTAAAAAAATATAATATAAACATTATTACTTTGTTTTTTCCAAAGTAATGATAAAAAAATTAATTATAAAAAAAATATTTTAAATAAAATAGATTATAAATCATTTATAAAAAAATTCTAAAAAATATATTTTGAATAAAATAGATTATAAATGATTTATAAAAAATCTCTAAAAAATATATTTTGAATAAAATAGATTATAAATCATTTATAAAAAATTTCTAAAAATATATTTTGAATAAAATAGATTATAAATCATTTATAAAAAAATTTCTGAAAATATAATATAAACATTATTACTTTGTTTTTTCCAAAGTAATGATAAAAATATAAAAAATATATTTTGAATAAAATAGATTATAAATCATTTATAAAAAATTTATAAAAAATATATTTTGAATAAAATAGATTATAAATCATTTATAAAAAATTTATAAAAAAAATATAATATAAACATTATTACAATTAGGACAATCCCAATCTCCTGGTTTTCTTGCTAGTGGCATTTTGGGTTTCCATATTCATTACAACCAATTCTGGTACATTCTTTCCGACTGGCAAAATTATGTTTACCACATCTTCCACCCCCCCAATCTCCTGGTTTAAATTAGATCATTTTAATATTAATTTAATCTAAAGAATGTATGTAATTAGGAATTTTTTAACACACAAATTAATGCAAAGTAAAATATTTTTATATTATAAAAAAAAATAGTATAGCCAATCTAAAAAAAGGAAAATATTTATACTATTTGTTTTTATAAAAACAAATATTATAAATAATAAATAGGAATTTTTTATACACAAATTAATGCAAAGTAAAATATTTTTATATTATAAAAAAAAATAGTATAGCCAATCTGAAAAAAGGAAAATATTTATAATATTTGTTTTTATAAAAAAATTATAAATAATAAAAAAGAAATAAAATATAAAGAATATATGTTATCAGGAATTTTCAATACACAAAGTAACCAAAGTAAATCTTTTCATTATTTTGGATTATCCTTTGACTCTAATGTAAATTATCCTCAAAACGCAGTTATTATTTATCAAGAATCAAATAACCCTGATGTAAATTGGCTATATAATCAACTAACTAAAAATGAAAACATAGTGGTAATAATGCCACCAACCACCACACAAATATTAAGTAATTCTTCTAAAAGCTTAAGCCAGTCGAAATTATTTCAACATAAAAATTGTCTCATAATTGCTGATAAATTAGAGGATTATCAAACTATACTAGAAGTATCGGAACGTACAAGAACTTTTATGAATTTGAGTAATTTGAGATATTTATCCAAGCGGGTTATCTTGCTCACTCGGGATCAAACAAGAGTAGATCATGTAAATTCTTATCTACTTAATGCTCTTTCCAATTTAACAGTAAGTAATGCGATTGATGCCCAAACACCTGGAGCTATAGACACTTATTTGAATAATCACAAACTTAAAGTGACATGTCCTATAAAGGCAGGGATGGTAGGTTGTTTTTGCTCTCATCATAAACTATGGAGTAATTTTACAAGTGAGAAGGATGCAGAACCAGTGCAATTAATAATGGAAGATGATGTGATTCCACATGATTCTTTAGTAAAGGATTTAAAGAATATATTTTCAGAACTACCTGTAACATTTGACATAGTTTATTTCTATTCTTCCCAATGTAACTCAAGTCCTGATATTTCGCCAAACTCAAGTGAACAAGACTTAAATATATCAGATCAACAATTGCAATCTGATCAGACTAAATACCAATATCTTGAAAGAGTTGATCAACCAGAAAGTCTATGTACATATCTTATAAGTCAAAAAGGGGCAACAAAATTATTAAAAAAAATAGAGAAAATCACACACCCCCTTTCAGAGATGGTATATAAAGAAATAGAAAAAGGAAATTTGGAAGCATATCGAAGTAAGAAATTAATTTTCACGAATATAGGTTTAAAAGAAACACCTAAATTATGTTCTAATACTCAAAGTTCAAAAGTATATTCAAGCAAAAAGAAGAGTAAATCAAGAATAGGATTTTTTTGGTAAATAAATATAAAATTTTTGTAATATATAAAATTTTATTACAAAGATTGTTTTTCAGGAAAAATAAAAATAAAAATATAAAAAGTTATTTACAAATTAATGTTGACCTTCTATTTTTTCTATTTCATCTTTTCTACTCAGCAATAATAGCTTTTCCTGACGAATTATTTTGATGTATTCTTGAGTCCCGAAACTCAAACAACCATACCAGTCCTCCCAACCAGGTGAATTTTCAGGAAAATCAGTCAAGAAGAAGTTGTTTAATTCTTCCTGATTCATATTTTCAATTCCTTTATATTCAAGAGGATAAGTACTAGTTTCCATTATATATCTAATAAAACAATTTTATTAAAATAAAGTAAAAAAGAGATCATTTTTTTTACTTTGCTTTTATTTCATTAATAATCCCCCAATTTTTACTCATAATAACAAATATAATACATTAAAAATTGAGATTTAAAAGATTAAACTGGGTGTAAACTTTCAACCCCGATCATCCAATTAGTAGAATGAGAGGAAGCTAATCCCCCTGTTTTTCGAGCATACAATATCTCTTTATCTGGTTCAGTGAAATACCAATCTAAATGTTTGAGGCGATATTCTAAAGGTTCAGCTACGCGAATGGCGGGAAATTTATGAAAATTACAGAATTCAGGATCTAATTTATTTAAATAACTGACAGGAAAAATGGAAAGTGTACCATCAATGACAGTAGGAACCATGAGTTTACAAAGAATATTTTGGGTGATACCATAGAAATCGAAGTTCATTTTTAAATTTTTTTCATAAAGAGGTCCGAAAAAACGATTCTCATTCTTGATCACTTCTGCTTTGTGAGGATATTGATCTGGGATATCATGAGTTTGGAGACAAGGCCCGATCTGGTATCGATTTTTGAATTTTTGACAAATTTGTATTAATTTGGAAAAGTAACCTGGTACTTGAGGTACTACACAATCTGGATCACATTTAGCAAAATAATCGAATTTATATAGATGATGATATTTTCGAATAACATCAATTAAATGTTGGTACCCAACTCTAGCTAAATTCAAAGTATCTGGTACAGAGGTAAGACCAAAAAATTCATCTCTGATTTCTTCAATCCAAATCCAAGGATCATCTTTTAAACTTTTATAATAATCTAATGTTTCTTGATAAGTACTATTATGATCCACAATAACCAACTGGTCAATCTCATCTTGATGAATTCGTAAACTCTCAATTTCCTGTTTTAAAACTGAAGCACGATCATGGTTGATAATAAAATAAAATAGTTTAGGTGTTTTTTTTTGGTCAAATTTTAAGACATCACTATTGTCTTTAAAAATATTTGAGTCCATTATATCTCTTTGCGAATTATCTTCCTTCTTATAATCCTTAGTATCATCCTGATCTAAAGTATAGTTTTTATCTTGATCTGGTGTCTCATCTTTATCTTTATCTTTAGTATTATTTTTATGTAGTATCTCAGCCTTAAACAGGGTATTATTTTGATCGGGAGAATAATTTTTATCAGGATGCAGAATCCCACTTTGATCTTCATCTTCTTCATTATCATCTTTATGTTCTTCTTCATCATCATCTTCTTCTTCTTCTTCATTATGATCTTCATCTTCTTCTTCATGATCATCTTCTTCTTCATGATCATTTTCATCTTCTTCTTCATGATCATCTTCATCTTTTTTATTATGATCTTCATCTTTTTCTTCATGATCATCTTCTTCTTCATGATCATTTTCATCTTCTTCTTCATGATCATCTTCATCCTGAATCTGATCTTTACACTTAACATCTCCACAACTAGAACAAACAATTATATCTTCTAAAACGTCTCCTAATATTGCGGATTTAACCCCAGCATTTTCCCAAACTTTGACAAGATCAGCATGTGGTAACCAAAATCCATGTTTGAGATACAAGTTAGTTCTGTGCAAAATGTGTTGGCTTAATCTGAAATCGGATTCATGTATATCTTCTTTTTCATCTTCTTCATCAAGTTCTTCATCGTCAATGTGTTTTTTTTCGGAATTTTCAATATTGTAAAATTCTGAGGAATCAGTTAGGTGTTGATAAATAGCTTTCTGACCAGAAACAACATAATCTAAATCAGGGTTTTGATTTAATCGTTGAACACCAATTTTGACGAAGTCGTCAGGTAGATTAGGTAAATCATTTTGGCGGATGACAAGTGTTAATTGTCCGAGATTGATCATTTTGGCAGCATAATTTAAGCAATTAGTATAAGAAGTTTTTTTACAACTCCAAAAACTTAAATTTTCGCGACACCAATCTGCCCCAACTCCCTCAATTTTACCAGCACAAACAGAAGCAATAACCCCTTCTAAAATTTTGCATCCATTACCGACGACCATAACTTCAATTTCAGGATAATGTTTAGCTAAGGTATGTAATTTTTTTAATCCGGAAATTAAACCTTCACGATTGTCAAAATCGGATACCCAAATAGCTGAAACTAGGGGTTTATTATTTTGGCGTCCTCGAATGCGGAATGTTTGGTGAACAGAAGGGATAAAGGAACTATGATGCCAATAAGGTCCAAATTGTAAAGTATTATTCCAATCATGTTTGTGTGGATCAGAACCAGTTAATTCGATAAAGCGAGCAGAAATTTTGGAATTCCAAAATCTGGACATGGTAAAACCTAATTCTTGAATTTGTTTATTTCGAATAAAAGTGTAATTATTACCTCCATCATTTCGATATTGATAGTAACCTAGATGGGGTACCCGAACCATTTTGGTGTGTAAAAATGTTCGGATCATAACGTCAAAATCGTCAGCAACATGATATCGATGGTTCCAACCTCCAATTTCTTGCAAGGTAGTTTTTCGCCAAGCTCTATAATGATTGGGACATCCAACTAACCATCTGATATCCATGTAATTAATGGGTGAGGCAGCGACAACAAAAACCCATTTTTTTTTATCAGGTTGGTAGACTTGCCGATAGGAGCCAAAACCAATACTAAAACCTTCAGGATACATAAGATTACCGTGTTTTTCAGTAATTTCGGAGAAATCACTATAAAAGAATCCAGCATCAGGGAAGTCAATGGAAGCCTGATATAAATATTCTAATGCGCGAGGTGTAAACTCATCATCATGATCCATTTCAATCAAGAGAGAACCTCGACAAAGACTAGAAGCTTTTTGTTTAACATCTCCAATAACTCCACTATTACCATCGGAGCGAAAGATTCGAATTCTCTTTGGATCTTTTTTCTTCAATCGTAATAAATTGTTCCAATTTTCATCCCCATCAGAGTCATCAAAAATTACCCATTCCCAGTGTTGATGGGTCTGACGTAAAAGTGATCCATAAACTCTATCGATATAATGACGTGATTTATAGGAGGTAGTAAAAATAGAAATCAATTTACTATCGACAAGACTAGTAACAGCATCATTTATAAAACAAAAACGTAAAGCAGCTGCGGCCCGAGGTCCAATTAAATCAGTTTCTTTATGAAAGTGTAACCAACGATTTTTATCAATAGGTCCCATACGACACATATTAGGGAATTGTTCTAAACCAGCGGTTCCGATAGAAACTAAAACATCGGGTTGAATGAAAGTTAATACTTGAAAAATATAAGTATCATCAGGATAAAAATATGGTTCGGTATATTTTTTAAGTTCCTTAATTTGCTCCTGTGTAAATTGTCCACCGAATATACAAATTTTAGGTTGAATCATAATATTTTATTAGATAATATAAACATAATATTTATATTATATTTATATTTTTGTCCGAATTATTTTAAGTTATTGTTTTTTATATCTAAATCATATCTAATTTATATCAAACCCATTCCTTCAATTTGATAACCCAAAACTGATACAATACCAAAAAGAACACCACCCCATACTAAATCAACCAACGAAAGATTCAAATTCCAATTAGTAAACAAAGCAAAAGCAGTAAAAGCATAAACACCATAAATAATACTTCCTAAAAGACCACCCCAGGCTAAAGCAGTAATATTATCTTCAATTCTAGGTCGGACAAACATTAAAATAGCCAAAGCCATCAAAAGATAGACTCCAGCAACTCCAGTTACTTTGGTCCAACCACCCTCAATAATTTGCATGGGTGTACCCTGAATAGCTTGGACCATTTTGGCATATGGTTCACCAAAAATGAAACGAAGGAAGGGTATATCAACCACTAAAAGTAAAACAAGATATAAAAATAAGTGTTTGAAACTAAAATTGTCTAACAAATTCATAAGAACAGGATAGTTTAAAATAGAAGAGTTAAACAAATATATTAATAGCATCGAAGATAAAAAAAATAAGTAATCAATAATATTACTTTAATTCGAGTGATAATGTTAATTTTGAAATATCATCAGCTGTTTTTATAGTAGACTTTTGATTTGGTTTTATCTTTTTATTAATTTGTAATTCATCTTCCTTTTTAGTTTCTGCTTTATTTGAAGCATTAACTTTAGGAGTTAGATTAACTTTGGATTTACGTTTTTTTGTTTGATGTTTAGTTTTTGACTTAGGTTTAGGGTCATCATTTAGCATGAGATCCAATTTAGGTTTTAATTGTAACTTCAATTTAGGTTGAGATGAATCAGATTCATTAACTTCATTTTTTTTTGGTGATTTTTTCTCATAATTTTTTGGAAACTTTTTTATATTTGTTTTATCTTCTGTTTTTTTATTTTTAGTCTGTGGTGTATCTGTTGTTTTCTGGCAGGTTTCTTCTTTTTTAGGATTAATATCTTTAGTTTCAGGTGTATTTTCAGTCTTCTGGCTGGTTTCTTCTTTTTTAGGATTAATATCTTTAGTTTCAGATGTATTTTCAGTTGATTGATAGGTATCTTTTAGGGGAATTTGAAGAGTGGGATCTTTTTTTTGGATAGGATAATTAAGATGATTTATGGGGGAAGTTTGAGAATGGGATGATGATTGAGAATCTTTGTCAATTGTATCAGAATTGCATAATTGATTAGTATTTTCATTTTTAATGTTGAGTTGCTGTATTAAATCAATATTATAACTATTGAGTTGTAATTTGATAGAATTATTTTCTTCATATGATTTGTGAACATTGTCAGTTTGTTTATTTTTAGTGGAGGTAGAGAGAGAAGGAATATTATTTTCGAGTGATTGGGATGATTTAATTCTGCCTAAAAATGTAGCATTATCATAACCAATTTTAGACATAGTATCTTCTTTAGGTTTAATATCTTTTTGACTTAATAAAGTGTATGATTCGAAATGATCGTGACAAGAACTTCCATTTCCACTAGTGCTCCGACTGCTATGATTACTATTAGAACTAGAATGATTGTGGGGAGAATTATTGTTATCAAGTAAGAAAATTTTAATATTATAATTTAATTGGCCAAAAGGGTGATTAAACCATTTTCTTTGTTTAGTACCAGCAGGAATTTTAGTAATAATATCTTCTTGAAAAAAATCTGTGATATCTTGACAATCAAAACGTATTTTAGTGGAGATATCGTATGGATAATTATTAGTAATATAGATCCAAAAACCGGTAATTTGTTCAACACAATATATTTCAGCATTTAATCTTTCAATATTCTGTTCAAAAATGACCGGACCATCCTGATCAATTAATCTGACACAAATATTGTATCCTTTAACTAAAAAATCGAAAGCTAGAGTTTCAGGAGGTACAGTTAATATTTGAGCTGTATGAGAATCCTGAAAAAAAATATCCAATTCAGGGCCGGTATTATCAATTCGAAAATGGTGATTATCATTGAAAGTTTCTAATTTTAAATTCTTTAATCCAAGTTCAAGACAATCAATTTGTTTTTCGGATTTGGTTTCATCATTTGATTCTGATTGTAAAATATTTTCAGGGAATTTACCATCTTGATATTGTTTATAAATTATTTTCCTGATCAAATCTAAAATTTGGTTAGATTCTAATTCCCCGTTAATTTCTTGATAAACATCATGCCAATTAATTTCTGGATTTGGAACATCTTGTACATAATGCCTTTGAGGTGATAACCACCATTTTTTGTCTCCTTTTTTTAATTTAGGGCGAAAATAAGGATATGCTTGGTAAATATTAAATTTCTTCAAAGGTGGTAGATAATTAGTTAAATTGGGTATTTTAATTAATTCAAAATCTTTATAATTACCGTGGAGAGTAATCCATAAATCTAAATCTTCTAGTTCTTGAACTCTAAATTTAAATTTAAATGCACCAACCCTGGTACAATCTTCTTGATTTGTTTGATAGTTTGAACATTGTAATATTTTTCTGACACCATTGCTTAAAATGAGCATAGTTTTACCATTAGATAGATCTTGAGAAAGGATAGTAGGAAAATGTTTGACAACTTGACCGTAGACAGATGATTTTTGTTCCATACTTAATATATCTGATTTAGATTTAATGGTTAATCCAATATTATAATCTTGACTGGCATTAATAACTTTGGGATAAACAAAAAGTTCATAGTATTCTTTTCTAAATTGATTTAAGCGATATTCAATAATAATTCCATTATATTGACAATGACTAAATAAGATAGTACCACGAGCGACAGTATTAGCCTTAACTTTTTTTTTTCTACGAATGGTAGAAGACATAAAAATAGTTTATATATTATATCTGATTTATAATTAATATATAAAACAAACTAAGGATTATCTTTATATCATATCATCAAAATAATATATAACTATATCTCAACATCAAATATATATATTGCCAACCATTCAAATTAGAGAGTAAAAATGGATTGGTTAGATTTATCAGTAGAAAATGTAAAAAATATTTCCAAAAATAGAAGTTATTATTATATGAATAATTTAAATGAACTAGATATTTCTAGTCTTTATAATTTAGGACAAACATGTTATCTTAATGCAATTACAGAATGTTTAGTTTATACACCACCTTTAGCTAAATATATTTTGACTGGAGAATATTATGATAAAGCTGATTTATTATTAATGGAATTCACTAAATTAGCTAAAATGATGTATTCAGATCAGTATAAATTACAACCGAAAGGTTGGTATAAAGCTTTCCTAAGAAGTTTTAAAGAACCAGCATATCAACAGGAAGATGCACATGAAGTTCTGTTGCATATTTTAGATGTTTTTCATGAAAGATTGAGACGTCCGATGGCAATTTACAAAGATAAAAATGAGGACTCTTTAATAAAAAAGAGCTTGATAGATTTAAAAAAAATCCCGATGTCTCCAATTAACGAAATTTTTATGGGTCAACTTCATCAAAGAACTCAATGTACAAATTGTCGTCATTTGAATCATAGTTTTCCGACATTTAAAAATTTACAATTTCCTTTGGGTCAATCAGGAAAATCTAACTTAAGAATACCGAAATACCGAATGTTAAACCATTTAATGGCGGAATATTGTCATAAAGAAAGAATAATAATAAATTGTGATAGTTGCGGAGCCAAAAATGTGACAGCTCATAAAAAAATTACAATGTGGAAACTACCTCAGGTATTAATCATTACTCTTGGTCGTTTTAATCCAGATGCTACAAAAAATAATATTCATGTTGACTTTGATCTCGAAGGATTTGATTTAACTAAATTTTCTACTTACCCAATCGTCTATAAACAAGTCTATAATCTTTATGCTACTATTAATCATACAGGTACATTAGATTACGGACATTATACAAGTCGAATTAAATATCAAGGAGACTGGCTTCATATAAATGATGAGAAAATAAGTCGGATAGAACCTGATGATGTGGTAACAGCAGAAACATACATACTTTTTTATAAAAGAAATGAAAACTTTTGAATAAGAGTGAATGAAATAAAAAATATAAAATGATGAAAATATAATAAATAAATAATATGTCTTTCAAAAATATCAACCAACCGAAATCAAATTCCCCGGGGGAGGATTTATTTATCCTAGAATATTTCACTAATTATCAAAATGTGACCCACCAAGAAGCCCAAAGTATTTGGAATAAACAAAGTCCGAAAATGAAAAATAAATATGAAAAAGAAGCAAATAAAAATTTGTTAAATTTTAAGCGAAAGCGTAATGAAAATAACAAATCAAATAAAAAACCGAAAGATAATAAAAAAAAATAAATTAAATTGATTTATTCCAAAGTAGATGGGAATAAATCAAAAAATGAATAAGTAGAAAAACTTAGAAATAAAAGTATGATTGAATATGGAAAATATATTATAGGGATGAATTTTGTTTAATTCAAATAACTAGTTGACTGATATTATTTCGGTTGTTGCGAGTTTTTCTTTGTTGTTTTGGGAGGCTAACACTACTTAGAGAATCTAAACTATTATCCAAAATATTATCCATATCTACAGGTGGTAAAATATCTACATCACGTTTCGCTCGCGGTCCTCCCGAACCTGCTGATTCTCTTGATCTTCCTGTTCCAGCCGGTCCTCGGGGTCTAGGATTATTATTCTTAGGGGGCATAGATTTACCACCCATATTCATAAATTGATTAAGCATATTACCAGTTTGTGGATTTCCAGTCATACTACCTAAAATTCCGCTCATAAAATCGTTACCACCACCAGTAGGAGATCCATTGGGAGAGCCAGGTCCGGGTCCACTTCCACTTTGTCGTGACATTTCATTTTTGGCGGCTTCAGTATAATGACGTCGTAATTCAGGATTATTGCGCATAATTTGTTCGAAACCAGGAACTTCAATATTACCATTATCCATAAGTTTTTTGCTAAAATTAAACATCATAGCAGACATGCCTAACATCATAACTAATTTAACTTCTGGAATCATGGTGACATGATCACTATACTTGTAGTATAATTCTTCAAGAACTTCATTATATTCATCACGTTCTTCATAAATTTGGTCAGACCAACCTTCTAAATTTAAATCAAAGGGATCATATTTTTTATTACCCATTTCAACTAAATAGGAAAACCCAACCAACAACTTTTTCTGAAACTCAATTGCATTTGCCAAACCTCGGCGAGCCATTTGTTCCTCCTCTACCTCATTAATTTCTTCCACTGTATTCATTAATCCAACCGGTCTAAAGGGTTCATAACCTTGCATAGTCATGACTTTAATATGTAATAATTTCTTGCGTTTCAATTTAAGTAATTCTTCAGGGGACAATCGTTCTTCAGCAGGACGATCATCAAATTTATCGGGTTCATCTTGGTCATGATCTTGATCTCTATCATGATTTCGATCGAAATCAGAATCTAATAAATCTCTTCGGGAACTATCGTCGTCATGATGTTTTTTATGAATATGATAATGATCATCCCGATGTTTATTTCGATTTCTTTTGTCATCACGAGAAGATTCTTCAATAACTACATCATTTATATCTTTGTCTAATTCACTATCATCAAAATCCGATCCATGAAAAGAAGGCAAATCACGTCGTTCCAAATACTGTCTTAAACCGCCACTAGTACGGTCACTTCGATGACTTTTCCTTTCGCTTCGATGGTCCCTTTTTTCACTTCGGTCACCTCTTTCACTTCGGTCATCTCTTTCACTTCGGTCACCTCTTTCACTTCGGAAACCCCGTTCACTTCGGTCATCTCTTTCACTACGATCACTTCGATGATCTCGGTGGCTTCGTTCACTTCTGTCACTTTTATGACTCCGATGACTACGTTCACTACGATCACTACGTTGACCTTTATGGCTTCGTTCGCTAGGTTCACTACCTCTACTTCTTTCAACATGCCTAGGAACCATTCGAGAACTTTCGGTAGATCTGTCTATAATGCGACGAGGTGGTCCGATTTTATCATTAGATGTATGATTTCGAGGATCATTAGGTTTACGATTTTTGTTGACTAAACGAGAAAAACGATCATCAAAACTACCATCACTACTACTTCCAGAAAGTTTTAAACTTCTAGGCTTTGGGTGAGTAGGAGAACTAGGAGGACTAAATTTTTTATTAACTAAAAGATCAATACCAAGATCAACTCCCTCTTTAAGCTTTTGTTTTTGTTTAATAGGACTAGCGGATCGTGAGGAAGGATTACTCCGTTGTTTGTTGATGCGACCAGCAAAGGATGCACGAGGGCTAGAATAATTGCTATGGGACATTAAAATAAAATTAACAACAGATTAATAATCTATCTTAATCTTTATATAAAGTAAGATAGATAAACTTATATGATGAATAAACCAACCTAATATATTCAATTTTTTATTTTTTATTTTTTATTTTCTTAAAAGTAAAAATCCTAAACCTTGCAAAAGAGAATCAGCCAAATCATCTTTTTTTTTCGATTTTGTATAAAATGATTCGAAACTAGAATTACGACATAAAATACTACAATATTCATCTGATAAAGATTTACGTTTATCATAATTCTTTTTCCCTTTTATACTCCCTGGATCAACATAAACCATCATTAGTTCATCACGAATTGTTGCTGGTAATTTATCAGCACATTTATCAATTGCCAATTTATGTCCGGCACTGACGTGTCTGATATTTTTTAAAGTAACCAAGCCCTTTTCAGGAGATCCTGCAATTTTACCGGCCAAAAAACAGAAAACCATGTGTCCTATTTTCTTCATACCATTACGCATTTGCGATTCTATAATTACCTCATTGCATCTAGTCCATAAAGCAGGTAATTGTTCTAATTGTTTAATGATCATCAAATTAAGTTCCAATTCACTGATATTTTTAGTAGTAGTATATCTGACTAACTGATCAGTTGATTGATTTTCTATTTGGGGTTTATTGCTTTTTTCAGACTCATTAGTAATCATCTTAGCATGTTGTGTACAATAACCTTTGTCTGTATTTTCAATCCAATAGCTTGCGTTTTTACCACAGATCTTATGGGTTTTTTGTTTATTTTTAATAGTTTTGCAACAAGTAAGTTTTTTTCTGCCTATTTGGGAAAGTAGATTAATTAATTTCCATTGATGAATTCGAAAACCTTCTTTTTCATGATGATCTATAATACATACTGCCAAATTCTTAGCTCCGATATCGAAACTTCCCAAACAATATTGAGGTAATTTTTCTTCAAGGTTTAACGTAATTGACATTTACTATTATAACCCAATATCTATTTTTTTATACTATTTCCTTATCAATATCATCCTATAAATGTAATGTATAACCACTACCTCCTAATCCTAATTGCTTTAATCTTTGACTAATTAACTTAGAAGTGGCTCCAAGACTATTTTCAGATTCTAAATCTAATTTTTGTTTATTCTTACCAGTTATTTTTACTGGTTGATTTCTTTTGATATATTCCTTCATTTTAATTTCTGATATGTTTTTATCCTTACTTTTACTTTTTTTATTATTTGCTTTGGAATTATGAGGCTTAATATTTTGAACAGATATTATGTCAGAACTCAATTCAGAATCAGCTTTGGAAGCTAATCTACTTGCTAAACTTTCTTCCATATCAGATTCTGACTGAGTAGTTAATCTTCCCTCTATATCTATTTTAGGTCTTCTTATATTTCTAGTTTTCGGACGATTTCCTTTAATAATAATTCTATGATATCCCTCACTGGAGGATTCTGAATTTGTTTCTGATCCATCATCATATTCATATTCATATTCAGATTCTGAATTAGACAAAGTTTGTTTAGAATTAATAGTAGTATTATCTTCAACTGTCATCATCTCATCAGAAATTAGTTCAGATCCCAGTCTAGATCCTATTTCAGATTGCAAACCTGAGACAGATTCAGTTCTAGACCTGGACCTATATCCAGAATCGGAGCCAGATTGAGAGTTAGATATAGAATGAGAGTCAGATACAAATTCAGAGTCTAAATCAGATCCAGATTCTGTTATAAATGATCCTGATTTATGGGAACCTAGGTCATCTCTTGAGAGTAATTGAGAATCCGATACAGTTTCAGATGCAAATCCGGATTCAGTTCCAGATCCCGTTCCTGATTGATAAATAGATTCAGTGTCTCCATTATTTTCTTCGGAAACCAAGTTAGAAATAGTTTTATCATCGTTATGTATCTCAGTATATTCTTTTTTTATATTTTTTTGAGGGTCTTTTTCTTTTTTGATATTGTTTTTTTGTTTTTTTGAATTTTCTTCACTTTTACTGGTAAGGGCTGAAATCATTTCTTGATCAAAACTTGATTCAGAGGATTCATGATCTGTATCATAATTATCATATACTTGTTCACTTTGTGGACCTTCCGGACCTTCGGGACCTTCGGGACCTTGTGGACCTTTGGGAATTTCCTGACCATGGTTAAGTTGTTTTTTAATAGGGTCACAATTGGTACTTTCCAAAGTAATATCAATGGAAGAATCAGATAAATCTAAGTTATTATTGGAAAATGGGATTTTGAAATTTAAATTTTTCCATTCTTCCAAAAGCCCTCCATTAGTTTTTTCTCTAGTATCAGTTAACTTAGCAGGAGCAGTTTTATCATCAGATAATTCTAAATCAGCTAAACGAAAATCAGGTTTAGTTTGAAATTCAGGAACACTTCTAATACTTAAATCATCCAAAGAACTATCTAAAAATTTAATTTTGATTTTATCTGATTCTTCATCATTTTCATCCATAGCTTTATTATCATGATTTCTTTTTTTATTTTCATCTACTTCTTTTGAATCTTCTCGTTTTTCTTTTTCATGAACTTGTTCTTCTTTTTGGTTTTCTTCATCATCTCTATTTTCATCAGCATCGTCATCATGACTCAATGTTGCTCCCATATGTCTAGAATCGGACTTAGATTCTATGTTTCTACTTTTAAGTGTATTATCACTACGATAACCAGAGTCATTAACTCGAACAATAGATTCATTTTTATTAATTCGTTTATCATTTTCATTACTTTCGGATTTCTTTTCTGATAAAATTGAATCTTTCAAATTACTTGATTCTAATCCACTCCGACTACGACTACGACTGCGACTATGTGATAATTCTTTTTGATTGTTATAGGATTTAGTCTTTTTGTGACTGAATTCAAAGATGCGTTTAGAATCTTTATCAAGCATTGTTTCTAAATTATCACTCTCCGATTCAGAGGTACCATAACGTCCATTTTTTCCATTTTTCTTTATTCTTTCTTCTCGTTGTTTTTTCTTAGCATCACGTTTTAAAGATCCGCTATAAATAGTATCATCTAAATATCTATATTCTAATTGTTCAAATGGTATTAATTTACGAATAGTTTTCTCAATAGCTCTTCCTATTTTTTCCGAAGCCAAAGCATAGTTTTTTTGTTGTTGGATACTATCGAATTTGTCACTAAATAAATGAGGGGTAATCCAAATAGCTCGAGCACTTTCAATATAACATTTATGCAAAAAGGTGATGTCATCAGGTATTTGTAGATCTTTTTCTTTTATCTTTATATCTTTTCTACCCCCTCGACCTACTAAATCCATTTTGGCCATAGTACCGAAAATGACCTTAAGAATTTTGCGCATCCAATCAGTATTACCTCCTCTTTTTTTAATTAAAACCCGATAATCAGTATCTAATTTACTTTGAGAAATATTAGGTATAGTTTCTAATACTAATTGAAACATTTTTAATGTTTTATTACTATTAAGACGTTTAGCATCTCGATATAAGCTTTTAATTCCATCTTGAATATGAGGGACTAAAATATCAGTCAATTGTTCCAACCAATGTTTCATAAGGTAAGAATCTGACATAATATAAAACTATTTCTTGCCAAGACAAATATATAAAAACTAAGTTTTTTAATCTTATTAACTTAACCCTATTCTCATTAACTTATTTATAGTAATTGATAAAATCATATGGAAATAACATCAATTACCCAAAGCTATCATAAACCTACCCCATCTCAATTAGTAGTACCATGCTTATATCTTTTTTATTCCTATACAACATTAAATTATTTTCCTCAGTTTAGTCTTTTAATGCCTCTTTCTTACGAAAATTATTTCTTTCTCATTAATGGTCTACACTTTTTAACAATCTATTTCACTATAGTTTTGTTATCTCATTTAACCGAATATATACTATTTAAATTATTTTTATGGACATCAAGACACACATCAGGACAATTGTCAAAACAATTGTTAGTACAGTTAGCAGAACAGCCATCCAAACAACCAAGAATCATGGCCGAAGAAGAAGCAGAAGAAGAAGCAGAAGAAGCAGAAGAAGGAGAAGGAGAAGCAGAAGAAGCAGAAGAAGAAGGAGAAGGAGAAGTAGAAGAAGAAGCTGAAGCAGGAGGAGAAAGAGAAGGAGAAGGAAATTATTCTTATTCAAGGGATATTATTAATACTAATTCATTCTCAAAGATAAATTCAGACTCAAGTAATACTTCTAGTCCAAATATCAGTCGTACTCCTAGTCCTATTTCTGGTGAAAATCTAAGTTTACGTAAAATGCCATCGGGTATATGTATGAAACATACAGAGATGTTGCGAAACATAGTTCAGGACCAAACAATCTTAAATAAATTCATGGTACCAAATGACCCGAATCCACCACCCATGGGTATTCTAACAATAGTTTTTGATAATGAATTGTATAAAGATGCGATACTTCGTTGTCGAACTCCAAAGGGCTTTCGTTTACACACAATGTTGAAAGAATATTATGGAAAACCATCACCTCAGAGTTGGCATATAGTATTAGATAGTAATAGGATAACAGCAGTGGTTCAAGATTCAGAGACGCCACTAAAAATGACATTGATATATCCGAAACCTCCAAATGATTCTCAGGAATTTTCTATGCAAGAATAAATAATTTGTTGAAAAAAACTAATAATGGAATATAATATAGATCATATCAGTATGTCAAAAGAAATTACGGGTGATATAAATTCCAATAATCGTTATAAAATGATCTTAGTAGGAGATACTGCAGTAGGAAAAAGTTCTATCGTGATGACTCTGAAAGGCTTACATATTAATCCAGCTAATCCTCCAGCATCTACAATAGGTGCATCTTTTACCACATTGCATCTTGATGATAATACAATTAATTGTTGGGACACAGCAGGACAGGAGCGTTATTTTTCCTTAGTAGATATATATTTTAAGGATGTAGATATAGTATTTTTTGTATACGATATAACCCGCCCAGAAACGCTAGAATCAATATTTTCTCGTTGGTATCCTCGTTTTTTGGAATGTCGCAAAAAATATGGCCAACAAAGATGTCCAACTCTTTTATTTTTAATTGGTAATAAAACTGACACATCTGATCTACAAAAGGGCGCACTAAAAGATTCAGTATTCAGAAGTAAAGAACATTATATGAAACTCAATAATATGCATCATTTCTTAGTTTCTGCTTTAAATCATAATAATCTGGGTCTTCTTAAAAAAGAACTTAAAAATTTAATAAGCCCAGAATCACCTATAGGCCAGTATAAACTTAATCAAAAAATAAAGACTGTAAAACTAAAAGAATCACCACCATCTACATTAAAAGAGACATTAAACGAATATGTACCAAAAAAACCGTGTTGTTATAATTAAAAAGATATATATATTAAATCAAAGTAAAATCTAACTTTGATTTAAAAAAAATAAATCTATGTAAACATATTTTAATTCCTTAATAAAAAATAAAATAAAAAACTTTGTATTTTCAAAGTAATTAAAAAATAAATAAAATTATAAAATAAATAAAAAATAAAATAATAAAATAAATATTATAAAATAAATAAAAAAATAAAATAATAAAATAAATATTATAAAATAAAATATAATACCTTTGTTTTTGACAAAGTTATTATAAAATATAAAATAAAAAATAAATAAAATAAAATAATAAAATAAATAAAATATAATACCTTTGTTTTTGACAAAGTTATTATAAAATATAAAATAAAAAATAAAATAAAAACCTATGTTTTTGACAAAGTTATTATAAAATATAAAATAAAAAATAAAATAAAATAAAATAATAAAATGAATATTATAAAATA
>Ga0209943_1000386_pt1 | contig 30593 bp, 27 predicted proteins | sample SalPonR1_B_D2_MG_FD_185698 | JGI IMG/M metagenome (GOLD analysis project Ga0209943, IMG submission 185698) | Salt pond soil microbial communities from South San Francisco under conditions of wetland restoration - Salt Pond MetaG R1_B_D2_MG... ... | reverse complement strand
ACAATGTTCCAAATAAGATTATATTAGTTAAAAATTAGCACACAGATCCCCTAAAGGGTATATATTTGATTTTTTAAGGATAAAATTCATTAAATAAGTGATTTAAATAGAAGCTTAAACAGCTTTATTTAAAATTTCATAGTTAGGTATTTCAGGTAATTCATAAACGGATCTATCCCTCATCATAGCATAAATAATATCAACTAATCTCCTTTGCAAACAGGTTAAGGCTGTCTTTTTAGACTTACCTTCTTTAAGCTTTTTTTGATAATAGTTATAAGCGACCGGATTTTTGATTCTTCCATTTTTATATTTACCAATTTGCTGTAAGGCTAAGATATAGAAAGCATGATTAAGATCCCTACAGCCATATTTTTTAGAAGTTGTATTTTGGGATTTACCCGAACTATATTCTACCGGTGCTATTCCTGCATAACGTGCTAATTGATCTGCAAAGTCAAACCGATCTATATTTTTGATATTGGAGATAAAAATAGCTGCTAATCTAAAATCGATACCGGGCATAGTAGTAAGCTTATATTGACTATCATCTACTGCTTTTTTAAGCAGTTGGTTTATTTCTTCTAGATTTTGTTTAATTAGTTTTAACTGTTTGATCAGCATTGGAATTAAGGTTTCTCTAGTTTTTGTAGATATATTTTTATCTTTATCCTTATCCACTAGAGAAAGGATATGAGCTGCTTTATCATTGGAAATACTTTTAACCTGTTTTTTCAAAAAGTTATTTAATCTTTTTTCTCCAATATGCTTTAATTGACCAGGGTGAGGGTATTTTTTCCAGAAGGCTAAAGCTGTTTTGCCGAAAGTGTCACTGAAGAACTTCTTATATTCTGGATACTGTTGATGAATGAGGTTATGTAATCTGTTTTTAACCTTGGTTTGTTCCTTGACCAGGCTTTTCCTTTGGTTGTTAAGCTGTCTAATAGCCTTAAAATTGGCGTCATTTTTGATTGTAGGTAGTTTATCATATTCAGCCAAAAGAACGTTTGCAATGGCTTTAGCACCGACTTTATCGGACTTATCGGGTGAAGTACTTTCTTTTCTTTCTCTTTTAGTTTGAACAGGATTAACTTCTTTGACGGTGTAGTCTTTTTTAATTAACCATTGTGCGAGTAAGTGGCCTAGTCCCTGAGTATCTTCAAGACCAAAGACGAGTTTTTCATCGTTATGGATAAGGGATTTAAGCCTGGTTAGAAAAGAATCAAAATCAGCTGGATTATTGGGAGTCTGAGCGTATCCAATTTTTTGATGAAAGCAGTTAATTACAACTGCAGTATGTTGAGCTTTATGAGTGTCAACACCAACAAAAAGATAATCTTGAGGATTATTCATGTTGTTCAGCTCCTTTCAAATTTTATAAGTCATCATCAGGCGTGCCCTATTGTAATAGCGTTAAAACCGCAGCGTTCAATTGACGTCTCTGATGATGTAAAACAGGCAGGTGGCAGTCTAACTAAAAGCGTTACTCTGACCTTTCAGAGCCGCAAGGAGGGAAATAGCCTGACCTGCCTGGAATAACCTTTTTAAATAGACAAAACGAGATGGAATACACATGTTTCTAGCGTTATTCTCTAAAAAGAGAGCCGCAATGCATTCCATCTCGCATAAATAATTTTATCAAAAGATGGAATGATTGACAAATTTTCGACTTGGGGGGAGGATCCTCCCCCCAAGAATAACACAATAGGAGGGTTGAGATACCAAAACCTAACGGAGGTATAAGGCTTTTAGGAATACCGACTGTAATTGATAGGATGATACAACAGGCAATAAAATTGAAATTAGATGACAAATTCGAACAAATCTTTAGCGATAACAGCCACAGATTTAGACCTAATAGAAGTGCTCACACTGCATTAAAACAATCCAGATAGTATATTCAAGCAGGAAATACCGTAGTAGTAGATATGGACTTAGAGAAATACTTCGATACAATAAACCATGATAAGCTGATGACAGTTGTTAAAAAGCAAGTTAAGGACAAAAGAGTCCTGAAACTAATAAATAAGTACTTAAAATCCGGAATTATGATTAACGGAAACAAGGTTAAAAGTGAAGATGGCGCCCCTCAGGGTGGGCCATTAAGTCCGCTTTTAAGTAACGCGATGCTTGATGCCTTTAATAAAGAGCTAGAAAAAAGAGGCCATAAGTTTGTCAGATACGCTGATGATTGTAATATATATGTCAAAACGCTAAGAGCAGGTAAAAGAGTCCTAGAAAGTGTCACTCGATTTCTTGGTAAAGAACTAAAGCTTTGGGGCAATCAAGAAAAGAGTGCAGTTGGTAGCCCATTTAGAAGAAAATTTTTAGGGTATAGCTTTTATACGCGAAATGGTAAGGTTAGATTCAGAGTTCATCAAAAGAGTTGGAAACGCCTCAAAGAAAAGATCAAAAAGGTAACCAACAGGAATATAAGTATGAACTTCCAAAAGAGAATGAAGAAACTCAACCAACTTATGGTGGGGTGGGTAAATTACTATAAATTAGCAGACATGAAAGGAAGACTCAGAAACTTAGACCAATGGATTAGAAGAAGAATCAGAGCTTGTATTTGGAAAAGATGGAAAAGGGTCCGTAGCAGATTTAAATATCTTAAGAAACTAGGACTAGGTGCATGGAAAGCCTGGCAGTTTGCAAATACAAGGAAAAGCTGTTGGAGAGTTTCCAACAGCCAAATTCTTCATGTAACCTTAACCAAACAAAGATTATCTAATCGGGGCTATAATAGTTTTCTTTCACAGTATACGAAAGTAAGATTGTCTTGATGAAGCGCCAAGCACGGAACCGTATGCTTGGTGTTGTGAGAGGACGGTAATTGAAATAATCAATTACCTCCTACTCGATTTTTATATGAATAGATATTACAGTAATTTTAAAGATTTTGCATATAAAAATAGAAATAGAGTCTTGTTTCAAAAGTTGTTTTTTTAAAAAAATAGATTGTTAAACTGGAAATTTAAAATATTGATAACTTTAATAATAACTTTAATATTACTAATATCTTATTGTATTTATATGTTCGATTTAATAGAATTTAATTACTTTATACTCCTATGTAGGCAGTTATTTTACAGAATTAGCTTTTAACCTTCATCAACTTAAAAACATCCTGGTTTTACTAAAAAAGTTGTTTATGCTTTTACTCTATTATCATGGGTTGGAGCGAATCCAGCAAAATTCCAATAAACAGAATAGAATTACTTATTATTTAATCGTCTTTAATAATAATTATTTTTGAGAAAATGTTGTTATATAAGGCCTTATAATTATTATTAATACTCAATAAGCTAAAAAAAACTATTTGCAAGTTAGCAAACGGATTGTTCAATTCCTTTTTGGTACAACATTATATTTATTTAGATATTATTTATAAATTCTAAATCCAGTAATATAGAACTGGGATTTATCTTTTGTTAGCTATTACAGCATTAAAAATATAAAAAAGACTCATTTTGTTGGATATAACAATAAATCAAAGTTATTATTTTAATATATAAGAAGTTAGAATATCTAAATATATAAAAAAATTGAAAAGTTACAAATATAAGATTTTAATAGCATATGAAAAATAGAGACCATAATTTATTATAGAATAATATTAATAATCATAAAGATTGCTGCAGCAATATTTATTACAGAAAAAAGCAATTTTAAATTTTTGGGTTTTGTTTTTATAGCCCATTTGCTTCCAATTAAACCTCCGGCAACTGCTGCTATGACCAAAGGTATTGCTATAGGAAGGTTTATATTTCCCTGTAAACCATGGCCAACAAACCCCATTAAAGCAGTAACTGCGACCATTGCAGATGAGGTTCCCACTGCTATTTCAATGGGGACTCCTCCTGCTAAAACCATTAGAGGTATTTTAAATGATCCACCGGATATCCCAATTGCTCCAGCAAAGAAACCTACTATTCCAGCTATTGGTATTGTTAACCAAAGATTAACTACATAACTATGAGTTCCGAAATTTCTTTTCCAGAAACCAAAACGATTAGTATCTGTTGAATTTTTATTTTTAATAGGAATGAACATAAAAATAGTAACTATAATTAATGATACTGCGAACATTAATTTTAAGATATAACCTTCAAATCCACCAGCAAGATAACCTCCAACAAAGGCCATGAGATCTGTTGCGGGGTCTACAACTAAAGCGAGTTTCCAATCAACTCTTTTGTTTTTATTAAATATCATCATAGAAATACCAGCAGTTGTCATCATTATTAGTTGTGAAGTAGATGCAGCATGATGCATAGAAATACCAGCTGTAATCATTGCTAATATATAAAAATTACCTCCACCTTTACCAACCGTTGCCATAGATATAGCAATTAATAAAATAATTGTACTTAATATATATGCATTCATTGTATTATATGTAGTTCCTCTCTTCATTATAATATATTGCAGCTTTTTATGAACATATGTTAATAAAAATTATATTATTGGGACTCATAAATGTCAAATTAAATATTTGTGAGGAGAGTATCGAAAAATTAGATTTGAAAGTATTTTTTTGATAAATAAATATGGATGATTTTTAGTCACTAAATATTTAGTTATTATTAATTTAAAGTAGACCTTGTTTATCTTTTTGTAGAAATTTTTTTATTTATAGCTTCTATTCCTTATATGCTATTATTTTCTAAAAACTATTACTTTTTCGCTGTATAACCAAAACTGTTCAATATCAATTTTTTTATTATATAAAGCAGATTATTTAAAAAAGAGAATAATGAATATGTATTATAATCAAAGAGGAGAAATTTTCAACTCTCCCCTTTGATTTATAAGTGATTATTCAAACCAGGTCTTAATCTCTTCTTCAGAGGGCACTTTGCCTGAGACTTTCATCTCCTCATCAAGAGCTACTGCAGGTGTTAAAGCAACACCTCTTCCGGTGATTTTATTCATGTCCTGAACTTTTATTATCTCAACATCTAGGTCTAATTCTTCAATTACATTTCTAATATTTTTCTCGGTTTTTTTACATTTTGGACATCCTGTACCAAAAATTTCAATTTTTTTCATTAGCATTCTCTCCTTTTTGATTAATTTATAATACAAATGTTCCATATACATAGCCACTGAAAGTAGCCATAACAACAACTAAACTAACAAATACCAAAGTCTTTTTAGTTCCTAATACACTTCTTATTACTAACATATTGGGCAGACTTAAGGCTGGACCTGCTAAAAGTAAGGCTAAGGCTGGTCCTTTGCCCATACCTAGGCCTATTAGACCTTGTAAGATGGGGATTTCTGTTAAAGTGGCAAAGTACATGAAAGCACCTAGAATTGAAGCTGTAAAGTTGGCAAGTATCGAATTACCGCCTACAAAAGTGGAGATCCAACTAGCTGGTATTATGCCAGCTTCTGTACCGGGTCTTCCCATTAAGAATCCAGCTACTAATACTCCTGCAAATAAGAGTGGTAAAATCTGTTGAGCAAAATCCCAGGTTGAGTCTATCCAATTATTAATTTCATTTTTATCAAACCATTTTTTTAAAATCACAACAAGTATAATTAATAGCGCAATGGTGACTGGCCATTTAATATTGTAGATAAACATCCAGAAACCTGATGCATTACTTGGTTTTGCCCAAGCTGCAAAGATTAAGATTAAAACAAGTGTTATAAAATAGATAATATTTTGCGAACCTGATCTACCTTCACTATCTTCATTATTATTCATGACAAGGTCACCTTTTAATCTTTCCTTGTCGTCTTTACGAAATATAATAGCCATTAATACACCGATTACTACAGCAAAAATTATTGCTCCAATAGCTCTTGCTAAGCCTAACTGCCAGCCTAAAACACGGGCTGTTAAAATTATGGCAAGAACATTGATAGCCGGACCAGAATATAAAAAGGCTGTTGCGGGACCAATGCCGGCTCCTTTTTTATAAATTCCCGCAAATAGTGGTAATACTGTACATGAACAGACTGCTAGAATTGCTCCTGATACAGAAGCAACTGAATAGGAAACCCATTTTTTTGCTTCACTGCCGAAATATTTTAAAACAGCATTTTGAGAGATAAAATTGGCAATTGCTCCTGCTATAAAGAAAGCAGGAATAAGACAAAACAGTACATGTTCTTGAGCATATTCTTTGAGCATATAAAATGCTTCAATAATAGCCTGTTGAAATTTTGTATTACTTATAGGTATATAAAAAACTGCTATAAAAACAGTTATATATAAAGATAGTTTTTTTATTTTACTCATTTGTAATCACCTCGTGCTATTTATTATATTATTTATTGTTTAGAACATTCATTTTGTCTTCTAGATCATTTTGTATAACATTATCTACACATACAAAATAATTTATTATGCAAGGAGTTCTTAGTGAATAATAAACTTTTAGTCCATCTTTTTCTGCTTTTACTACTCCAGCAGTTTTTAATATATTTAAATGTTTTGAGACAGAAGACTGATTTAAGTCAAGTTTTTTTACTAAATCAGAGACACACATCTTTACATTTTCTCCTAAAGTATCAACCATTTTTAACCTGTGTTTATTTGCAAGTGACTTCATTATTTTTGCCCTTGCTTCAAATAATTTTTCATCCATTTCTCCACCACCTCATTAGAATATTACCATATTAGAATATAGTTGTCAAATTGAATTATTTTTAGCTAAAAGAGAATTCATAACTTCTTTTAGCTCTGTGATGTTTTGGACTTCTGCTTTATCTAAAACCTTACGGATTGTACTTTCATCAGGTGGTGTATTATTATCTTTAATTCTTGTAAACCTAGGATCATTTAATAGGTCATTGTAGTGTAAAAAAGAATGTTTACCAATTAAATTAGAATCTATCATATGTTCTAGTATATCAAAGTCTGAATACTGGATGTTATCACCGCGGTTAAAGTTAACAAAGTCTTTGAATGTTTTTTCTAACTGAATGTAATTTTTAAAGCGATCTAAGAAGACAAAGTTACCAAAGGAAGTTACAGTATCATTATCAAAAGCAAAATCAGGAAGTTGAGATAAAAGTGATTGAAACATTTTATTAGCTTGATTATTTAATATTTTCTTTTCTTTTAAAGCAAGTGAACCTTAGTGTAAAATAACTTTTGGGTAAATTTTCAAATATCATAGGTTAGGTTTGTTTTGTGTTTTTACTTTCCGAATTCAGGAAAAAAGTAATATTTACAGTTAAAATAGCCAGTAAAGAAATCAAAAAAGACAATAATAACTATTTATCTATTGACTTAGTTATTAGTAATTTAATAAGCTGTTACTGTAATAAAACTAAAGAAAGTTTTATCATAGATGGAGGTCAGCATTTGTCCATAAAGAGATACTTTGCTAAAAAGATAAAACACTATCAATCAATACTGAATGGTAGGGCAATAAAAATTCTCAAAGAATCCAGCATTTATATTCTAAAAGCACAAAACAGTTAATTCATTTAATTCATAGTGCTAAAAAAATAGTAAACTATGCAGTAGATAATGATAAAACAAGGGTTACTATCGTTGATATTAAGTAAATTTTAGACGAAGTCAATCTTGGTAAAAAGAATAATTAAAAATTTTATAGATGACCCTTTAAAAGAATAATTCAACAACTGGAATATAAGCTAAATGAAGCAGTAATATTATTAATCAAGAAATAAGAAAGCTATACAAATAGTTGTAGTCCCTACTCTAAAAAGGTAATAAAAAATATTCACAGCCTGCTAATAGAATATAACGGGGTTTATATGAAGATAAAGGAAGTAATATAGCATTTAATTGTGATCTAGTAGGTGCTTATAATATTATGAGAAAACACCTGCAGTCAAGACAAAAAGGGGACGATATAGAATTAAAAATATAGGGTCTCAATAAGATAAGTAAAAATAAATGTAATAATCAGCAATTTGTAGCTTAAAAGATATCTTTTAAGTCCCTAACAGGATAAGGATAGTGGTGTTGGACATACCAAGAGGGTAACATAATCGATATTACGGGCAACACCCATGAGATTATACGACCTTGAAGCTCTCTGCTTTAGCTCTGAGTAGTTCGGACTCTTTACCTTTTTTGTGTTGTATTTTTTTAATTGTTGAATGGTATTAATAAAAAAAAGGAAAATCCTGATGAATATATAATTATGAATAATAAGGGATATCTGCAAATATCCCTGAATTTTTTATAAGGGGTTGTTTAATATTCTCAACAAAAAGAATTTATTTTTGATTATTTTTATTAGTTTGCTAATAATCATGAGTCCAAGTATTATTGATGCCCAAAATAATGATGAAGCTTTTGAAGATCTTGAATTACCATCTAATGTAGATGAGTTAGTAAAAAATTTCAGTTATATGAGTTATGATGTAGTAGTGATTCGAGGTGATCAGAAAAGTCAGGATTCGACTATAGAATATGATTATTTAGCTAAAGAAAATGTTGAAAATGTGGAGACAGATAAAGTGTCATTCCAAATTAAAGATAGTTTAAATAAGGATATACCTGCTGATATGTTATTCTGGTTTGATGGTTCAGATATCAAAAAAATGGAAGTAGAAGGAGAAATTATTCCTACTCAAGTGGCTGGTGTTATGGGAGATAGGGTACTTAGTGCTATATTTTCACCATTTTATACTTTATCAGAATATGATATAGATAAACTGAGTAAAATGGGAAAAGTAAGTCACTCAAAGGAAAAGTTCGGAGAAGAAAATATAGATATAACTATAATTGAAGTTCAAAATATTCCTGAATATGAAATTGAATCTATTATAACAAAAATTGGTAAATATAAAAATGTATCATTTGTATTAAACTATAATTATGTATCTTCTGAAGAAGATTTAAAAATAAAGTTCGAGGTCAATGATATTAAATTTCATTAATATTTATATAAATATCAATGTTAAATATAAAATTATATAAGTTTGAATACTCAGCTATATAATCAGATTATGAGGACAGAATATCATTCAAATATATTATTGAACAGATACATATTAAAAATACATATTATTAAAAAATTTGATAAGGATAATTATTTAAGGGGGAACGAGGATGTTAAAGGATCATAAAAACTTTTTTATTGGGGTTTTGGTTATCTCATTAATTTTTACTTTTTCACTCACAATTTATGCTTTTCCTGAAGATGCACATTTAAAAGATGTACCAAATAGTAGTGATCACCCCCTCATCTCAAGGTTTAAAGGTTCCTATATTAGATATTATGATCACATAAATTACGATGAATTTACTTTTCCTTTTAGTAGGTTAAAAGATACTGAAGAGGATAAAAAAGTAGAAGGTGAGATTACTAAAAACTTTTATGTAATACCTGACGGTCATTCAGTATTAGAGGTATTTAGAAATTATGAGATTGCCTTAGAGGAAGCAGGATTTGAGACTATACGTATGCAAAAAAAGGATTTTGGACACGGTATCTCCAGTCAAATTTATTCTAAAGTTAATTGGAATTCCTGTCCTGGCAACAACTTTAACGGAGTAGGAGTTCATTATGATAGTGGCGATCAATCGTATCTAGCAGCCAAGCTAGAGCGTTCTGAAGGAGATGTATATATTTCCCTTTATGTAGCAGACCACGGAATACATGGAGGTAATTGGGGAGAAGAACGGCCTGCAGTATATCAGGTGGTTGTAGAAGAAAAAGAAATGAAAACCGATCTTGTAACTGCGGGGAGTATAATACAGGATATTAAAAGCAAAGGGAAAGTCAGTATTTATGGAGTATATTTCGATACAGACAGTGCTAAAATAAAATCAGAATCAGAACCCTCAGTAAAAGAAATTGCTAAAGTACTTAATGATAATCATGATTTAAACCTCTATATTGTAGGACATACTGATGATACTGGAGAATTTGAATACAATATGGATCTCTCTCAAAGAAGAGCAGAATCGCTTGTAAATGTACTTGTTGAGGAGTATGATATTAGTAGAAATCGCCTTAAGCCGGCTGGAGTAGGTCCTTTAGCTCCTAAAGCAAGTAATGAAACTGAAGACGGTCGAGCCAAAAATCGGCGGGTAGAATTAGTAAGAATGTAAATGAGTATATTTATTTATCAGAAAATTTTTGATTGACAAATCACGTTAATTATATTATTATAATAACAGGTAATACCATATTACAACTTATTTAAAATAATAGATATTCTGAAATTAAAGGTTTTTAGGAGTGAAAACATAATGCCATTTGTAAATATAAATAAACACTCTACTTCGGAAATGGTTATTAACCAAATTAAAAATGAGATTAAGTCAGGTGAATTAAGACAGGGCGATAAGTTACCTTCTGAGAGAAAATTAGTTGAAATAATGGGCGTGAGTCGTACCTCAATCAGAGAGGCGATACGTGCATTGTCATATTCTGGATATTTAAAATCAATTCAAGGAAAAGGGACTTTTGTATCTGAGAATGCTAAAAAGTATGATGAGATAAGTAATTTTTTAACCAATTCTTCTGATTATTCTTTTACATCATTGTTAGAAGTAAGAAAGATGTTGGAGGGCGAGCTTGTTAGGTTGACTACCTTAAGATCTACTGAAGAAGAATTGAAAAAAATATATAAAGCTTTTGAAAAGATGAAAAAAGCTGATGATATCAGAGAATTTGTGAGAGAAGATTTAAATTTCCATTTATGTATAGCTAATAGTTCACATAATCCTTTAATGAATACTTTAATGAGGGTTTTTGGAGAAATATTACATAAAGAAACAAACAACATTATAAAAGAATCGACTAAAACCAGGGCAAAAACTCTTGAGATAACAGAAAAGATGATTGAGGCAATACGAAATAGAAATGCTTTGGAGGCAAAAAAACTAATGATTGAACATATTAGAGTTTTAAAGGACAGGTACAAATAATTTTTTTGATTTAAATGGTAATACCATACTACATATTATCAATTTGAATTTAAATTATAATTTTAATAATTCAAAAATATATTTTAAGAGCTTATTTCAATAGAAAAATACAAATATTAATATATTAACAAATATTAACATTAAAATTATAAGATGACAATCTATTCATATAAATATAATAGATTGATTTAAAATAAACTGTATTTAAAAATGAAGCCAAAATATAGCAAATAATATATACAAAGAAATTTGGATTATAGCCTTTTTAAAAGTATTATTAGATAATAATAATTTTAATTATATCTGTTAATCCAGAAATTTGTTTATATTTTTTCCTCTTCCCCTTTTCACATGATTTTTTGATATTTTTATTTGGTAGATATGATAATACAGAGTAATGAAAACTTTCATTAAATTTTTAATTTATACCACAACAAATTAATATTTATTTTATAAATTTTATTTCATATTGTGATTCTTTTAAAAAAAGATTGTAGTTGCTAAATTTAAGTTTTTTAAATATAATAGTCAGAAAAATATATAAAATTTTTAAAAAATGAGATGGTATAGATTTTAAAAGGCAAGTGTTAATCAGGTAATCTTAAATTTATACGAGGAGGTATAATATGGAAAAATTAAAATTTGGACTTATTGGAGGGGGAATGGCAGGTCCGCTTACTGCTAAAGCATTAACCGATATACCCCATGCAGAATTAGTAGCGTTTTGTGATCTAAATTCAGATCTTTTTGCAAAATACAAGGAATATGGAGCAGAAAATTTTTATACAGACTATCAAAAAATGTTAAAACAAAAAGATATTGATGTAATCTGTATAGCAACTCCTCCTTTCCACCATAAAGAAGCGGTGATTGCAGCAAGTAAAGCAGGCAAACATGTTATTGTTGAAAAACCAATAGCTATTAATCTTATGGAAGCTGATGAAATGATTGAATCATGTAAACAAGCTCAAGTGAAACTTGGTGTCATATCAATGTATAGGTTTATGAAGCCTGCAAAAATAATTAAAAAAGCCCTAGAAAAAGGTAAATTGGGGGAAATTATATCAGCAAGTTGTATTGGTAAATCTTATCGGGATAACGATTATTATGATATGGCAAAATGGAGGGGAACTTGGTGGGGTGAAGGTGGAGGCTCTCTTATTAGTCAAACTATTCATTTTATTGATTTATTGATTTATTTTCTCGGAGATGTAGATTCAATAAACGGTCAATATCGAACAGCAATTCATCCTAATATTGAAGTTGACGATGTAGCAATAGCGAATCTAACTATGAAAAATGGTGCTATTGCTAATATTTACAGCAGTACTGCTGTACAACCGGGATATCCACGTCGCCTCGAAATCCACGGCACAAAGGGAACGATAATTTTAGAAGAAGAAAAGATAATAGAGTGGAAAGTCCAGGGGATGGATGAAACAAAATATTTAACCAAAGAAGAAAAAGACTCAGGAGATACCAGTAGTAAAGCAGGTTTTATTAATAGTGAATATCATCAAGAACAAATAGAAGATTTTTTATTATCTCTTCAAGAAAATGGGAAGGCCCTTATAGATGGTCTAGAAGGACGTCGTACACTGGAGGTGATTAGGGGGATTTATCAATCTGGTGATTTAGGAAAAACCGTCAAATTACCAGTACAAGATAGTAAAAAGTTTGGCAGAAAACATCTTATTAAATAAGGGGGAAATATATTGATAAATTTTGATGAAATAATCGAAGAAGTTATTAATGAACAGTCTAAACGCACAATTGATAAAATAGATAAAGCCATTGAAGAAAAAGATATAAAAAAAATAAAAGAACTACATAAAGAAAATGTTGAAGGGAAAAAGGGTTTTCATGATTTTGCTGTAAGATGGGTTAATTTGACATTAAAATATTTACATAAATATGGTGGTGACCAAGGAGTTTTAGAATGCATGCAAGAATATGCACAGACCTTTTATCCCCCTGTAGTCCGCGAGTGGATTGAAGGTTATGAAAAAGGTAATCTAGAGCCAAAAGATTTTCCTTTTGAAGATTTTATGCGAAACAGGGCAACTTTATGGCAGATGGTCCATGATAATTTACAGGAATGGTATCAAGATGAAGAAAAGATAACATTTGTCTTAGACCCCTGCAATAGCGGAGGATTTTTGGTATCAGAGTGTGCTAATGAAGTGGTAAAAACAGATAAAGCGCACAACTGGACTTATGATCGTAAAATTCAATGTTATTGTTTAAATTGCACAACGATGTGGGAGTTTGGTTGGTATGAATGGTATGGGTGGCCTTTATTTATCATGGATGTTCCAGAAGTGGGTAGTGATGGAAAGTGTACAATGGTTATGTATAAAAATCCAGCAAACATACCTGATGAATATTATGAGAAAAGAGGATTAACTAGAAAAATCTAAGGAGGAAATATTTGTGAATACGTTTGTGCCAGAAAATACACTTCCTATAGAAATTTTTAATCAATTAAGCAAGATTAAAATTGAACATCCTCAATTAGTATTTGAAATTGCAAAACTAAGAAAAAAGCCTGAACCTTTAGGTAGTAATGGTAATGTTTTAATAGTTGCAGCAGATCATAATGGCAGGATGATTACTGCTTATAGAGATGATAAAATTGGACTGGGTAATCGTTATCTTTATCTTGCTCGCTTATGTCGTATTTTAACTAAAGAAGCAGTAGATGGAATAGAAGGAACTCCTGATATTATAGAAGACTTACTTTTATTAAACCATTTATTTAAGAAAAATGGAAACGAAGAATTTTTAAATAATGTTAACCTTATAGGAACAGTTAATAGAGGAGGACTGTTGAAAACAGCCTGGGAATTAGATGATCGACCTTTATCTTTTACAATTAAAGGTATTAATAGGTTAATGTTAGATGGTATCAAAGTAATGTTCCGTATAAAAGATGATGATCTACAGAGCGGAAAAACCTTAAAATATTGTGCTGAAGTAATAAATGAGGCATCTTATAACAACATTCCTGTTTTTATTGAGGGCCTTTATTTAAAGAATAAGAAAAAAAGTTATGAAATAGATTATGATACAGAAGCATTAGTGAAAGCAGTTGGTGTTTCTCTTGCTTTAGGTACAAGTGCGGTCCGGAAATGGTTAGAGGTGCCTTTTACCTCTGATCTTTCGAGAGTTGGTCTTGCATCTTCAGGACCCATGATAATGATACAAGATGAAAAGGAAAGCGATCCAAAAAAAATTGTTAAAGAATACTGTCAGGGTTTTTCTGAAGTGCCCAATGTGTATGGTACACTTCTTGGCCGTAATATACTTTTTGCAGAGCAAGACCCTCTATTATTAGCTGAGGTAATTGCTTCTATATGGAAAGATGGATTAGATATAGATTTAGCTATAAAAAAACATTTTAATAATTAGAATCAGAAAAATAATTTTAATTATTAATAGGAGGTTATAAAAATTAAAGACGATCATGCAATTGTTTATGACTGGGAAAAAAGATTATTGGATGCTAGAAAGCAAAGTAAGGTACGAAAAAATTGGCTTAAGAAAAAAATAAAACGTGTACTTCCCGAAATTATGAAACGAGAAGGGTTGGATATGTGGATAGTGGTTAATAGAGAAAATAATGATGATCCAGTCTATAAATCCTTGACCCTTAAAGTTGCCAGAAGACAATCGATTTTAGTATTTTATTTAGACGAAAATGAAGAGTTAGAGACCTTATCTGCTTCCAGATATGGATTAGAGATTGAAGGATTTTATAAACCACAATGGTTACCAGACAAAGAAGGCCAATGGGAGTGTTTAGCAAGAATAGTTAAAGAAAGAGATCCTGAAACAATAGGATTGGACTATGGTGAAACATTTGCTTATGGGGATGGAATTAGTTATACCCAGTATAATAAGATTGTGGAAGCTTTAGGTTCAAAATATGAAGAAAGAATTAAAAGTGCAGAGAAAGTTGTTGTAGGATGGTTAGAAACTAGAATCGAAGAAGAATTAGAAGCTTATCCTGGAATGATGGAGCTGACTCATGGTGTTATAGCAGAAGCTCTTTCTCCGCGAGTTATTCATCCGGGTGTTACTACTACAAAGGATGTTCTGTGGTGGTTTAATAATCGTTTACCCGGTTTTGGATGTGGTTATGTTAAAGTTCAAAGATGCGGGAAAAAGGGGTCAGAACAAAATTTGGATGAATTGAAAAAAACTGGTTCAGAACAAGATTTGGGAGAGATTAGTGATACAGTAATAAGGCCAGGAGATATTGTCAGATGTGATGTAGGAATTTCTTATCTGGGTTTACATACTGATGTTCAACAAAATGCTTATGTTCTGAAACCTAACGAAGAAGAAGTTCCAGAAGGATTAAAGGTAGCTATGAAAAACTGTAATAGACTGCAGGATATATTAGCTGAAGAATTTATTTTAGGCCGAACTGGCAATGAAATCCTTCAAGCAGCCCTAGAACGAGCAGGAAAAGAAGGTTTAAAAGCCACTATTTATAGTCATCCAATAGGAACCCATGGTCATGGAGCAGGACCCACCATCGGGCTTTGGGATCAACAGGATAGGGTTGAAGGTGTTGGTGATTATCCATTGTATGATGATACTTGTTATGCTTTTGAATTAAATGTGGTAACACCTGTCCCGGAATGGAATAATCAAGAAGTGAAAATTGCTTTAGAACAAGAAGTTGTTTTTACAAAAGGGAAAGCTACTTTTATTGGAGGTCGTCAGACCAAGTTTCATTTAATTCGTTAAGGATATAAATAGCGAGGAGGTGAGTAGGTAAATAAAAAAACTGCTGGTGTAGTAAGGAATATTAAATAATAGGAGGAATATTAAGTGAAAAAAATTATTATAATAACTATGTTATTGTCTCTTTGTTTGATGATAATGACTACAGGTGCTCTTGCACAAGAGCCTCAATATGGTGGAACTTTAAAATTTTCTATGTACAGTTCTCCTGAGGGACTTTGGATACCTGCAAGAGGAGCTAGTACCTATGATGTTAATGTAAACAACATGGTCTATGAACCATTAATACAGCTCGATAAAAATATGGAGCCAACAATACCACGTATTGCAGAAAGTTGGGAATTTAATGATGATAAGACTAAAGTAACTTTTAAATTAAGAAAAGACATTAAATTTCATGATGGTGAACCTCTCACAGCAAGAGATGTCTGGTATACTTATACTCAAATAGGACATATTGACTATGAGGGAACTCATATGGCTTATAATAGTTATCTAAAAGGTTTTGATGCATTTCGCGAAGATGAAAGTCAAAGAGGAAAAGCACTTGACTATGAAGCTTATATGAGTGGAGAAGAAGATTATATAACTGGTATTCAGGTTATAAATGACTATGAAATAGCATTTGAAAGTACAGATTATAGCAGTAGAATGCTTGCTGACCGTGTATTAGGTATAATGCCTTATCATATCTGGAAAGATGTTCCGATAAAGAATCAACATTTAGCAGAAGAGTTAGAAAAACCAATAGGTTCAGGTCCATTTAAATTCGAAGAGTATGCACGTGATGAATATGTACTTTTAACCGCTTATGAAGATTATTATTTAGGCAGACCCTATGTAGATGAATTAATCTGGGCAATTAGAGATCAAGAAGTTGCCTTAATGGAGTTAGAAGTGGGTGAATTACACCTAGCAGAATTCGATCCTAATTCTTATAATCTGATCAAGGGATTTGAAGAGTTAGATGTATATAATGATTTAAGTCCGGTCTATCAGTATATGGGCTTTAATCTTCAGGATCCTAAATTTACATTAAAAACAAGACAGGCAATGGCACATGCTATAGACCGTCAAGGTATTGTTGATAGCGCATTATTAGGTTTTGGAGAAGTAGTCGAAACTCCAATTGTTCCCTTTCACTGGGCTCATAATCCCAATCTAGAAGGTTATGACTATAATCCAGAAAAAGCAAAAAAAATGCTTGCTGAAGATGGCTGGGAAATGGGAGATGATGGTGTACTCACCAGAGATGGAATGAAGTTTAGAGTAGAGCTTCTTTATCCAACAGGTAATCAGGTTCGTATTCAGTCTGCACCAATTATACAGCAAAATCTTGCAGAGGTTGGTATTGATGCCAGGCTTAACATGACTGACTGGGGTACATTACTTGATAAAACCGAACGCAGAGGAGTTCCATTTAATGCAGATCAATTTGATTTAGTTCTAGTTGGTTTAGCAGGTGGAGTTGTACCTGACCAGAGTGCAAAATACCATTCAAGAAATATTCCAGATGGTAACTATGTAGGTTATTCAAATGAAGAATTTGATAAAATGTTAGATGATGCTTTAACAGAACCAGATAGAGAAAAAGCAGTTAAACTATATTGGGAAATCCAAGAGGTAATGAGCCATGATTTACCAGTTTTAACCCTCTACAGTCCTAATCGCCTAACAGCTGTTAGTTCCTCTATCCATAATGTTCGTCCAGAAGCAGTTGAAGATAATGATTGGAGAGCATTTGGTTTAGTTAATATACATGAATGGTGGATTGAAGACTAAAAACTAAAGTAAAATGAAAATATATTCAGAAGCTGTATTGATTTAAATGCAGCTTCTGAATTAATAATGAGGTGATGAACTTGAGAAGCTATATTTTACAAAGATTTCTATTAATGATTCCAATATTGATTGGAGTAAGCCTTTTTACTTTTTTTCTCAGTCGTATGGCCCCAGGTGATCCGTTAATGCATTATACAGATCCCGATTTTACTCAAGAGATGCGTGAAGAAATGATGGAAAAAATGGGATTAAATAAACCTATATATGTTCAATATATTAGTTGGTTAAGAGAGGCTTTAAAGGGGAATTTGGGTGTATCGCTTAGATATCGTTCTGAAACAGTGGTTCATCTAATTCGGGAAAAGATTTCTCCTACGATTGCTCTTACCTTAACTTCATTAATTTTAGCGGTATTCATTGCAATACCAATAGGAATATATTCCGCCGTTAAGCAATATTCTATAGGGGATTATATATTTACTTTAGGTTCGTTTTTAGGTATTTCTGTACCTTCATTTTTCCTTGCTTTAGGACTTATATATATTTTTTCATTAAAATTGAGGTGGTTCCCCATGGCTGGAATGCAAACTATTGGCAGCAGAGGTGGCGGATTTATAGATATTCTTAGACATTTGGTTTTGCCTGTTACTGCTTTAACACTGATGCGTTTAGCTGCCTTTGTACGCTACTCCAGAGGAGCGATGTTGGAGGTTATTTCTCAAGATTACATTAGAACAGCTCGTTCTAAAGGGGTCACAGAAAAAATAGTTATTTTTAAACATGCTCTTCGTAATGCAGCTATTCCGATTGTAACTATGGTGGGTATGTCGATTGCAAGACTATTCAGTGGAGCCTTAATTGTTGAAACTGTTTTTAGCTGGCCCGGTCTGGGTAAGCTATCTTATGAAGCTGTTTTGCAGAGAGATTACCCAGTATTGATGGGCACAACTTTACTTGTGGCTTTAATGGTTGTAGTAGGAAATATGGTTGCAGATATTACATATTCTTTAATAGATCCCCAAATTCGTTATGATTAGGAGGTAAATAGGATGTATGATGAAAATGTAGAAACTACTAAAGAAATAAAAAGTTCCCCTGGGACATTGGTATGGCGGAGGTTTCGTCATAACAGAATGGCTTTAATAGGTTTGGGGATGTTATCTATAATTGTTCTAATATCTATTTTAGCTCCTTTGTTAGCTACTCATGACCCTAATAAAATTTATATGGACAAATTTAGACAACCACCAAATGATGAACATATTCTTGGTACAGATTCTCTTGGTAGAGATGTATGGTCAAGATTAGTATATGGTAGCAGGGTTTCTATGACTGTAGGAATAACAGCTGTTGCAATGTATTTATTAATTGGAGTTACTATTGGGACTTTAGCGGCCTATTTTGGTGGAGTGGTGGATATGGTATTGATGAGGCTTACCGACATAGTAATGTCTTTCCCTTTTTTACTATTTGCTTTAGTTATAGTGGCTACTCTAGAAGGGGAGGGTAATATTTGGGTTGTTATGGGCGTAATAGGTCTTTTAGGTTGGACCACTAATGCTCGTTTGATTAGAGGGCAAATATTATCTCTAAGAGATAAAGATTATGTTCAATCTGCAAGGGCTTTAGGGGCAAGTCATTTTCGCATAATTTTTAAACATCTACTACCTAATGCCATGGCACCTGTACTAGTGGCTTCTACTCTTTCTATGGCTTTTGCAATAATGACAGAAGCAGCCTTAAGCTTTTTAGGAATGGGGGTTCCACCAACCATGGCGAGCTGGGGAAGCATGCTGTCAGAAGCAAACTCAAGACTGGTAATGGATCGGATGCCTTGGTTATGGGTTCCACCCGGGATTGCAGTCCTAGTTTCTGTTTTAAGTATAAACTTTGTAGGTGATGGACTGCGAGATGCATTGGATCCAAAACAAAAAAATAATAAAGAAGTATAAGGAGTGGAAAGATGTTAAAACTTGAGAAAGAAATTAATAATATACTCCCCAAGGTGATTGAATGGAGGCGTCAAATACATCAATTTCCCGAACTGGGTTTTAAAGAATTTAAAACTGCTGCTTTAGTTACTAATGTACTTGATAATTTAGGGCTAAAAATAGTGAGATACCCTGATTCAACGGGTGTTATTGTTGTTTTAGAAGGGGAAAAACCGGGTCCAACGATCGGATTTCGGGCAGACATGGATGCTCTAGAAGTCACCGAACAAGTGGACGTTCCTTTCAAATCAAAACATAAGGGAATAATGCATGCATGTGGACATGATTTTCATGTTGCTATTTTAATAGGAGCCGCTAAGATTTTAAGTTCTCATAAAGAAAATTTAGAAGGAAAAATAATTTTTGTATTTCAACCAGCTGAAGAGGCTCCTCCAGGTGGTGCACAGGAACTAGTCAAAAAGGGATTGTTTAAGGATTTTGAAATAGATAGAATGATGGCCTTACATGTTGCAAGAGACTTAGAAGTTGGTCATATTCAAATTACTCCGGGTTACAGTTCGGCAAATACAGACGGTGCAGTTATTGAGATTCATGGAGAAAGCTGTCACGGAGCAACACCTAATAAAGGTGTAGATGCAGTAATGATAGGAGCTCAACTTGTTGTAGCTTTACAGAGCATTGTTAGTCGTAATGTAGATCCCCTTGATGCAGCAGTGATTTCTGTTGGTATTTTAGAGGGGGGAGAATTGGATAACAGTATTGCTGATAAGGCAACTTTAAAGATAACTATACGTTCCCTTACTCAAAAAACTAGAGAATTATTAAAAAAGAAAGTTTATCAGGTAACTCAAGGGATATGTCAAACTTTTGGAGCGGAAGCAACCATAGATTACCAAGAGGGTTATCCTGCCGTATATAATGATGATAAGGTTATAAAACAGATAAAAGATACTGCAGCTGAAGTACTGGGTAAAGAAAGGATTCATGAAGTTCCTCAATCTAATATGGGTGGAGATGATTATGCGTATTTTCTGCAGGAAGTACCTGGCGCAATATTTCTTTTAGGTGGAGCATTTCCGGATAAGAAAAATTATCCACACCATAGTCCTTTTTTCCAAATAAACGAGAATTGTATAATTCATGGACTGCGCATGGTAACCAGTTTGTTACAGAATAATGGAAATGAAGAAAGTGGGATTTAGATATGGATTATAATAAATTAAAAAAGCAAACTAGCCTTTATATTAATAAAAACAAGGATGATATTTTAAAATATTTAAAGGCGTTAATACGCCTGCCCAGTCCTAAAGGTGAAGCCACTTATGCCCAAGAATTAGTTTATCAGTTTTTGGCAGATTTAGATTTTTCAATCGATATGTTCCCGGGAGATTTAGAAAGTACTAAAAAATATAAAGATTACTGCCCCTTACCTCAGGGAGAATTAAATAATAGAGCCCTAAATTTAGTAGGGACAAAAAAAGGCGGTAATGCACCTAAATTGATGTTGTTTAGCCATGTAGATACAGAGCTCCCTTTAGAAAATATTTGGGAAGGGGAGGCTTATTTACCCGCAGAAAAGGATGGTAAAATATGGGGATTAGGTGCTGCAGATGCAAAGAGTGGTCTTGTCATGATTTTGATGGCGGTTAAAGCTGTTTTAGCTGTAATGTCGGAAGATATTCCAGGTGATTTATTATTAATGAGTGTTCTGGGAAAAAGAGGCGGAGCAGCTGGAGCTCTTACTGCTATTGATAAAGGTTATACTGCAGATGGTGCAATTTATTGTCATAGTGCAGAGACTCAACACGGTTTTAGAGAAATAAAAAATTACTCTATGGGGACTTTAGATTTTAAGGTGTTAGCTACCGGGAAACCCGGAGTTCCTTTTGAGGATTTGGATATTAGTGATGTAAATGCTATTAAAAAAGGAAAAAAAATTATACAAGCTTTAGAAAAATGGGATGAAAAAAGAAGACAAAAAATGGTATTTCAAGATGGTAGTTTTACTGGAGAAGCGATGACAAAACTACATTTTGGTCGTTTGATTTCTGGCGATTATGTAGGTAATGATCCTATTTCCTTTGAATTACAGTGTCGTTTATATTTCCCTCTAGGGGAGACGGTTGATGAACTCTTAGACTCTATACAGAAATATCTTAACACAACTTTACGGCATGATCATTGGTTTGCTGCAACCCCCCCGCAGGTAGAACCGATGTTCATCAGGGCAAACCCGGCTGAAACAAGTAAAGAAGAATCTTTGATAAAAATAGTAGAAAATAATATTAATTTAGTTAAAGGCCCCCAAAATTTTATCTATCAGCACCATGGAGCTAGTGATATTAGATTTCCTATTTTATATCTGGATATTCCTGCTGTTGGTATAGGTTCTTTGGCAGGAGGATTTTCAGGTAAGGAATGGATAGATAAAAAAGACTTAATTAATGGTGTAGAGATTTTGGCAAACACAATTTTAGATTGGTGGTCACACAATAGTTAATCAGTAATAAAGATTCTTAAAACTTTAATGAAATTTTGTGCCGGGTTTGCCAAAAATATTTTAGTAATTGGAATAATTATTTTAAGATAATCAAAACTTAGAACTCCTTGTTTTGGTAGGGAGTAATAAATAATATTTTGATGATTGACACCCAAAAAATATTAGGAGGATAAAGAAATGAAGAAAACAGGAATTATTGGTTTGGGCAAAATGGGATATTCTCTTCTTACGGGTTTTATGAATTCAGGTGCTCTCAAAGAAGAACAGGTGTGGATATTTGATTTAAAGAAGGAAAATATGGATAAAGCGAACAGCCATTGGCCCAAGATAAATACAGGAGAATCTGTTGAAGAAATTGTGGAAGATGCAGATCTTTTATTCATTGTTGTTGAACCAAAAGATGTATTTAATGTTTTAATGCAAATCAAAGATTTACTTAAACCAGAAACTCATGTTATTTCTTTAGCTGCCTGTATCACTATAGATAATATTTCTAATGTAATACCTTCAATGATAACTAAAGTTATACCGGCTGTTTTGTTTAAACATCAAGCGGGAGTCACATTAATGTCTCATAGCAGCAGAGTGACATCTCAAGCAGAACGATTTATTGAAAAATTATTTAAACGAGTATGTACGTTAAGGGTTATAAAAGAACAAGATTTTGAAGCAGTAGCTAATTATACTAGTGTCGGGCCTGCTCTCATAGCTAGTTTAAGTGAAGAGATTGTGGCTACAGGTTTAAAATATTCGGATATTTCTAGAGAAGAAACAGAGGAATTATTACTTTTGACAATTAAAGGAACAATTAAGATGCTCCAACAAGAAGGTTTATCATTTGCCAATATGGTTGATATGGTAGCTACTAAAGGTGGTATAACTGAAGCAGGAGTTAAGGTTTTAGATAAAAAGTTTCCTCCGATAATGGAAGAATTTTTTAATATTACTTTAAAAAAACATGAAGATATTAAAGCAGAACTCGGTAAAAAGTTTGAATAATATAATTAAGTAGTATTAAATAACAGGTTAATAAATATTTCTGAGAATATTTTATCGGAGGCTTCAAGTTCAAAAAGGTAAATTTAAAAAATTAAACAACTTGATAAATCAAAAATTTAATTTACTTCATATCAACAATTATGACTATGACGCATCTACTATTCTAAATAGATTAAGCTTCCCATAATTATCATATATTTATGGGAATTTATTAATAATTTCTAATCTTATTTCAAAGAGGGAGAGAGATAAATGTATAAATTACAAGGAGTAATTCCAGCAATGGTAACACCGTTTAAAGAGGATAGAAGTATTGATGAAAAAGGTCTTCAAATCTTGGTTAAAAAGCTTTCGGATCAAGGATGCCATGGAATACTTATTGGTGGAAGTACAGGAGAATATACTTTAATGAGTATTGAAGAAAGAAAAAAAATATTTCAACTTGCAGTAGAAGCAGCTAAAGATGAACCGGTAGCAATTATTGCTAATACAGGTTGCCACGCTACTGAGCATACTATAAAACTATCTCAGTCTGCTCAAAAAGCAGGTGTTGATGCAGTTATGGTTTTACCTACTTATTATCTAAAAACTACTAAAGAAGGTATAAAGAATCACTATAAGAATATATCAAAAAAATTGGATATACCTATGACAATATATCATTATCCAGAGGCTACTAATGTTTTATTATCACCTGAAGAAATAATTGAACTAAGTAAAATTGAAAATATAATAGGCATAAAAAACACAGCTCCTATGCAGCATACAAGCAAACTTTTACATTTAACAAAAGATATGGATAAATTTGATGTATTAACTGGCTATGAGCATTTGTTTTTGTCAACCCTTGCTTGTGGGGGAAGTGGCGTTATTGGTATTGTTAATAATATTGTTGCTGAAGAGCTTGTTGAAATGTATAATTTAATACAAATGGGTGACATAAAAAAAGCTAGAACAGTAAATGACAGTCTTATAAATTTATATAGTCTTATGGAAGAAGAGCCCTGTCCCGGCCCTGTAAAAGCAGCATTAAATAAAATGGGATGGCCGGCTGGTCCAAGTAGACTTCCAATAGTACCTGCCTCAGAAGAAATGAAGAAAAAAATAGAAGTGGAATTAAAAAAACTGGGGAAAATATAATATTATAAAATATTTTAATAAATTCAGAAGAAATGAGTTTATTTATTAAAACACTACTTGTATTTCAAATTTTTATTCTTTTTTCACATAGTTTAAGTAAAAAATAGTTTTTTAAATATTAATAAGATTTTTCTTCATCATTATTTTATTAGTTATTTAACTATATAATAGAGAGTGTTTTTAAGGTTTTTGTATAAAGATTTCCTTTTATTTATCTAGTTATAGCGGGAGATAAACCTCTTATTTTTCAGTGTTTTTTTTGATTTTTTCTCTATATATATATTCCATAAATTGGAGAACAGAAAACATTTAAAATTAGATGAACATAAGATAAATATAGGTTAATTAATGGGGAAGGTGAGAATTATGAGGTTTGAAAGAGTTTTTAATACGATAAGCACCCACACTGCTGGGCAACCAACCAGGACCATAGTGGGGGGAATTCCCTATGTATTAGGAACAACTATGCAAGAAAAGATGCAGCATATGCAAAAAAACCAAGATTGGATTAGAAAGGCTTTGATGTATGAACCCAGAGGTAATAATGTTATGTCAGGAGTAATATTAACCGAACCTTGCAATCCCGAAGCTGATATAGGTGTTATATTCATTGAAGTGGGCGGTTATTTGCCAATGTGTGGTCATGATACGATAGGAGTATCAACAGCGTTAATTGAAAGTGGTATAATAAAAGCAAAAGAGCCGGTTACAAAAATAACTCTTGACACACCAGCCGGGTTAGTAAAAGTAAAAGTTAATGTAAAAGATAATGTAGCTCGCGAAGTTAGTTTTACCAATATACCATCTTTTTTATTTCTTAAACAAAAACAAATAAAAGTAGAAAAATTAAATCAAATAAAAGTAGATATCGCTTATGGCGGTAATTTTTATATTATAGTAGATGAATCAGATTTGGGAGAAAAGTTAATTCCGGAATATGCAAATAAAATTATTGAAAAAGCGAATCTAATTAAATCTGCTGTTAATAAACAGATAAATATATATCACCCAGAAAAAGAATTCATTAATAAGGCAACTCATGTAATGATAACATCTAATCCTTTAACAAATAAAGGGGATACAAAAAATGTTGTAGTACTTCCACCGGGTTCTATAGATCGTTCACCGTGTGGCACAGGAACTTCTGCAAAATTAGCCTGGTTATATGCCAATGATCTGGTTAAAACTAATGAAAAATTAAATTTTGAAAGCATTATTAATACCTATTTTACTGGAAAGATAATAGATGTTACTAAGGTTGGAAAGTTCCAGGCAGTAATACCAGAAATAACCGGTCGTGCATATGTAACAGGAATGAATCAGTGGATTATTGATCCAGAAGATCCGATCCGGGAAGGTTTTTTGCTTGGTAGGAAAACGGATTAATTTAAGGGGGAAAATCTATGGCTGGTAGAATTGATAGACACCCTATCTTGGGAAAAAGAAAAGCAAAAGAAGAAGTTGAAATAATTTTTAACGGCAAAAAAATCAAGGCTGAAAAAGGTGAGATGATAGCTGCAGCCTTGCAAGCTAAAGGAATCAGAATTCATAGATTTACAATAAAAAATAAAGAACCTCGCGGGGTTTTTTGTGGTATTGGCCAGTGTACCGACTGTGCTATGGAAGTAAATGGACAGCCGAACGTGAGAACCTGTGTAACTCCTGTAGAAGAGGGTATGGTTATAAATACTCAATATGGTTTAAATAGAGATGGTGATAATATTGATTAAAATGGAGATGGTAGTTATAGGTGCAGGACCTGCCGGTTTATCATCTGCTATAGAAGCAGCTAAAGAAGGGGTTGAGGTTCTTCTTGTTGATGAAAATCTTAAAGCTGGAGGACAGCTATTTAAGCAGATACATAAGTTTTTCGGATCCAGTGATCATCGTGCTGGCGTTCGAGGAATAGATATTGGTAAAGAACTTATTAATGAGTCGAGAAAATTAGGGGTTAATATTTGGTTGAATAGTATTGCTATTGGTATATTTGATGATAAAAATATATTAATAAAACAGAATAAAAATGGACGAGAAAGTCTAAAAAGAGTTCAGGCAGATAAAATAATTATTGCTACAGGAGCTTCAGAAAAGGTAATTAATTTTACAAACTGGACTCTTCCTGGAGTAATGGGAGCTGGAGCAGCTCAAACGATGATTAATGTCCATCGAGTTCTTCCAGGAGATAGATTTCTTATGGTTGGTACAGGTAATGTTGGACTGATAGTTTCCTACCAGTTAATTCAGGCTGGAGCAAAGGTTGTAGGATTAATAGATGCAGCAGAGGAAGTAGGCGGTTATGGTGTTCATGCAGCTAAAATAGCTAGAAAAGGAGTTCCTTTTTATTTAAATCATACTATCATTAAAGCTGATGGGAATAATAAAGATGGAGTAACCGGGGCAGTTATAGCTGAAGTTGATGATAATTGGCAGCCTATTTCTGGAACTGAAAAAGAATTAAAAGTAGATGTAATTACATTAGCAGCAGGATTAAAACCACTTTCAGAGTTGGCTAATATGGCTGGTTGTAAAAGAACATATATTTCTGAACTCGGTGGTTGGGTTCCCCTGCACAATGAAAACATGGAATCAACTGTGTCAGGGGTTTATGTGGTAGGAGATGTTACCGGTGTAGAAGAGGCCAACACAGCTTTAGAAGAAGGTAGGCTGGCCGGGATAGATGCAGCCGAAAAATTAGGAAGAATAGCTGCTAAAGAAAGTAATAATAAAAAGAAAAATATTACAAAAAGAGTAAAAAACTTGAGGTTGGGTCCTTTTGGTGAAAACAGACTGAAAGCAAAAGAAAAATTGATAAAAGAATATTATGAATTAACAGACAAAGACTGCAGAGAAAAATATGATCCAGTAAAAGCAATGGAACACCAGTCAGGTGAAAAAATAAAGAGAATATCTGTAGACCATATTGACAAAACTCAAGGGCCAGTAGCAGTAATAGAATGCAATCAAGAAATTCCTTGTAATCCCTGTGAATTAGCTTGTAAGTTTGGTGCTATTGAAATTGGAGAACCAATCACAAATATTCCTATACTAAATGAAGAAAAATGTACGGGATGTGGTCTTTGTTTGCCTCAGTGTCCAGGTTTAGCAATATTTTTAATAGATAAAAGCTATAGTTCAGATAAAAGTACAGTTGCTTTTCCATATGAATATAAGCATATTCCTAAAAAAGGAGATATTGTTGATGCAGTTGATCGTCAGGGTAATTACCTATGCAAGGCTGAGGTGGTAAAAGTGCTTCAACTAGAAAAGTTTGATAAAACACCGATAGTAACTATTAGTGTTTTAGATAAATATATAGATGATGCCCGAAATATTAAAATGTCTGATTGAAAGGAGGGTTAAGTTTTGAAGGATGATGTAATAGTATGTCGTTGTGAAGAAGTAACTTTAGGTGAAATTAAAGAAGCTATAGAAGCTGGAGCGAGGACAGTAACCGATGTTAAAAGAAGAACTAGAGCGGGGATGGGTCTCTGTCAAGGGAAGTCATGTGAAATAATTGTTCAACGGCAGCTTTGTAAGCAGTTAAATTTATCATCTGAAGAAGCGCATCCTGCTAGAGATAGAGCTCCGGTAAGACCAATTTCTTTTGGGGTATTAGGAGATGAATACAATGATTAAATATGATGCTGTAATAGTTGGAGGAGGAGTTATTGGTTCCTGTATTTCTTATTATCTTACTGAGGCCGGTCTAAAAGTAGCCTTAGTTGAAAAAGGAGATATAGCGAGTGGAACAACCAGCAGCTGTGATGGCAATATACTAATTTCAGATAAAAAACCAGGTTTTGATACCGATTTAGCGGCTGTCAGCCAGAACTTGTTTGAAGAACTTGATCAAAAACTGGATTATGAGTATGATTATACTAAAAAAGGCAGCCTATATCTAATAGAAAGTCAAGAAGAATGGTCAGTTGCAGAACAGTTTGTAAAAGAACAAACTGCAAATGGATATGCAATGAGGATGCTCGATTATGATCAAGTTCATAGAGATGAGCCCCTTCTGGCTGATGATATAATTGGTGGTATAGAAATAGAGACTGATGCAGCAGTTTATCCAATGGCCTTTACTTATTCTTTAATAGATAAAGCTTGTAAAAATGGACTTAAACTTTATAATTATAATTCTGTAGAGGATATTATTTTAGATACTAAAGGTCAGATTGAGTCTGTTTTGCTATCCGGTGGCGAAAAGATTAGGACAACTAATGTAATAAATGCTGCAGGAGTATGGGCTCCTGAAATTGGGCAAATGGTTGATCTAGATATTCCGATCCAACCTCGTCAGGGGCAGATTCTTGTTGCAGAAAGGACAAGGCAGGTTGGAAAACGCAAAATTGTTGAATTTGGTTATATGATGGCCAAATTTGGCAGCAAGAATTATAAGAGGGATATCCATCCTATTCTAGAGAAATATGGGATTGCTTTTGTTTTTGAACCAACAGCTGCAGATAATTTCCTAATTGGAAGCAGTCGTCAGTTCGTTAATTTTGATAATAGAATATCTATAGAAGTCATGAAGGGTCTAGCAGCCAGGGCTATTAGATTTTTCCCGAGTATGAAAGATATTAATGTCATTAGAGCTTATGCTGGTCTCAGACCTTATGTTAATGATCATTTTCCTATTGTTTCTGCTGTTGAGAATGTGCCCGGCTTTTATATAGCAGCAGGTCATGAGGGAGATGGAATAGGATTGGCTCCGGTCACAGGCAAACTAGTCGAACATTTAATAATAGGAAATGACATCAATATACCCTTGGATTTAGATTTTGCAGTCCAGAAATTAAGTTTCAATAGGTTTTTTTAAGATAAGTGCTAAGATATATGGATCTGAATATAAGAATGTTGCTGATTCTATCAATGTTATAGCTTAAATTGGCAAGAATATGGACTGTGTCGTAAAGTTAAAGCAATAATTATTGTGAAAGTAATTAAATTATCTTTGATAAAAGATTTTGAGAATGATATTTTGGATTACATAGAAAAGTAAATGATAGGAGGTATAACTTTGAAAGAAAAGTTATTTGGATATGCAGGTAAACAACTTAGAATTTCACTATCAGACATGAAAGTAACAAAAGAAGAATTAGAGCCTAAATTGATTCGTAAGTATTTAGGAGGTACAGGTTATGGTATTAAAGTTCTCTATGATGAGCTTGAAAGCGGTATTGATCCCTTAGGAGAAAAAAATAAACTTGTTTTCACTACCAGCCCATTAACAAAAAGACAGGTACCGGGAGGTGGCAGCCTTGAAATATGTTTTAAGTCTCCCTTAACAAAAACCTGGAGTGAATCTCGAGTTGGTGATGAATTTGGCTTTGCCATGAGGTCAGCAGGATACGATTTTCTTATCATTGAAGGCAAGGCTAAAACCCCATCCTATATAGTTATTGAAGATGACAAAGTAAAAATTAAAGATGGTAAAAATTTAATTCAAAAATCTTCCTCAGAAAAAGCTGAAGTTTTAGAAGATATATATGGGAAAGGTTATTCGATAATGACTATCGGTCAAGGGGGAGAAAATGAGGTTTTTTATTCTGCTATAATGATTAACAACAGGGCAGCTGGTAGGGGTGGAGCTGGAGCAGTAATGGGATCAAAAAATTTGTTGTCACTTATTTGTAAGGGCAGTAAAAAAGTAGAAGCAGCTGATCAGAATAAATTTATGAAGGCTGTTAAGGACACACATAAAAAGATTAAAGATAACCCTGATACCAAGGGATTTAGAAAGCACGGCACGACCGGAGATATGGGTGAATGTGATGATATGGGTGATTTCCCAACCAAGAACTGGCAGTCTAATTCCTGGGGTAAGGGTGATGAGCTTTATGAACATTTCTATAAAAATAATCTTGTAGATAATAAGCAGTGTTATAAGGGCTGTCCTATAGGATGTGGAAGAATTGCACGTGTGAAAGAAGGCAAATATAAGACGCCTTTACATGAGGGAGCTGAATATGAAACCCTAACTGCTTTTACAGCATTTGTTCTAAATGAAGATGTAGATGCAGCTGTTCACTGCGATTACCTTTGTAACGAATATGGTATTGATACAATTTCTACAGGAGCAGCTATTGCGTTTGCTATGGAATGTTATGAAAATGGATTGCTTTCAGAAGAATATACAGATGGTTTAGAACTTAAATGGGGTAATACAGAAATCTTACCTAAATTAGTTAAAAAAATTGCTAATCGGGAGGGGCTTGGAGATTTACTGGCCGATGGTGTGAAGAAGGCAGCAGACAAACTGGGAGGTCGAGCAGTAGATTTTGCTGTTCAGGTCAAGGGATTAGAAGCTCCAGCCCATGATCCTCGTTCTGGTAAAGCTCTGGCGGTAACATATGGCACTGGTAATAGAGGTTCTTGTCATATTCATCCAGTAGAAGCAATGGGGTTTGATGCTGGCAAGATGGATTTTAGTCTATCTGAATTTGGCTTACCTGACCCGGAAGATTTTGATCGCTGGGATGAAGAGGGCAAAGGCAAAGTTGTTAAGCTTCTTCAAGATGGCGGTACAATACCTGATATTATTGTTGTTTGTAAATTTATGCTTTATGTAGGGGCTGAGATTAAA
>Ga0209943_1000381_pt1 | contig 30770 bp, 28 predicted proteins | sample SalPonR1_B_D2_MG_FD_185698 | JGI IMG/M metagenome (GOLD analysis project Ga0209943, IMG submission 185698) | Salt pond soil microbial communities from South San Francisco under conditions of wetland restoration - Salt Pond MetaG R1_B_D2_MG... ... | reverse complement strand
ATGTCCCATTTTCCGGGGAGTATCTCCGGATAATATTACATTTTTCACCGGATTCTATCAGCCTGATACAGGAGGAGGTCCCCCCTGCAGGAGGTGTACTGATGCTTCCCTTGAAAAGCAGATCGCTCTGCCTGGATATTCTCAGTCTTGCCGGGCTATTATCACCAAGAACCCACCTGACAGCATCCAGAATATTGCTTTTCCCACTTCCATTGGGACCTACAATGGCGGTAAAACCGGGCGAAAGTTCTATCAAATGGGATCCTCCAAAGCTTTTAAAATCCTTAAGCCGGATCTGACTTATGTACAATTACTGCAGCCTCACGATCTTTAAGAACATCAAGTTTATGCTGGATCTGATCCATTGGCCCCTGGTATTCGAGACGATACTTGTCCCAGGCAAATTCAGGAGCTTCGATAATAAAGATCCGTCTCTCCAGTTCCTCTTCCCAGGCAGCGAGATATGTCTCGGAGATATACTTTGCTATCGCCGGATACATTTCTATGAGAAATGCTTCCGATCGATTGGAATGACTGACTTTTCTCAAAAATCTTTTAATAGTAACCGCCACAGTATCTTCCTTCAGAACCCATCCATAGCCACCGCAAAAAGGACAACCTCTTGTCATGCCAGAACGAATATCCGGTCTTGCTCTTTTGCGAGTCAGTTCAACAAGTCCCAGCTGACTGATTCCAAAAACCTTTGCCTTGTACCTGTCTTTCTGAAAAAGTTCTTCCAGTTTTACTGCCAGTTTATTCCTGTCCTCTTCATGTTCCATATCTATAAAATCTATAACAATGATCCCGCCTATAGCCCTGACCTTCAATTGACGGGCAATCTCAATGCTGGCTTCCATGTTTGTCTTGAATACTGTGTTCCTGAGATCCTTATCCCCGATAAATTTACCTGTATTGACATCTATGACAGTTAGTGCTTCTGTATGGTCAATTATTAGATAGGCCCCAGAATCCAGCCAGACCTTTCTGTCAAGTACAGATTCGAGGTCCTTTTCAATTCCGTAAAATTCAAAAACAGGGATGTTGCTGTCGTAAAGTTCAAGTTCCGGCCGATTTTCACCAAATATTCCCTGGATATGCTGATCGATCCTTTCGTATTCATCCCTGTTATCAACAATGATCTCCGAGACGCTATCATTAAGCTCGTCTCTTAGTATTCTCCCCACGAGACCGAGATCCCTGTAAATAAGACAGGGAGAACTCTGAATTTTAGAGTTCTTCTCGATCTCTTCCCAGTTAGAAATAAGATAATCCAGATCTTCCTTCATTGAGACCTCTGAAATACCTTCAGCTGCTGTCCTTATTATCAGTCCGAAGCCATCAGGTCGAATATTTCTGGCAATGCTCCTTAACCTTTCTCTTTCATTTTCATCTTCTATCCTCTTCGAGACTCCAGTCTCATGACCATGTGGAACAAGGACCATGTACCGGCCAGGAAGGGAAAGCCTTCCTGTCACTCTCGCTCCCTTATTCTTTCTTGCTGTTTTTACAACCTGCACAATTATTTCAGAATTAGTTTTTATACTTTCACTGTCCTTAATATCATTCAAATAAAGAAAGGCATTTCTTCCATCACCAAGATTGACAAAGGCAGCATGAATTCCTGGAACAACACTATCAACACGGGCCTTGTATATATCCCCGTTTTTTTGACTTTCCCACATGCGTTCATAAAAAATGTCAACGAGTTTCCCTTTCTCTAAAATAGCAACCCTCATTTCTTCGGGATCAAGGGTATTAGCTATTATCCTTCTGTCTAAATCCAAATGTTACTGCCTCCTTGTTTCAATTACCCGGAATTTACATTAAAGTCCTTACAGTAGATCCTTCCAGAAAACCAAGTCTGGTCCTGATAATCCTTACCTCTGACCATGATCCTATAATATCTGAATTAACAAGGGCTTTCACGAACAGTCCCGGACTGTTCTGCTGCGGATTCTCGAGATCTATCATAATTAAAGGGCCCCCCGGATCAGGGCCTATTGCAATAATACTTCCAGCAGGTAACTGTTCATTTAAGCTGTCCATAATTTCCTGTAAAGATATCTGTTTAAGAACACACAACAAATAAGATGCAGCTGTACAGGCCTTTCCAAGAGAAGGACCATCAGCTTCTCTACAATCTACAAGAGATATACCATCTGGCAGAAAGTAATTCCATTTATCCAGCATGGAAGATTCCCAATTTCTTATTTCAGCATCAAAAAGTTCCCCAAGTCCAATAACTCCAACCGGTAAAGCCGGCCCTATACTTATCCTGGGTCTTGGAGAAAAACCCTCTGAATATTCAAAGTCAATTCCAGCCCGTATACCCGCTCTGGCAAAGACCTGTGGTAAAACCACATGAGGTATGAAACAGCAAAGTTTCCTCTTGGAAAAAGCAAATCGCATTCTGGTCACTTTGTCACACCCCTGTCGATGATTTTGCAAACTTCTTCCTGCCCACACATCTGACAGGAATTCCACCTGCAATCCTGTGTAAGAGAAGTACTCAGTGCCTTTTCCCTCTCTCTTTCAAGAAAAGCCCTTGAAACTCCTGCATCAATATGATCCCAGGGAAGCTTTTCATCAAGAGACCTTGAACGATTGGCATACATCCCGGGATCCAGCCCCTCCTCTTCAAAGGCGCTTTCCCAGATAGCAAGAGAAAAAGTCTCCGCCCATCCATCGAATCTTGCGCCTTTTCGCCATGCCTTTTCCATTACTGAACAAATTCTCCTGTCCCCTCTTGCCAGGACTCCTTCGAGAAAGGATTGTTCCGGGTCATGGTAATGAACCGATATCCTTCGGTGATTTATCAGGGATTTGATCCTGTTGCCTTTCTCTCTGAAAACCTGCAACTTATCCTGTGGTTCCCACTGAAAAGGAGTGTGAGCTTTGGGGACAAATCCAGCCACAGAAACACTGAGTTGTGTTTTACCAGTGTGGTGCCTGCCTATGGCGAGGACCTTTTTTGATATTCTTGCTATACCTTCTATGTCCTCATCAGTTTCTCCAGGCAAACCCATCATAAAGTAGAGTTTCATCTTATGCCAGCCATTCCTGAAAACAGAATCTGCCGTTGATTCAATATCCTCTTCAGAAACACCCTTGTTGATAATATTTCTGAGTCTCTGCGTACCTGCCTCTGGAGCAAATGTTATACTTCCCCTTTTCATGCTTTCAAGTCTGGTTGCAAGATCCACCGAGAAGGAATCCATCCTGAGACTGGGGAGACTTAATTTCGCTCTATGTTTTTTCAGAATATTTTCCGACTTGTCCAGAATATCTGTAATGCCTCTATGATCACAGGAGGCCAAAGAAACCAGGCTTACCTCATCCCAGCCCGTATTCTCGAGAAGTTTCTCCATGAGATTCGTCACTGTTTCTGGACTTCTTTCCCTTACGGGGCGATATATCATACCTGCCTGACAGAATCTGCAACCCCTGGTACAACCCCTGAAGATCTCAACAGGTATCCTGTCGTGAATAACAGGAACGTTAGGGACAATCATTCTGTCAGGAAATGGAGTGTCATCAAGGCTTTCTACGATAACCCTGGAAACTGGAAGAGCAGGCCCCCCACCGGACAGTACTACACCCTGCTCAGTGTACTCAGGAGAATACAATGATGGCACATAAGCTCCCTTTATATTCGATAGAGCCTGAAGTTTTTCATTCCTTTCAGCTCCTTTCATTTTTTCAAGGCACTTTACAAAATCAGGAAGAAAAGCTTCTCCGTCTCCAAGACAAAAAACATCTATAAAATCTGCAACAGGCTCCGGTACAAGCGCACCAGGACCACCTGCAATAACAAGTGGATCATCATCACTTCTCTCGGAAGACCTTATGGGAATCCCTCCGAGATCAAGCATGGTGAGAATGTTAGTATATGTAAGCTCATGCTGAAGGGTAAATCCTAACACATCAAAAGACGCAAGGGACCTTTTAAACTCCAATGAGTTTAATCCAAGACACTTTTCCCGCATCTTTTGTTCCATATCTATCCAGGGACAGTATGCACGGTCCACATTAACAGAGAGAATTTCTTTCAGGAAATAGTAAAGTATCTGGAACCCTACATAACTCATTCCGATCTCGTAAACATCCGGGAAGGCCAGACATATATCAAGCTTTGATCCTGATGGTTTTCCAGTTGGTATCCAGTCAGTACCTGTATAACGTGAGGATTTTTTTACAGAAGAAAGAAGGTCCCATTCCGGAATATTCAATTCCTCAAATTCATAATAATTCATATATCCACCTGCCAGAATAAAAAATTTGTCTACTTGTAGATCTTCACTCCTGAAAGTTGAATGCTGGCTATGATACCAAGCGCTATAAAAATTGAAAGCAGAGAACTACCTCCATAACTAACAAAGGGAAGGGGAAGTCCTGTCACAGGCATAAGTCCTACACTCATGGCAATACTTTCTCCCATCTGAAAAGCGATCCATGCTGTTACCATTGAAATAAAATATTTTGCTCTTATATCCTTTGTATTTAAAGCTGCATTAACCAGTCTCCAGGAAAACATTAGAAAAATCAAAAGCAAAAGAATTGAACCTGCAAATCCAAATTCTTCTGCAAAAACACTGAAAATAAAATCAGTATGAGGCTCAGGCAAAAAATGGAGTTTGCTCTGGGTACCCTGAAGAAATCCTTTTCCCCAAAAACCACCTGAACCAACTGCGATCCTCGACTGGATGACGTTATATCCTGCTCCAAGAGGATCTACTGAAGGATTCAGAAAAACGGCAAGACGCATTTTCTGATAATCCTTGAGCATAGCCCAGACAAGGGGTAAAAGTGCCAGCCCTGCTCCAAAAAGAGCACCTATATACCTGGTAAAACCTCCTGCAAGGAGAATCCCGGCGAAAAGCATAAAAAGGTAGACTGCCGCACTTCCCAGATCGGGTTGCAACAGAACAAGCAATATGGCAGGGAAAGAAAGAGCGAGTATCTTTGCAAGATTTATGAAACTGTCAGGTTTGTTTCTTGCAAGACTCCTTGAAAGCACAAGAGCAAAAGCTACCTTTCCGAATTCAGAGGGCTGTATATGAAAAGGCCCAAGACTGAGCCAGCTTTGGGAACCTTTCGTCACAGAACCGGCAAAGAGTACAATTAATAAAATAATAAGACTCAAAGCATATATTCTATAACTCCACTCAAATAACCATCTGTAATCTGCTGATAAAAGAACGCTGAAAAAGAACATGGAAATAACAGCCCAGATAAACTGTCGAGACGCAAAATAACCTCCCCTTCCTCCCGCCCCGCCAGCAGCACTGTAGATAGTAAAAATCCCTATTATCACCAGTAAAAGGGAGAACAGGCAGAAGAGTTTGTCAACATATAGCAAGCGCTTGTGTAATTTGGAATACATAAACCACCATCCAGCTTCCTACTTCGATTGTTTTTTGGCTTTGGACCTCCTGTCCTGTTTTTTGCTTCTTTTGATACTTAGAACAGGAATGTTCGCTACAAGGGCAACTGACCCATCCTCACGATCCAATTCCATTTCGATATTGTTACTGTCGATCTCCATATATTTGCTTATTACATCGATAAGTTCTCCTCTTAATTCCTCCAGAAGGGCTGGGGAAATATCCGCCCTGTCGTGGACAAGAACAAGTTGGAGTCTTTTTTTGGCTGTATCCCTGGACGAATTCCTGGAGAAAAGTTTCTTTAAAATACCTATACCCATTTTCAAACCTCTTTTCTACTTCGAAAACCTGAAAATTTTTTTAAGACCTGATACAAAGCGGTTATCGTTCATTTTTTCCAGGTCCAGGAACGGAACTTCCGCTCCAGTCAATCTGTGAGCAATATTCTCAAAGGCCTGTGTAGCAGGGGAAGAATTTCCGAACGTAAGGGGCTCTCCACTATTGGTTGAACTGATAACTGAGGAATCTTCAGGGACAACACCAATCAGTTTTACGGCAAGAACATCGAGAACATCTTCAACTTCCAACATGTCTCCTCCTCTAACCATATGAGGTCTCACTCTGTTGATAACAAGCCTGTTCGGACGGATCTCCAGGGACTCAAGCATACCTATTATTCTGTCAGCATCCCTTACCGCCGAGATCTCTGGAGTCGTTACAACAAGGCCCTCATCAGCTCCAGCCGCAGCATTCTGAAACCCACCCTCAATACCTGCCGGAGAATCCATAATTACAAAATCAAATTCTTTTTTCAAGTTTTTGCATAAATCCACCATCTGTTCCGGATTGACAGCATCCTTGGTACGTGTCTGCGCTGCCGGAAGAAGAAAAAGACTATCAACTCTTTTATCTCTTACCAATGCCTGGTTTAGTCTACAGTTTCCTTCTATGACATCTATAAAATTGTATACAACCCTGTTTTCCAATCCCATTACGAGATCCAGATTTCTCAGTCCTATATCCGCATCGACAGCTACGACCTTGTAGCCAGACTTTGCAAGACTGACCGAAATATTGGCACTAGTTGTTGTTTTTCCCACTCCACCCTTGCCGGAGGTAACAACTATTACTTTAGGTTCCAAAACAACCCCTCCATTTCCATATCTCCTAAATTTCTATTTCTCTCATCAGAAGTGAATCCTTTTCAAGAGAAATAATAACAGGTTTATTCCAAAGTTCACTCTTTGTGTTCTGGAGAGTGCTAAGTTTCCTTCCAAGCCTGACCTGCTTGGCCTCGAAACTGTAACAGGTTATGACATTATCCTCACCAGTATCATAACCGGCATGCACCAGTCCTTTCAATTTCCCACAGACAGATATATTGCCAGTTGCCAGGATCTCTGCTCCATCGTTTACGTGACCAATCACGATAACATCACCATGATGTTCGACCCTCTGTCCTGATCTGAGGGAATTTTTAAGGACCAGGGTTTTCCTCTCGGTTTTATTCATTCTTACAGAAGGATCAGCTGCCTGAGAAGATTTTAGGGCAAGTTTCCCTAAAAGGTTAAGAGTATCTTCATTCTTGCTTATCCAGCTATTTATCTTCAGATTGTATTTTATTACAAAATCTCCTATAAAACCTGAAAGGAAGTTATAATCCACTGACCTTTCTCCAAAGTCCACGATTAATCCGACATTTGCAAGCAGGCCTCCTGCTTCCTCAACTATCCTTTCCAGTTCATGCCAGACCTTTTCTGCAGAAAGAGTTTCGGAAATAACAAGTTTGAGGTATGAGCCGCTGCCTTTAAGAGAAATTCCCCTTCGTTCATAGTTATTGCTCAATATCTTTGCCTCCTAAATCCTTTATTTATTCCCCGTTGTGCTTTACAAGATATGCTAACAATTCCCCTGCAATTGGAGAAGCTACGGATCCGCCGTGTTCTCCGGCTTCAAGCACTATAGCCACAGCATACCTTGGGTCATCTGCAGGTGCATACCCGGCGAACAGGGCATGATCAGGTCCATGGGGATTCTGACAGGTTCCTGTCTTTCCCGCAACAGAAACACCATACTGTCCTGCCTGTTCTGCTGTTCCATCTTCAACCACCTGTCTCAAGGCTTCCCTGACCAGATCCAAATGAGCTTTTGATATATCAATCGTCTTGCCTTCAGTACTTTCATTCTTTTCAGCTAAGGTAAGCCTTGGAACAATCATTTTACCTCCATTTGCAAAAGATGCATACATCCTGGCGATCTGTAAAGGAGTCATGAGCAAATATCCCTGCCCTATAGAATAGTTCACAGTATCACCGGAATACCATCTCTCTCCAATATTTTTTCTTTTCCATTGCTTATCTATGATATTTCCGGATCTTTCAGAAGGTAATGGGATTCCCGTCATTTTACCGACACCAAATGTAGTCGCCATTTCTGCAAGATCATCTATTCCAGTTTTTAGTCCTACGTTATAAAAATAGACATCACAAGAATCTTTTATAGCCTTAGCAAGATCCACCCTTCCGTGACCGCTTCTTTTCCAGCATCGGAAAGTCCTGTCTCCAAGCCTCATGGCTCCGTTACAATAGAAAGTAGTACGTGAATTGATTGTACCTTTTTCCAGTCCAGCTAATGCTATAACTGGCTTGAAGGTAGAAGCAGGAGGATAAAGGCCACTTATACATCTGTTCATCAGTGGCCTTTCCTTGTCAAGAGAAAGCAATCTCCATTCTTCTGTAGATATTCCCCTTGTAAGGGGATTGTTATCATACCCTGGTGAAGAAAAGAGGGTCAGGATCTCTCCAGAAAAAACATCAATAGCCACAGCAGCTCCCTTGAAATGTCCGAATCTGTTCGCTACAAGCAACTGTGAACCCAGATCAACGGAGAGTTTTATGTCTTTTCCAGAACGAGAGGGAGTAAAATCCAGTGTCCTTACTTTTCTACCCCTGGCATCTACCTCTATGGCCTGTTTACCCGGTTTACCTTTCAGAGTCTTCTCAAAAATCTTTTCTGCACCAGCCTTACCTATCATGTCACCGCCCCTGTAATCACCTTCTATGTCCGCAAGTTCCTCCCTATCGATCTCGGCAACATATCCCAATAAATGGGAGACAAGAGAACCAGCCGGATAGGTCCTCCTGCTTACCTTCATAGGAAAAAGAAGAGAAGGAAAACGGGGATCACTTATAATATCAGTCATCTGACTGAGAGTAAGATCTTTTACAATAGTTACTGCTCTGTAAGGGACAAGATACTGACCTTTTATAGAACTTTCTATCTGATCTCGGGTCAAAGGCAACCCATGATCATTAAATACCCTAACTATAACTGGAACCAGATCATTCTTGCGAATATCAAGAGGATAACCCATTATACTGAAAGTATTAATATCCTTTGCCAGGGGAGCTCCGTTTCTGTCGTATATATCCCCTCTGTCTGCTGGCAGACGAAGCATTCTCAACCTGTTGTTATAGGCCAGCGTTGCATAGGTATCGGTTCTTGAGACCTGAAAAAACCACAGCGAAATGCCAAGGATCACAAAGATAACAGATAGTCCTGTTAAAAGGTTGAAGAGTCTTTTATCTATATGTTCTCTTCTGTCAGGCATTATCTATGGCAACTCTTCTCGAATAATAGATGCCAAAGAACACCAGTGCCGGAATAGCAATGAGCTGCTGGAAGACAAAAGCATCAAGACCCGAACCTCCAGGATAAAGATGGGCAAAGGTACGTACAACGTATCCGAATACAGAAATAATCCAGATCATAAAGGCCAGAAGAAAGCCTGTTTTGCCAGTCTCGGGAATAAAACTCCAGATCCATTCGGCAGACAAAATAGACAAAACATAGAGGACTGAAGTAAAACCTATAAAACCTGTCCATCGAAGATCCCAGACAAGACCTCCTGCAAATGCTGCCCAGATTAGCAACACTTTGCTTTCTTCTTCGTCAAAAACCCTGAAAAGAAGGTAAAGGAGAAAAAAATCAGCTGTCGGAAGTAAACCTGATAAAAAAACCTGAAAAAAGTCCTGCAAAAACCAAAAAATAATATATAACATTCTATTAATCTCCCTTGCAGGGAAGTATTGAAATTTCGTAAAGCCTGGAAAGGTCTCCTCCCATATCAAGGAGAAGGGCTTTCGAATTACCAACTAAACGGGAATCAATATCGGCAATTCTACCTATAGGAATACCTGGAGGGGTCATTTCGTTCACCATTGCTGTATTAATGCTCATTCCTTCTTTTACCCTGAAGTCTTCCGGTAGGTAAATAAGCCAAATACCTCCGTTACCATCACCTTTTACAACTGCAACATCTCTTGTTTCTTCTACAACGGCTGGTATCAAAAGTGAAGGTGATGTTATCAACTCTATCCAGGAGTAATCCTTTTCAACCGCTGCCACTCGACCCACAAGCATTCCACTCTGAAGCGCCAGCTGACCTGCTTCTATTCCGTTCGATGCACCTTTATTGATTCGACATTCAGACCACCATGCAGAAGGAGGACGAAATGTAACTCTTGCTGTGGTCTTGTTGCTGTCGATCTTTTTCATTACTGACGTGGAGTTGGACATACTCAATGCTGATCGGAGGTTTATATTCTCCTCTTCCAGCATTTTAATACGTGTATAGAGGTCTTTCCTCGCAGTGAACCATACCACAATGTCACTGAAATTATTTCTTAATGTTCTTGCTGGATATTCAGGTATATTCAATACAGTTGTTACGAGTTCCGAAAAAGAACCTCCAAATCGCGAACCATGGGTAGATACAAGCAAGAGAAGACTAATAAAAATCGCAAAAAGTCCATGTATCCATTTTTTTTCTTTTCTGGCAGCCACGTTAAAATAACTCCAGTCCAAGCATGATCAGTTAATTACAGAGAAGATCTGTTAACCGACATAAGAACTTTTTTCATTTCATCCAGGTTATCCAGTATCATTCCAACTCCTCTGGCAACAGAAAGGAGTGGTTCTTCTGCCACTATAACAGGTGAATTAAGATTTCTTGCCATTCTATCACTGAGACCATAGAGCTGACAGGCTCCTCCCGTTAGAATTACTCCCTGGTCAACAATATCCCTCGACAATTCAGGAGGAGTCCTTTCAAGAGCAACCTTGACCATGTCCTCGATCTTGAGAATTATTGGATTGATAGCTTCTCTGACCTCAACAGAAGATACCTTGTCAGCTTTGGGAAGACCGTTTGCAAGGTCTCTTCCCTTTACGTAGATTTCAAGTTCATCCTCGAGAGGCAAGGCTGAACCCAATTCTATCTTTAATTGTTCAGCAGTAGTTTCACCAACGAGCAACCCGTGATTCTGCCTTAACATGGTAAGAATGGCATCATCCATGCTGTTTCCGGCAGAACGAATGCTGTTACTTACCACAACACCACCCATGGATATAACAGCTACCTCGCTGGTACCTCCACCCATATCCAGTATCATACTGCCTCTTGGCTGTTGTATTGGGAGTCCCACTCCCAGGGCAGAAGCTATAGGTTCTTCAACTACATATGCTTCACTTGCTCCTGCACCGAGTGTGGCATCTACTACTGAACGCCTCTCGACTTCCGTTATTTCTGCCGGAACTGAGATGACAACCCTGGAATGAGACAGAGCCTTGTTTTCGCTTACCTTGAGAAGAAAATGCCTTATCAGTGCCTCTGTCATTTCATAGTTTGCTATAACCCCATCCTGCAAAGGTTGAAGTGTACTTACGCCCTGGGGTGTTTTACCTCTCATGAGACTTGCTTCCCTACCAACAGCGATGATATCCAGGTTTCCGCTGTTCTGTTTTTTCTTTACGGCTATTACAGAAGGTTCGTTAAATACTATACCCTTACCACTGACGTAAATGACCGTATTACATGTACCAAGATCTATTCCAACATCAGAACCAAAGATCCCTGAAAAAAACCTGAACATCTGGCTTCACTCACTTTCCGGTGTGTTTTTTCTAAAAAGAGTCCTTTTTTGTGACCTCTTTCAAATCCCCATTTGCAGTAATAAAATGACCCAAAAATTGTATGTCCAGGATCCTGAATTGTCTACATAGAAAATCTGTTACCTTCATATCGTCCCGGCTGGCTTCCAGAGAACCGTCAGGATGATTATGGAGAACAGCGACGACACTGGCTCCCAACCTGACAGAGCGTTTCAGCAGGTGGGTACTGTCAATATAGGCCCCATCTGGACCGCCATATGAGATCCTGTCCTCATCTATTACCTGCCTGTTCCTGTCCATAAATATAGCTACGAAAAATTCCCTTCTCTCGTACTTTAAAGCCTTACTCCAGCCTGCAAGACTTTGCTCCAGGGAATTGACGCTTTTGCCTTCTGCAGTCTCGTTATAAGCCATTCTCCTTCCCAGTTCCAGGGAGGCGCTTAATGAAGCAGCTTTGGCTTTTCCTATACCCTGGATGGTACAGAATTCTTTCGCCGAAGAAACGCAAAGGCGCTCCAGATCCCATCCATATTCCTTTGCAACTGCACTTGAGAGCTCCAGAACATCTGTTTTTTGCACTCCAGTACCCAGTATTACGGCTATCAATTCAGGAAGAGTCAATGCAGAAGGTCCAAGCCTGAACAGTTTTTCCCTGGGCTTATCTGGTTCAGGAAGTTCCCTTACTTTCAATTGTTTTCTCCCTGAGGCCAAAAGGGATTGTTGATCCTTTCATTTCCTATTGTTGTTGCAGGACCGTGACCAGGGTAGACCCTGAGGTCATCCGGTAAACTTGCAAGTTTAACAAGAGACGCGTTGATCTGGTCATAATCACCGCCAGGAAGGTCAGTCCTTCCGATACTACTCGCAAAAAGAGTATCTCCGGACAAAAGCAGGGATTCTCCTGATTCTGTCACTACAAAGCAAACACTTCCGGGACTATGTCCAGGAGTATGGATAACTCTTATATGAAAGTTACCTGCAGATATCTCTTCCTGATCTGAAATTTCCTGCACATTAATATCCGAACTGAAGGACATGTTCATAAAACTCGAAAGATTTTTGGACGGGTCAGTAAGCATTTTTCTGTCCTTTTCGTGAATATATACCTTAACATCATTTTCGCTTCTGTTTTTAACCAATTCTTCTATACCAATTATGTGATCTGAGTGTCCATGAGTCACAAGAACAGCCTTCAGTTCAAGTCCGTGGAAATCCATAAATTCTCCAACTTCAGCGGTACTTCCGCCGGGATCGGTAAACATTGCATTACCTTTGCTATCCCACAAAAGATATGCATTGGTAAGAAGTGGACCAAGGGGAAATCGTTTAAGTTCCATTATTTGTTTACCTCCGTTGTCTTATCTATTACAAAAGTTACAGGTCCGTCATTTTGCAGATCTACCTGCATATATGCCTGAAAAACACCTGTGTTTACTTCAATATCCTTTTCTCTAAGATAATTTACAAAAAAATCATAGAGATACTCGGCCTTTCCCGGCTCTGCAGCTGCAACAAAGGAAGGTCGTCTTCCTTTGTTGCAGTTACCGTAAAGAGTAAATTGTGACACAACAAGAACAGAACCCTTGATATCCTGCAATGATAGATTCATTTTGCCGTCTTCATCTTCAAATATTCTAAGTACTGACAGTTTATCAGCCAGCCAGACAGCTTCTTTTTCCGTATCATAGTGATTGACACCAAGAAAAACACACAGGCCCTTCTTTATTGCTCCTGCCAGTTCTCCACCGGTTTTAACACTGGCATTATTTACACGCTGTACAACTGCTCGCATTACGTTACCCCCTGAAAACGGATATTACGTTCTTTATTGTATTAAGTTTTGCAATTACCTGATAAAGATGTTCAAGATCTCTGACTCCGATCTCTATCTTCATCCTGACCTGACTTGACCCTACAACATTGGCCTTAATAGCCACTATGTTGCATTCTGCTGCCATAAGAGTCTGTGCGACATCAGAGAACATCCCGGCACGGTCTACCCCTTCAAGTTTGAGCCTGGCCTGATATTTGCTGTGGGTTTTATTTCCCCACGAAACTTCTATCTTTCTATCATTGGAAGAGTTTTTGACATTGGGACAATCAGCCCTGTGAACAGAGATCCCCCTGGTCCTTGTGGTATAGCCAACTATCTTGTCTCCCGGCACAGGAAGACAGCAGTTTGCCAGATTGACCAATACTCCCTCTGCTCCCTCCACAATTATATCTGATTCGTGTTTCCCTTCAGATCTATTTTTTGCTTCTTCAGGAACTTCTATGTCCGGCTTGGCCGAAGACAACTGGGGCACTGACGCTATCATTTTCTGAACTATTGTTGATGAAGATAAATTTCCAAGACCAACACTGAGTAACAGATCCTCCGATCCTGCGTAACCCATGTCCTTTGCCACCTTATTCATGACCTGGACAAATTTCTCCGAACCAGTATCGAGATCGAGGTTTCTTTTTTTGATCTCTCTTACAAGCAAATCCCTTCCTCTTTGCACCTTTTCCTCTCGTTCCTCTTTTGTCTTCTGTCTGAAATAGGACTTTATTTTGCTTCTTGCTTTGCTGCTTTTGGCCAACTTCAGCCAGTCAAGAGAAGGAACACCCTGAGTAGATGTAATGATCTTCACAATGTCACCATTCTGCAACCTGTAATCCATTGATACGATACGGTTATTTACCATTGCTCCTACGCACTTGTTGCCAACCTCTGTGTGTACTGCATAGGCAAAATCGATGGGGGTTGAATCTGAAGGCAGGTTAAATACTTCACCTTTTGGAGTAAAAACGAAAACCTCATTAGTAAGGACTTCCTGTTTTACCCTGTCAAGAAAATCAGAAGGCTTGTTATCTTCCTGTTCTCCTTCCAGCGCCTGTCTTATCCATGTTAATTTTTCATCAAGCTGGTCGGGTTTATGATCTCCACCCTTATATCTCCAGTGAGCGGCAATTCCATATTCTGCAAGCCAATGCATTTCCCACGAGCGGATCTGAACCTCAAGGGGTTCCCCTGTAGGACCTACAACAGTTGTATGAAGAGACTGGTAAAGATTGTTCTTTGGATTGGCAATGTAGTCATCAAACTGCCCCGGAATTGGATTCCACATGGCATGCACAATACCTAAAACGGAATAACATTCAGAAACAGAATCCACTACCACACGAACTGCAAGAAGATCGTATAGCTGTTCAATAGAAAGGTGTTTCCTGTTCATTTTTTCATATATGCTGTAAAAATGCTTGGCCCTTCCTTTAACCTTTGCATTGATCATGTTTGCTTTTAGTCTTTCATTCAGCAGTTCTATAGCCTGGTTGACAGTTTTTTCTCTCTCTGGTAATTTTTGCCTGACCTTTTTTTTGATCTCATAGTATACATCGGGGTTGGCGAATTTGAAGGCAAGATCTTCAAGTCCTCTTTTAACCTGATAAATCCCCATTCTGTGTGCAAGGGGAGCATAAATCTCAAGGGTCTCTTCCGCGATCCGCTCCTGTTTATCCTTTCTCAACACGCCAAGAGTTCGCATGTTATGCAACCTGTCGGCAAGTTTAATCAAAACTACCCTGACATCTTTGGCCATAACGAGAAACATCTTTCGGAGATTCTCAGCCTGATAATCCTCAAATGACTGAAACTGAAGTTTGCCAAGCTTGGTAACTCCATCAACAAGGGTGCAGATCTCGTTTCCAAAAGAAGACCTGAGTTCAACTTCGGTGATCTCAGTATCCTCAAGAACATCATGAAGCAGAGATGCTGTTATGGTGGTTACATCTATTTCCATATCGGAAAGAATCGAGGCAACATTAAGACAGTGAACAATATAGGGATCTCCTGTAGTCCTCTTCTGATCACCATGGGCTTTGGCAGCATATACCAAGGCTTCACCTATTTTCATAAGGTCTTCTTTTTCAAGATACCTTGAAACCTTGGACCATACTTCATGCCAGGCGAACTTAACAGCTACGGATCGCTGAGTTTCTGGTATTCTGCCCATGAAACTGTCCCTTAGCTTTTTTAGCTCCCTCTTTTGTACCACCTTGGAACTTCCGGTGGGGTGATCATCAGAACCTGGAAAATAACCAGTTTTATCAGGCAAAAAAATCAATCCTTAGCCTAAAAATAAAGCCTTTCAGCTTTGTTTGAAAAATAACAATTATTATACCTTACAAATGATCAGGGGACCAAAATACTGTCGAGTATGAACTGTACTCGAAGGCTGCCTTTCCAGTAATTCAAGTTTGGATAGTAGACCCAGCCCAAAATATCCTCGTACTGGTCCCACAGGTTTTCAGAATTGAAGGCAAGAAACTCACCGGAACTGTGACTTACCTTGTAATGTTCGCCAGTTCGACCTAATGGAACAAGTGATTCAGAACCATCCCTGCGTTTGAAAAAACGGGGTTTTGGGTTCCCCTTTCCAAAAGGTCCAAGCCTTGAAATTTCATAAAAAGTATCGAGGTCAAGTCTGGCAGGATCATATTCAAGAGCCGTGATTTCTCTTTCTTCTATCTCGAGCTTTGATATCAGGCCTTCAACCTTTTCCATGAAAAACTTCCAATTTCGAGGGGAAACAGAAAAACCTGCAGCGTAACTGTGCCCCCCCCATTTTTCAAGGAAATGTGAAACTTCGGAAAGGAGCTCCATTGCATTTGCACCTTCAGGTACTCTAACAGTACCTCTTATGGTCTTTTTGGCAGGAGCTGCAAGTATAACAGGTTTGTTCCTTATGTTGCAGATCTGACTTGCCACGCCACTGAGAACGCCGACATGCCAATCCCTTGAAAAGAACACGTGCCTTCTTTGCGTCTCTGAACTACCAAGAATCTCATCTGCAATAGCTGCTGAACTTTCCCTGCGTCTATGATTAATGTCTATTATATTTTGGACATAACTGCGGTAACCTTCACGGGAAACAAGAAGCAATACTCCGGGATCAGCCGTCTCAAGCCTCCCAGGAGCATTCAGAGAGGGAATGACCTTCATTACAAGATCATTATCAGTTATGTGTTCTGCACTTAGATCCAGAGCCTTTATCAATTCAGCAAGACCCGGTCTTGTTTCTTTTCTTATGTATTTTAATCCTTCGATAACCAGGGATCTATTGAGTGGACCCAGTTCCATACAATCTGCCAGTGTCGCAAGAGCAACAAGATCAAGTCTCTCCATAAGCCATTTTTGAGGCATTATTCTATTTTTGCAGGCCCACATCCAGAAAACAGCTGTTGCACATAGATCCCTTGCTGTTGCGTTTCCATCTGATTGAGGATTAACAATCCAGTTTGATTCTGATCCATCCTGCGTAAGGTGATGATCAAAGACAAAGGTATTGATCCCCTGCTCCTCAAGTTTCCCGATCAGTTCACCCGAACCAGTACCAGTATCAAGTACAACAAGAGTGTCACATTTACCTTTCACTAGTCTGGAAACAATATCCGGATGAAGCCCATAACCATCATTATGCCTGTGAGGTATAAAAAATCTGACAGACTTGCCAAGTGCAAGCAAAACTTCCATTGCAAGGACTGTAGAGCATATACCGTCTACATCGTAATCCCCATAAACAATTGCATTTTCGAAGGAATCCAGATTACTTTTCCATTTTTCGTAAAGAAGTAAAGACGAACTACCAAGCGAGAGACCTTCCATATTATCTTCAAGTAAAGGATCCAATATAGAATTGATCTCTTCACGGGAAACAGGTACCTCTCCCTGTTTCATTTCAACCAGGTTTACCATAAGTTCCGAAAGTTCAAGATCTTTGGCAAAGGAAGCTGAAGATACAGAGGGAGAAAAAAGATTAAATCTTGAAGCAGGACATAATGACAGCAAACCTATACTGGGTCCTCCGTCTTTGTTTCATCATCGTCTTCTGTTTTTTTATCTTCAGTAAAAAAAGGATCTTCGTAGTCCGTGCCTTCAGTATTATAATCGACTTGATCAGGAAAAATACTATCTTTCTCCTGTATTTCTTCCCTCTGGTCACTATCCATAGCTTGTTGTTTTTCTGAATCGGATAACACATAGCACTTGAGATCCTGTCCCCAAAGAGAAGGTTCACCTTCTTTTTTCTCTGAATATGGATATTCGCCAGATTTCTTAAGGGCTATTATGAGAGAATTTCTCTCATCTCTAAGCTCATTCAGTTCTGTTTCCATTGTATTGATGGTTTCTTTCTGGTCTTTAATAAGTCTGGAGTGCCTGCCCCGGATCTCCATAACAGCAGAAAGGGAAATAAACCACATAGCCACTGCACCTACAGCAAAGAGGATTATCTCCCACACACCCTGAGGCATAGCTCTTTCCCAGATAATAAAACGAACTATGATTTCCGAAGTATTCTGAAAAGCGTAAATTGCAGCCAAAACCATACAAAAAGCGATACCGAGACCATAACTTCTCATATTTATCCCTCCCGACCAAAATTTTATCCCTAGCCTGTGTTAAAAATAGTCTGTAGAAACCAGTTTCCTTGTTAAACAGATCTGACTAAAACAAGTTTACCATTACCAGGTTAAATTCATTAATTAGAGCTGAATTTTTAAAGGTAAATAAAAAATATATAACAGCCATTATTGTAATACCCTGCAAAGAGATAGTAAACCAGACCTTATAGATGAGAAAGGAGAGGGCGAGCCCGCCCTCTCCTTTCTCATCTATTTGAAAAAATATATCTAATTCTGGGGTTTTTTTGTATACCACTCAGAAAGAACGGTCCCTGCAATGTAGATAGAACTGTATGTACCAACAATTATTCCTATAAGTAATGCTATTGAAAAGTTGGCAAGGACTGGACCTCCAAAAATGAAAAAGGCAAGCACAGGAAAGAAAGTGGTAAGGGACGTATTGATGGTCCTTGAAAGAGTTCTGTTAATAGAGTTGTTCATAAGTCGAACTATTCCCCATTTTTTCAAATTCTTCCAATTCTCTCTAACCCTGTCCAAAACAACAATCGTATCGTTAAGTGAATAACCTACCAGGGTAAGTATTGCGGCAACAAAGGGTAAAGAGATCTCTCTTCCCGTAAGGCTGAAGAAACCCAGTGTAATTATTGAATCATGGAGCAACGCAATTACACTCGCTATGCCAAATCTGAATTGGAATCTGACAGTAATGTAGACTAATATCCCAGTAAGAGCCAGCAGAACTGCAATTATAGCGTCTGTACGCAACTGGGAACCTATAGCAGGACCTACCTTTTCAAAACGCAACAATTCAAGACCTTCAAAATTAGATCTGAGAACCGTAAGAACTTCTTTTCTGACAGATTCTGCATCGGCCTTGATCCTTATTATGAAACTGTTATCCTCATAAGCCTGTATAACAGCATTTTCCTGGCCGGCATCAGTTAATACCTCCCTTATCTCACTGACATTGACATTCTCGGCAAAACTGATCTGCAGTAAATTACCTCCTGCAAAATCAATACCAAGGTTCAAGCCTCTGGTCACGAGAAGACCTATACTCGCGATTACTAGTACTGTACTTAGAATAATTGCATATCGCCGCAATTTCATAAAATCGAAGTCAAAGGAATCAGCTTTAAACATTGTTCAGTATACCCTCCTTTGATGCCTAACTATGACGAACGAGAGAGGAGGATTTTTTGCCTCTCATCATTACCTGAAGAAGAACCCTTGTTACTATTACTGCCGCAAAAACACTGGAAACTATACCTATGCTGAGTGTTACAGCGAATCCTCTTACTGGTCCTGACCCGAAATAGTAGAGAACTGCTGCAGCTATCAAGGTAGTTATATTGGCATCAAGAATGGTCGTAAAGGCCTTCCTGAAACCAGACTCAATAGAAGCATTGGGAGTCTTTCCTGATCGAAGTTCTTCTTTTATACGTTCATAGATAAGGATGTTTCCATCTAATGCCATTCCGATGGTCAGGATTATACCTGCTATACCAGGCAGTGTAAGAGTTGCTTTGAGACTTATCAGACCTGCAAAGACAAGTAAAAGAGATACGGCCAGGGACAGGTTTGCTGCGATTCCGAGCATATGATAATAAATCAGCATGAACAGCAATACCATACCTGCACCAATAAGGCCAGCTTTCAATCCACTTCGGATAGAATCAGCTCCGAGAGTTGGTCCTACAGATCTGTTCTGAAGGACCTCAACTGCTACTGGTAAAGCACCAGCTCTGAGCATTATGGATAATCGCTGGGCTTCTGCAGCAGTGAAGTTCCCCGAGATCTGAGCTTTACCTCCCGAGATTCGTTCCTGAACAACTGGTGCAGATATTACAACTTCGTCAAGCACTATTGCTATCTGGGAACCAACATTCTCTGCTGTCGCCCTGTCAAAAAGTTTTGTACCTTCGCTGTTAAAATCAAGGGTTACAGTGGGGCGGCCAAGATCATCATATTGTGTCTGGGCATTCTCCAGATCTTTCCCACTGACCAGAGGTGATCCGAGCAGGTAATACCTTCCTTCGTCGCCTTTTGAAAGTAAAACACCTTCTTTTACCTCAGCACTTTCGATCATGTCATTTTTCATGGTCTCAATTTCACTAACTGCTTCATTCCAGCGATTTTGAGCCCTGTTGTACTCCTCATCTGAGCCATAATTCTCTCTTTGAGGTCCTGGGGGCGGTGCTGGAGTCGACTGCTGGACCTTGCGAAACTCAAGCATGGCAGTTTTACCTATCAGTTCCATAGCTGCTTCAGGATCCTCAACACCTGGAAGATCAACAATGATTCTATCTCTGCCTTCTCGCTGTATTACAGGTTCGGTGACTCCATATTGATCAACACGATTCCTTAAAACTGCCAACAGTCTGTCTATGCTGTCATCCGTCAATGGACTTGCCTCAGTCCCCTTGGCCTGCAGAAGAATATGTGCTCCTCCCTTAAGATCAAGACCAAGGTTTATTCTCCCTTTAATAGGAAAGACGGACACAAGAGCAGCCAGAATAACTATAAAGACTATAACAAGCCGCCAGCGGTCCCTTTTTAACATAATGATCAATACCTCCTTGTGTCGGATAAGTATAATAATATCAAAACAGGTTTTTCGGGTTAATTAGGGCAGGTACTATTGCATATAAAAATCACAAAAAGAGCGGATGCTCTGCGGAGCATCCACTCCATACCTTAAAGGTGATCCGGATACAAAAACTGCCTATTCATCCTCTTTGCTGCCAGTATCTTTTACAGGCTCTGTGCTACTATTTTCCGAAGTTGTTTCTGCTACACTGTCATGTTTAGTCGCAATGGAACTTTTGAGAACTCTTGCTTTTACCCCTTCTGCTATTTCTATGATCACGCTGTCTTCCTTTACTTCTTTAACAGTACCCCAGAAACCCCCAGCTGTAACTATCTGGTCACCCCTGTTAAGTGACGAAATTAGCTGATCGTGAGCTTTCTGTCGCTTTTTCTGAGGCCTGATGATAAAAAAGTAAAATATAACCACAAAAATTACAAGAGGGAAAAGCATACCCATCAAACTACCCTGACCCTGCAAAAAAACCATCTCCTTATCTCTTATCAAATCTTTTGCCAGAGACATTCTAACATGGATAAAACGACTCTGGAAACTTTGTTTTAAATATTTATCATTGTCTGTTTAAGATAAAACAGAAGTTTCTCCAATTCTACAGAAATGTCAACGTTGTAGACAAGAACATTATCGGGAACTATTATTGAAGTTGGAGAAAAGTTCAGTATTCCCTTCACTCCTGTATCCTGTAAAACAGTATCTATACATTCCTGTGCCACACCTGGCGGAACTGCAAGTATAATTATCTGGATCCCGTGTTCTTTTGTAACAATTCTGGCTTCTTCAATATTGTAACAGGGAATGCCATACATTTCTGATCCTATTTTTTGGGGATCCTTGTCAAATAATACCTCTATACCGTACTTGGCAGTATCGAAAGCTTTGTAACCCAGAAGGGCTGATCCAAGGTGGCCTACCCCGACGAGCGCCATTTTCCATTTCCCAGGGGTAGAAAGGATCTCTTCCAGATGATCATACAATCTGCCTACGTGGTAACCTACTCCTCTTTTGCCTATTTCGCCAAAGTAGGACAGGTCTTTTCTAACCTGACTCGCCTTTACCCCTAGAATTTCTCCTATTTCATTGGAGGATACTACTCTCTGCCCTTCGTCGTTAAGCCGGCACAAAAGACGATGGTACATGACAAGTCTGGCAACAGTAGCTTCAGCTATCTTCATTATTTACAACATCCTGATCTTATGAGTTTTTTCAGTCCTCGCAACATTGCTGTTAATCCTGTGTCCAATATTATAAATGATCTTATCGAGATTACTTTTCCCTGCATCTAAATGTCGAAAGACCTGCAAAGGGTATTTCATCAATAGAGGATTCTGAGATCCTCAATAGCTGATTATATTTTTCTATCCTGTCGATCCTTGCAGGAGCACCCGTCTTTATCTGACCTGAAGCAACAGCGACAGCAAGATCACTTATAAAGGAATCGGCTGTTTCTCCGGAACGGTGGGATATTACAGAACTAAAACCATTTGTGCTGGCCATTGCGATAACTTCAAGAGTTTCAGTAAGAGTTCCTATCTGATTCAGTTTTATCAAAATCGAGTTGGCAGAGTTGTTCCTTATTCCTTTATCTAGCCTTGTCCTGTTCGTTACAAATAAGTCATCTCCTACTATCTGGACATCTTTCCCAACTCTCTCCATAAGCTTAGCCCATCCATCCCAATCCTCTTCAGCCATCCCGTCCTCAATGGAAACTATAGGATAGTTTGAGCAGAGATCCTGGTAATAATCTATGAGCTTTACAGGATCCATTGTTTTACCTTCTCCGGAAAAATGATAACTGCCATCCTGGAAAATCTCACTGGCAGCTACATCAAGCGCAAGACTTATGTCTTTACCTGGGACATATCCGGCCGCCTTGATAGATTCAATGATAATATCAAGAGCCTGACTATTTGATCCGAGGTCCGGAGCAAAACCTCCTTCATCACCAAGTCCTGTTCCGTAATGATCTGACTTCAACTGTTTTTTGAGATTATGGTATGTCTCAACTCCCATCTGAAGAGCCTCTTCAAAAGAAGAAGCTCCATGGGGCACTATCATAAATTCCTGAATATCAAGATTATTGTCTGCGTGTTCGCCACCATTTATTACGTTCATCATTGGGGTTGGCATAATGAATGGTCCAAGCCCTCCAAGATATCGCCAGAGTGGAAGACCAGATTCTGATGCTGCAGCTCTTGCTATAGCCATAGAGACACTCAGAATGGCATTTGCTCCAAGACGAGCCTTATTTTCAGTCTCGTCAAGTTCATTCATAAGCTGATCTATATATTTCTGATCCACAGGATCAAGACCAACAAGTTCCGGTGCAAGAATTTCGTTGACGTTACTTACAGCTTTCAAAACTCCCTTTCCCATGTATCTGGACTCGTTGTCTCTAAGTTCGACAGCCTCGTAGGTCCCCGTAGAAGCACCTGAAGGTACTGCTGCAGTCGATATGACTCCGCTTTCAAGCCAGACCTCTGTCTCTACTGTTGGATTTCCCCTTGAATCCAGGATCTCCCGTGCATGTATACCAATTATCGAACTCATTACAAGACCTCCTTTTCCGTTAAATGCAGTTTACATTACCAGGGCTTAACGTCAGGATCTACCCTTTTTTCCTGTATTACCCTGTAAGGGACACTGCCTCTTTTTTTTATTTCCTTTTCATCCTCTAACAAAACCTCAACTGAGAGCACTCTTGCTGTATAAGCTATCTCAAGAAAGTCTCCAGCTCTTAGATCCCCTGAAGGTTTACACTTTACTTCATTTATTCTTACTGCACCCATATTTATCATCTGCTGGGCTACTGTTCTTCGTTTGACTAGTCTTGCAAGTTTGAGATATTTATCTACCCTCATGGTTTTACCTCCACAAAAAAGGACAGAGAGAGTATAGCAGAAATGGGAATCTTTGTTCAATCGAATACTTAACTAAAATATAATATCCTTGAGTTCCTGCTTGATTCTGAGATATTCTCTTATCTCATCTTCTGAAGCTATTCCCTTGATCAGTTTTGAACTTATCTCCTTGAATCTAACCTTCGATCTTCTTTTTTTTAACGCCGAAACAATTATCTCACTTTTATTATCATATCCCTCAAGCTCTTCAAGAAAGGCCCCTCCTGCTGCCAGAACTCTCATTGGTAAAACTTCTCCCGTAGAATGCCAGACAGATTCAAGTTCCTCAGGATCATCACCTGACATGATCGCACATACAATCATCTTGACTTTCTGATCCTGCACAAATGTCACTGTATCCTGACAAGAGGTCATTTTCTTTCTGAAAGCTCCGTCTTTCCAGAGAAGGTAACAAAAAGCCGCTTCGATATTATCTACTGAAAAATCCTTTTCAGTGTTGTTTTTCTTTGCTTCAGAAATTTTTTTCAGATCAGTTTCTTCGGAAATCTGTTTCACCCTGAACATATTCTTCTGGTTTTCACTTTTTATTGAAAGGATCCTTTCCTGGAGAGCATGAGGAAGAATCTGAAGTTCCCTTGAGAGATGATTCATATAGGGCACGAGATTTTCCATTGGCAGAGTGGATATACCATCAAGAAGTTCCTTTACAGCGTTGTTGTATGAACCGCTTTCAGCAAGTCTTGGTTTCCTGATGTAAAGATGATAAAGAACAAGAGGTGCAGCTTTTTTCAATGATTCAGCAAAAACCCGTCTACCTTCCTCCTGAAGAAGAAGTTCATCCGGATCCTTTCCCCTGGGAAGATCTACAACGTTCACATCAATGCCCTCTCTCTGAAGCACATACATTCCTCTTATCGTGGCATCCTGGCCTGCGGTGTCAGAATCAAAACAGATAAAGACCCTGTCAGCTACTCTTTTCAGCAATTTAGCCTGTTCTTCGGTAAGTGAAGTTCCAAGAGACGCCACTGACTCTGTAAAACCTGAGACATTCAATCTCAGAGCGTCCATATATCCCTCTACGATGATTGCACTTCCCTTTTCTGATATGGTCTTTTTAGCTCTTTCTACGAGGTAAAGGCTACTCCGTTTGTGAAAAATAGGCCCTTCAGGACTATTAATGTATTTGGCCCCATCTTCATCGACCGCCCTTCCTCCGAAAGCTATAACTCGTCCAGAAATATCCCTTACCGGAAACATAACCCTTCCGCGAAAACGGTCATAGGCACCGTGTTTTCCTTCAGCTACAAGACCAGCATCAAGGGCAGCACGAAAAGATATTCCCTTCGATTTCAGAAATGTCCACAAATTATCCCAGCCGGCAGGAGCCCAGCCAAGTCTGAAAGAGCGAGCCATATCGCCTGTAACAGAACGATTGGCAAGATACTTTCTTCCACGTATTCCACTTTTGGAAAAAAGGGATTCAGCAAAAAACGTCTCAGCCATATTCATAATCTCGTAAAGCGAATAAGAGGAACCACTGGTATCAGAACTTTTATTCTCTATAATAACACCAGCCCTTGAAGCAAGCATCTCAAGGGCCTCCCTGAAGTCCAGGTTTTCAGCTGCCATTACAAAACTGAAGATATCTCCTCCCGCGCCACATCCAAAACAATGATAGGTCTGTCTATCAGGAGATACATAAAAGGAAGGGGTCTTTTCGCTGTGAAAAGGACACAAACCACGATAATTTTTCCCGACTTTTTTAAGTCTTACATGGTCACTAACAATTTCCACGATATCAAGCCTGTTCTTTATATCGGTTACAGAGTCCCTTTTCAAGAAGATTCCCCCATCGTAAACCCGCAAGGGGTGGACAATCCCGCCCACCCCTTGCGTCAAGTCCCTTATTATATAATGTCTCAGGGACATTATATACTTTTACTAAAAACTTCTTATTATTATATCAAGAGAGGAGCTATTACAAGAGCAACAACAGACATCAGCTTTATCAGGATATTGAGACTGGGACCCGATGTGTCTTTGAAGGGGTCTCCAACGGTATCTCCTACAACAGCTGCCGCATGATTATCTGTACCCTTGCCTCCAAAGTGACCTTCCTCTATATACTTTTTAGCGTTATCCCATGCTCCACCTGCATTAGACATAAATATGGCAAGCATTACTCCAGTTGTTATGGCTCCTCCGAGAAGCCCTCCGAGAGCTTCTGCTCCCAAACCGTATCCAATAACAAGAGGCATTACTACTGCAAGCAATCCGGGTATAACCATCTCTTTCAATGCTGCGGCAGTCGAAATATCAACGCATTTTTCATACTCAGGTCGCCCTGTTCCTTCGAGGATTCCTGGTACTTCCCTGAACTGTCTTCTAACTTCGTCTATCATTGCCTGAGCAGATCTTCCCACAGCCTGAATTGTAAGGGCGCTGAAAAGGAAGGGCAACATGCCACCTATGAACAGTCCTACCATAACCTTGGGGTTGTTCAGATCTATAACATCTAGACCTACAGCCTGGGCATAAGCAGCGAAAAGTGCCAGTGCTGTCAATGCTGCTGAACCTATGGCCAATCCCTTACCCATTGCTGCTGTAGTATTTCCCACAGCATCAAGCTTGTCAGTTATTTCCCTCACTTCAGGAGGAAGACCGCTCATTTCTGCAATACCACCAGCGTTATCTGCTATTGGACCATAAGCATCAACACTGAGGCTCATGCCGGTAATCGAAAGCATTCCAACAGCAGCACATGCTATGCCGTAAAGTCCTGCAAAGAAGTAGGAAATCAGAATAGCTGCACATATAAGAAGAACAGGGATAACCGTTGATTTCATTCCGACAGCGATTCCTGAAAGAATGGTAGTTGCATATCCTGTCTGGGTAGATGAAGCAATCTGCTTAACCGATTTAAATGAAGATGAAGTATAAACTTCGGTGACAAACCCAATGAGAACTCCAACTGCTACTCCGGAAAGGACTCCCCAGAAAAGGGAAAGATCATTGAATATTGCTTTAGTGACTATAAAGGAACCTGCGATCATAAGGCCACCAGTGACAAAGGTACCTATCCTTAATGCAACCTGGGCGTTCCCACCTTCCTTGACCTTGACGAAGTAAGCTCCGATTATTGATGAGACAATTCCCATTGCAGCAAGCATGAGAGGAAACAGAATACCCTGTCCGCCGAAAATTGTCATCCCGATAGCCATTGCAGCTATGATGGAATTCACATATGATTCAAAGAGATCCGCTCCCATTCCTGCGATATCACCAACGTTATCTCCAACGTTATCCGCTATTGTAGCGGGATTTCTCGGGTCATCTTCAGGAATACCTGCTTCTACCTTTCCGACAAGGTCTGCACCTACATCAGCTGCTTTTGTATAAATGCCGCCGCCCACACGGGCAAAGAGCGCAATGGAACTAGCTCCAAATCCAAAACCTGTGATCACCGACGGATCTCTGAAAAGGGCATAGCAAATAAGGATTCCAAAGACGCCAAAACCTACAACTGCCATTCCCATAACACTTCCACCCTTGAAGGCAACTCCAAGAGCACTGTTAATTCCGCTTTTGGCAGCAAAGGCTGTTTTCCCGTTCGCTTTGGTGGCAACTGTCATTCCCACATAACCTGCAAGAGCACTTGCAAGAGCTCCCAAAACGAAGGAAACAGCAGTTCCCATTCCTATGTTAAACCACAAGAGGAATGCGACGAGGATAACAAAGGGAGCAAGCCACCTGTACTCTCTTGACAAAAAGGCCATAGCTCCGTTATGAATTATCCCTGATAGTTCATTGATCTTGTTGTCATCAACACCGTACTGATCCACCTTCCTGTAGGAGATGAAGGAATACGCCAAAGCAAGAAGCGCTGCTCCTCCTACAAGAAATACCAACTGTAAAGCCATAAATGCAACCTCCTTTTGATAATTGAAAAAAAAGAAATCGTTATTGTTGCTTGATTATTTCCGGCGACAAAGCGACCATAATTATAGTCACGCAGAAACAGAAAAACAAGTGAAAACGTAAAAAACGGAAAGAAGGTTTCCCGTATATTTACGATGCCATGTCAGCTATTGTTTTTTTTACCCTTGATATGCCTTATATTAATGGAAATATCATCAAGATCAGGTATTCCTTTCAAAGATCGGAGCATGCCTGTGATCCCTCCAATGATGAAATCAGCAACAAATTGTTTTATCCGTACAGACTTTCCCTGGCTGTAGATCTCTATACCTGTCTGGACCTTCTGAAAATATTCAAAGACAAACTCCGTTAATCTCTCTTCCTCACCTTTCTGAAATACATTTCTCCCTTCAACTCCTGATGGACAATTATAAAAAGCAATTATTCCGGGATAATTATCATTCTCAGCAGGGCAACCCGTCCATATTTTGGGGATCTTCAGATCTTTGCCACCTTCCAATAATACAATGTCATATTCCCTGAAAAGGGACCACTCAAGACCCTCCTCACTGAATGTAAAACCCGGGATCACCATTGTCAGCCCGTCCTGTCCCGCCAGGAAGGATGGTATCCCTTCGGATATCTGCCTGCCTGTATCTGTAAACTCGTCTGAGGAGATTACTTTTTCATGGGAATGTTTAAAATAAGCTGTTTTTAACCCTTTTTCTGCAAGACCTTTAAGTAAAGATCCCGCCAGAAAGGTCTTCCCGCTGTTTTTATATCCTGCTACAGCAATGACCTTTGTCATTTATCTCTCTCCTCTATATCCTTATTGGAATTATTTTGAACTACCTCCATATAATTGTCCTTCCACTTCTCGCGGTAATTATCCAGCATAAACATAAAAAGCGACACCACCAACGGGCCCATAAAAAGTCCAATGAATCCCCAGGCAGTAAGACCACCCACTACTCCAATGAAAATGATAAGTATGTGAATCTTGCTTCCCTCGGAAACTATAAGAGGCCTTATAAGATTATCAATAAGACTAACTACAACGGCACCCCAGACAAAAAGTATCAAAGCTCCTTTCCAGTCTCCTGAATAGAATAGATATGCTGAACCCGGGATCCATACCAGGGGAGTTCCTATTATGGGAAATACTGCCAGAAAAGCCATGAGGGCACCAAAAAGCAAAGGCGCAGGCAAACCGACATAATACCAGCCCAGACCTCCGAGAATACCTTGAATAATCGCAGTCAGGACAATACCGTAGACAACGCTCTGAAGGATCCTTCTGGCCCTGGCATAAAAGGCATCCTTCTCTTCATCGGAAAGGGGCGTAATATCTTTTACAAATTCCAGGATATAATGACCATCTCTTAACAAAAAGAAGGTTGCCACAGCAATGACTACGAGCTGCAAGACTATGTTGATAGCATTTCCAAGAAAATCTCTTGACACAGATCCGATGGACGAAGCCAGCCACCTTCCGGTCTGTTGCAGAAAGTCAGATGAAACAGTAAATTTTTCAAAAAATGGACCAAAATAGTCGATCATGAAGTCCGGAAAAACAAGTCTTAACAGATTGATATTATCCCAGTTGATAGTTTTCATATAGTCAGCAATATCTATATATAGCCTTATTCCTTCTTTAGCAGTAACAAAACCAGCCATTACAGCAGGAACTACTATTACAAATATCAACAGAACCGTTACTGCTGCAGCCACTATGTTGGAATGCCGAGAGTTGAAAAGGTCCTCGTAGAAAAACCTGTAGAGTGGATATACCAGAAATGCAAGCAAACAAGACCACGCAAGAGGCTTGATAAGATCAATGCTTATAATATATGTCAGGAATGAAAGGAAAACGAGGACAACAAGAAAAGGCATAAACCATCCCTTTACCTTGCAGTTATTGGCAGATTCATAACTATTCATATCACTGCTATCACCCTGAACCAGAATTCAGCACCTCCTCCCTTAAACAAAAGGGAACTTTATGCAAACTATTCCCATTCAATAGTGGAAGGCGGTTTGCTCGTAACGTCAAGGACTACCCTGTTGACACCGGGAATACTGTTACAGATACGCCTGGATACTGTATCAAGAAGATCTGAAGGAAGCCTGACCCAGTCCGATGTCATTCCATCCTGGGATTCAACAGCCCTGAGAGCTATAACTTCAGAATAGGTCCGGGCATCACCCATTACACCTACTGTCCTGACCGGAAGCAAGACACAGAAGGACTGCCAGATGCTTTCATACAGACCTGCTCTACGTATCTCCTCGTCAAATATAGCATCTGCTTCACGCAACGTTGCCAGCCGATCTTCCGTAATTTCTCCAAGACACCTGACAGCAAGACCTGGCCCCGGGAAAGGATGCCTCGTCAGAATATCTTCAGGGACTCCAAGTATCTTGCCCATCTTTCGGACTTCATCCTTGAAAAGGTCCTTCAGAGGCTCCAGAACATCAAGATCCATGTCCTCGGGTAAACCTCCAACGTTGTGATGACTTTTGATCACAACTGATCCTTTCCCGATCTTCCCGCTTTCAATTACATCAGGATAAAGAGTACCCTGCAACAACCATTCAGCCTGCTCAAATTTTTCCGCTTCCTTCTCAAAGACCCTGATGAAGGTTTCTCCGATCCTTTTCCGCTTTGTTTCCGGATCAGTAACACCCTTTAAACCCATCATAAAAGCATCAGAAGCATCGACATAGTGGACCTTGAGGTTAAGCTTCTCGTAATTCTCAAGTACACTTTCAGCTTCATTCTTTCTGAGAAGTCCGTTATTAACAAAAATACATTCAAGCTTTCCATCTACAGCTTCGTTGGTCAAAACTGCCGCAACTGTAGAATCAACTCCTCCTGACAGACCACATATTACAGAATCATTTCCTGTTATTTCCTTTATCTGTGTTCTCAGGTCAGTTACCAGATTTCCGATATCCCAGTCACCTTTACATTTGACGATTCTGAATAGAAAGTTAGAAAGGATTTCCATGCCATTTTGAGTATGCATGACCTCCGGATGGAACTGCAGTCCAGTCAACATTCCATCACTGGAACCGATAGCAGCAGGAATACCGTCGGAAGTTACCGCAAGAAGGTCCATATCATCTGGAAGAAGGTCTATATGATCTCCATGGCTCATCCATACTTCAAAGGCCTCGGGAAGGTCGTAAAACAGCGGATGATCTTCCTTTTCAAGAGAGATGGCAGTACGACCGTATTCTCTGCTGGTTTCCGATACTACTTTTCCTCCCAGAAGTTTGGCAATTAACTGCATGCCATAGCATAATCCAAGCACAGGAATTCCCATTGTAAATATATCTTCAGGAACTGTAGCCGAACCAGCATCAAGGACACTCTGGGGACCACCGGAAATAACGATACATGATGGGTTTTCCTCTCTTATCCGGCTGATCTCAGTATCCCATGGCAAAATGGCCGTATGAACCTTGAGCTCCCTGATTCTTCTTGCTATTAACTGCGTATATTGCGACCCACAGTCAAGGATAAGTACATTGTCCATCCTTTCAACTCCTTAATAATGATAATAAATATTATAATACCTGCACTTGTACATAGGGATCAATTCATTCAATAATACCAGATTCAGATAACATCGAGATAGG
>Ga0209943_1000372_pt1 | contig 30903 bp, 24 predicted proteins | sample SalPonR1_B_D2_MG_FD_185698 | JGI IMG/M metagenome (GOLD analysis project Ga0209943, IMG submission 185698) | Salt pond soil microbial communities from South San Francisco under conditions of wetland restoration - Salt Pond MetaG R1_B_D2_MG... ... | reverse complement strand
AAAACCGGCCAGGTTGTATGCTTTGATATTCTCTTTTGGCAACAGAACGGCCATTTCGTAGCGTCCGGTTGATGCCACACCAATAATGGCAATAGCAGCCATATAAAACGCCAGGATACCGAACTCTTCCGGCGAGTACATCCTGGTAAGTATGGGTGAGATCAAAACAGGCAGGGCTTGTGCGATACCTGTGCCTCCAACCAGGGTTGCCACATCTCTAAAGAGTTTGTTTTTGAAAAAGCGATTGATCATAGGTCAGGATATAATATCACGATATACCGCCAGCAACTTCTTCTTTTTTGATTCAATACTGAAACTTGATTTGATGTATTGATGCATTATATCGGACTGATACCTGTCCAGGTTTTTCAGGATGCTTTCCAATCCTGCTGATAAGCTGTCAGCACTGTTTGCTTCAACCAGCATACCGCAATCAGGATTCACAATCTCTTCCGGTCCGCCTGAACGTGTGGCCAGTACTGGTGTTCCGCAAGCGATCGCCTCTGCAACCGCCAGCCCGAAGCCTTCTTTACGGCTGGGTGAAATTAACAGGTCTGCAGCCCGTATCAAATTTACAAGGCGGTTTTGCTGCATTGAGTCATAAAATGTAATATGATGATGGAGTTTATATTGATTTATTAATTGATCAATTTCGGATTTTGTCTCACTATCACTGGCCGGAGATACGATATGAAGATGATACTTTCTTCTATCGGTGATAGTGGAGTAAGCCCGGATCAACAGGTCAACACCTTTTCCGTGATACAGATTGGCAATACAGAGAAGGTTTTTCTTTTCCATATTCCATCCAGGTTTCTTCAAAATCACTTTATTATCCGGAACGGGATGAAACAGGCCGGTATCTACACCATGCGGGATATGAACCAATTTATCCTCTAATCCCGGTTGAAAATTTGTAATATCCCTGGTAAGCTGCTTGCCCACACAGATGATTTTGTCGCATAGCAGAAGTGACTTCTTGAGAAGCGGCATCAGCTTTTGATCAAATTGATTTGAGTACCAGTCCCCGCCATGAATTGTTAATACAACCGGGTACCCGGCTTTTTTCAGCGAAGGTACGGCTAAGCCGGACGGGTAGAGCCAGTGAAGGTGGACCAGGTCCGGCTTTTGTTTCCGGATTGATTTCAGCAGACCTTTTGAAATAGATTTTTTTGTGACAGAGGCCAGTTTTCTTTTCGGAAATGAGAGGTACCGGAAGCGATGATAAGGAATCACAGACTCGTCAATTTGAAGTGATCTTTTATACTGTTTTTGAAAAGGCAGTGCGTACACTGCCGGAATATGTACTTCAGCATCTGCGATCGTATGAACCAGGCGGGCCTCCTGCCGGATAAATGTAGTCTGACCGGGAGAAATTCTGGTCGGGTATGTATGACTTACAATGGCTGTTTTAATCAAACGGCTTCTCCTTATCTTCTCTTTGGAAATTGTTCTCGCTATTCAAAGATACTGCAAAAAAGATACCTAAGAGCAGAGCCCAAAGATCCATAAACTGAATTTCATGAAAAAGAGGATTAGTGATATTTGCAATCAGGAAGACAGTGGTTGAAACAAATACAATCTGACCGATAAGCTCTTTGATACCTCCCATTTTCTGAATCATGTATGACCTGAGAAGCGGGATGAAATAAAGCAGAATATAGAAAGAGAATCCAATCAATCCATATCTTCTGAGGATAAGTATATATTCACTGTCTACGATAGTTGTATGAATCATTTTAGCCGGTCCCCATCCGAGCAGAATGGATTCACTAAAGAGTGTAAGATTCAGATACCATGCAAGGAGTCTCATTTTCCAGCTCATGTCTTCTGAAATGTCACCCAATGCCATGAACCGAATTAAAATCTGATCTGCAAGCAGACCGGTAATGCCAAGTAAAACAATGGTCGTGACTATTAGAATAATTAGTAACTTTTTTACACTGAATTGCTTTCTGATAAAATTCAGCAGGGTGATCAGAATAAATGCAAAAAGTACAACAACGACCGCAGTCCTGGATTGAGTAAGAGCAATAGAAAAAGCCAGGAGAATAACAGTCAGAAACAGAAAAATGCGCCTGTTTGTTTTCTTTTCATAAAAAAGCAATCCCAAAGAAACAATAGCTCCGATAGTAAGTGCGGTTCCATAGGTATTTGGATTGTAGAAAGTGCCCATCATACGATTGTGTACATCATAAATACGTTCTGCTGCATAGAAAGGAGCTGTAATTTGATCAAATCCAAGGATTCCATAGAATTGCATCAATCCAATAATCGCAGATAACAGAAATGAAAATACGATCACATATAGAAGTGTATAGATATTTTTTTGCGAAAGATTCAAACGGCTTATAAGAAACACCACAATAAAGAGCTTGAATACTTTCAATAGTTCAAAATGATCACTCAGTGAAAGTGGCACTCCAAGTACAAACTTACCATAATAGATGGAAACGAAAACCGCCCCACCAAATGCTAAAAGAGCATATAAAAAATATCTCAGAAAGGGATCCTGGTTCTCTTTGTTTTTTAACAAGAGTAGCAGAGGAAATAGTAAAAAGAAAAACAGTTCTTCAACTCTGATATCAGGAAAGCCCGGCAGTGCGGTAACAGGAGGCAAAAGAATACTTGCAAACAAAAGAAATGCAACAAGGTGCACATCTTTATATTGGAAATCGATAGATAAAGAGTACCAGGCGATAAAACTGATAAAAAGAAGCAAGATAAGCAGTATCGGCTTTTGGATGATGAATACCGACAAAAGAAAAAGAAGTACAACAGCACTTACCCAAATTTGTTTGAGTGGAACTGTACTCAGATGTTGTTCAACCTTTTCTTTCAAAAGATCACTCTTTTCTTGCTTGTTGTATGGAGTGTTTCAGTAACTGTTTGTACTTATCATGATACAATTCATATCCGGCCAAATAGGCCATGCCTGCAACAAATCCAATTGAGAATAACAAAATAGCAAGAAGTGATCTTACGGGACTTGTGCGTTTAGTAGGTACGGCCGGCCGGTCGATAAATTGAAGGGATGGTGACTGTTGGGCCTCCTGAATTTTTAACTGCTCATATTGCTGAATCAAAAATTCATAGAGAAGATTTTGAACGCTTACTTCACGCTGCAGTCTTACGAATTCCATTAACAGCTCCGGTGCAGCCCGGAATGATGGAAGTAGCCTGAGGCTATCCTGGCTGGAACCAAAGAGCTTAATTTCGCTGAGTTTTTTTTCGGCTTGCTCCACAGTTATCTGTTTTTGGCGAACCTCCGGCCTTGAAGAGCTCATAGTCTGAGTTAAAGCTGCCAGTTCTATCTGGTTGGCAATAATTTCAGCTTCAAGCATAGCGGCTGTTTCCACAGCAGCTTCTACCTGTCTCGGTAATGAGATCATCGAGTTATTTTGAGAAAATTCCATGATCTCCTGTTCTGCTTTTCTCAGATCCTCTTGATTTTCCATAAATCTCTTTTCAACCAAAATGCGTTCAAATTTTGCTTTTTCTGCATTTAAACGGGTGAAATTTCGATCAAGTTCGGATGTGATAAATTCAGCTAACTCGAAAACAAATTGACGTGTTTCATCAACGTTATCCCCGAAGCTAAAAAAGTCGGTTTTGGCATTCACTGACAACCTGATCATTTGTTCATCGTCAATGGTTACAAATGTCATCTCCCTGTAAAACTCAATAGCATCTTCCAGTTTCTCAGCTTCAAATCTTTTCATCAGGTCAAATTCTTTAATTGCTTTTACAGCCAGTTCCCGGCTTTTCAAGATCGACATGATGGTATTAGTTTGATTAGAAGCGCCGCCTGACAGAGCTCCGATAGCTCCACCGAGACCTTCCGTCATTTTCTGAGGCAAAATCATATTTGCAATGCTCTGTGAACTTTCGGGAATAATCGTTGCGGATGACGTATATGTCTTTGGTATAATTAAGGTGATTATAACCGCCCCGGCAGCTACTATAGAGAGATGTAAAGCTAAAAATTTTCTCCACCGGTAAATGAGGTTTATATAGTATGGCAATTTTTTTTTGGAAATATCCTGAGCCTCATTCGAATCATTTTGATGTTTTTGATCTTCGCTCATATAATTAAAGTAATGCAGTTAAGGAAATCGGTTTTAAAATTTTGGAACCTGTGAGGTCTAATCTAACAATTGCATATCGCTAATTCACTATCTGTGAGAACTGTTTTTTACTTTTTTCGAATAAATTCACAATAGTTTAACTCCGTTGAAAATAATTATCTTTCATTGAAACTATTTTTCTAAAAAGATCAATCTCTATTTTCAAACCATATTTTTCAGACAGGTGATTGATAGCAGTTTTTTCTTCAGTGTTTAGCATCCCATCCTTATTCAAAAATTCGAGAATATCTTCCGTTACAGCCCACTGGTAGATCAGCCATTTCCATTCAGAAAGATCCGAACCGGTGTAGTGAGCATTAAATGACGTGCTGCTTTTTTCATGCAGAACGGCAGTCTTAACATCGGCTGGATTTAGTGAACCTACATGTTCATAAGCAGCTTTCAGTGTTTCGCCGGAATCATTTACATCGTCGACAATCAGAACTTTTTTTCCTTCTATGTCGATATTAAGAGGGTCAGTTACGTCAACTTTCTCTTTTTCTACCCCTCCGCGTGCATAATGACTGATTTGAAGAGAGGTGAGGGTCTCAATATTTAAAAAATCAGATATCATCCTTGCCGGCGGCAATCCGCCCCGTGATATTCCAAGTATAATATCATAAGAGTCTGAAGAATCGGTTATCTGTTTTGAAACTCTGTAAGCCATTTCATATGCTTCGTCCAGGAATATAATTCTTGCAGAGGCATCTTTATTCATTTCTTAGATTTTTTACCTGTTGTTGAGCGTAAGACTGAATAGCAACTCTATTGTACTTTTGATGTCTTATTTTACTTATGATCAAATAATCAAATGAGCAGACATTCAGATTATCGTTGCAAAAAATGGGTGGAAAGAGACTTTTCAATTAAATAAAATTCTTCTTCAGGCAGTCTGACAAATTCCTGGCCAGTCGTTGCCTCGAGTACTTATCATTAACAAACAGTCTCCCATTTTTTGACAGAGTGAATTTCTGTTTTTGATCTTTTTTTAACTCTTCAATTGCACCAGCAAGCTCTTGCGGATTATTTGGCTCAACTGTAATTGCTGCTCCGCTTTGGTCGCCAATAACTTTCAGAAGACCTTTGCCACAGGTAATGACCGGCACTTCACAAGCCAGGTATTCATAAAATTTTACAGTAACAATGGATTCAAATGCCTTGGATGGGTTGACCGGATTTATGGCTACATCAAAACTGGATATGTAGTAGGGTATTTGTTCATGTTTTTTGAGGCCGACCCATGAGAGATTTTTTGGCTGAAACTCATCCAGAATATGTTGCAATTGATTGTTCCGGCCACTGTCTCCTACAATAATAAACTCAATATCAGGATCTTGCTCACACAATTTAGCTGCTTTTACAAAGGTGCGAAGGTCGTGAATCACTCCAAGTGAGCCCACATATCCTACGCGGAATTTATCCGGATTGAAAATTTCATCCATACCCTGCTGGGGATTTTTCATCTTTTGAAACAGAGCGGTATCGACTCCATTTGGAATTACGGAAGTAGGTGTCCCGTTGCTGCGACGTTTTATAATACTTTCAGCTACTGATGTTACAGGTACAATTAAATCGGCTTTATGATAGAGCCAGTTCTCAATTCCGCGTCCAAACCGGATAAAAAAGGATTCACTTTCGAGGTCAATTTGATTAACCGCAGAATCCGGCCAGATGTCACGTACTTCAAAAACAAATTTACTGCCGATTATTTTACTCAATATAAACCCGGAAATAGCGGCAAAAATAGGAGGTGAGGTGACGTAGACGACATCATATTTTTTCGGATTTGCAAGCACATAGAAAAAGCTTGAGATCATAAATGATACGAAGAAGAGCATCTGCTCAAGAACGTTTCTTCGCTGATTGGCAATGGCCCAAATCCGGTGCACGGAAAGATTATCATTTACATTTTCCTCGTAACACCACTCTTTTTTATACTTCTCGTCGAGAATTCCTGTCGGATAGTTGGGGCGTTCACAAACCACATCTACCTCCCAGCCATCATCAGCAAGATATTTACTCATAATATTACTGCGAACCGCGCCTGCTCCAATTTCCGGCGGATAATATTGAGTAAGATATAGTAGTTTCACACCTATTAGAACTTTTGTTTCGGCTTTAACGCCTTATAGCTACAACCGTTGTTATAATTCCCGTAATGGCTGTAAGGCCACTCAAAACCAGCTGAATATTATTTCTTCTTGCTGCCTGTTTTTGCAAATCAAAACTGCGCTGAGCGTTCAATTCATCAAAAGGTATCCTGTCAACAAATATAATATCCCCGGAGTTGATATCTGTCATTTCCGGCTTCATCCATGTACGGCTCCCGGCTTTTATAATAAAAATACGTTCGGTATCAGCGGCAAGTGTTACCCCTCCCGCTTTGGAAAGATAATCATTTAAGCCGAGAGTTGAATCATACCTGTAATCACCCGGTTTATTAACCTGTCCATAGAGAACCACAGCATCTGCATTGCGCGGTATGAATAGCCTGTCTCCGTCATTAATCTTTGTTTGTGTCAAGTCAAGAGAGTCTCTCAAATTAACATATAAACGACGTTCGGAATTCAGGTTTTCTTCCAGTTCAAGGTACTGAAAACCCTGTTCAATCTGGTCTGAGGTTCTTTTTAGCTCCTGAATATTGAAGTCGGTTGATGACCGCACGTTCCGCACATTTCTGTTACTTCGTATGACATATGCGCTTTCGGCCAGAGCATCATCTGTTAAACCACCGGCAATATCAATCAATTCGCCGAGTGTAGTTTCATTTGCATTAATCGGAAAACTGCCAGGTAAAACAGCTTCTCCCTGAACCCAGGCAGATGCCCCTCGAATATCATTGTCAAGATAAGGAATCACAATCCGGTCGTTGGGATGTAAGGTAAGGCGATCGCTTTCCGGTGAATTCAGATCCATTTCAATTGTTTCAGGTTCGGGCTGTGATCTGAAAATAATCGCTTTTGAAGTGTCAGCTTCAGGTATAAATCCACCGCCCAGACGAATCGTTTTTGAAATGGAATCTGTATTACGGTACTCAAACTCACCAGGATTTGATACAGCTCCTGAGATAGTAATCGTAGGTGACGAATTTGTCATTCTGTTTACTTTGATGATATCCCCGTCAGAAAGAAATGGATTGTAATTTTTTTCTCCCGTTCTGAAGTAACTGATTAAGTCACCTTTCGTTTGATCCGGGTCATCTTCACCTGATATCGTGATATTTCGAAGTGAAAATTCATTTGAAGCTAAAAAGTTAGCCGCATATCGGGTACCATTCAGTGAACCTGATGGAAGTTCTCCTTCAAAGAGAGCAGGATACAGTGCTGCATCTAACCTTGTTCCTGCGGGAAGTATATATTTACCCGGAAATGGCACATCTCCATATACATGTACAGTAACGTCCCTGGCTCTGTCGAGACTAATCTGGAGTTCAAATTCATTTAAATATTTATTGAGCGACGATTTAATTGCTTCCGTTGCTTCAGTTACCGTCATCTCTTTTACATAAATATTTCCTGCCATCGGGATAAAAATAGTGCCTTGCGGACTAACCACAAGCCCGCGTGCTGTAAGCGGAACCGGCCCTTTCACGTCAACGGATATGACATCCCTGCTGTCAAGTTTATATGAATCAAAATCGAGGAAATCCTCTTTAGGTGCATCTTTAAACAGTAATTCCATTCCGAGCTGATCAATATACTGGATGTGTTCCATATCATCCATTCCAAAGGAAAACGTCTGATTTTGTGGACTTCTTTCTCTGTTTTGTCCGTTCTCCTGAGCAAATGTACCTGTTATGGCAAACAAAAGAGAAAAGATACTGCAAAAAACTACTTTAATAGATAAGTTCATCTAATGTACTTAATCCGGAAATTAGTAATTAAAAAATTAATCAAGATATTTTAAGCTGGGCTTATAAACGTGAACTCCGTCACTAAGTTATATTCACGGAACCCACAATAACAAGTAAAATTATTTGTAAATTGTCTGGTTCATGCATCATGAAAATCGACCCTAAGATAGTTAAGACAGAGAGAAAGTGCATGATAATAAGTCATAATTAATGATAATTACACATTTCTTCTCTACAATTAAAAAGAAATTAAAGAATAAATCAGTGGAATACAGAGGTTTTCATAAAAGGATTCTCTGAACCAATATTCCCATGAAATAGTGCGATCGCATTTGCCTGTTTTACGAATTATATTTTTAACCAGCAATCAAATAAAAAAATGAGGTATTTAAAGCTAAAAGTTATATTTGTATTCACCCTCTATTTATCAAACAGCATGAGTATTTTTGCCCAGGATACTACTATTGAAACTGAGATTGATTCTCTTTTGGGAATCATGACTCTTGAGGAGAAAATTGGTCAGATGAACCAATACTCCGATTTTTGGGAAGTTACAGGTCCTTCTCCAAAGCAGGGAGACGCCGCAAGAAAATATGAAGATCTGAGAAACGGCAGGGTAGGTGCAGTCTTAAATGTGCGGGGTGCCGAGGAGGTTCGAAAGATGCAGGAACTGGTTGTAAATGAATCAAGGCTTGGTATTCCGCTTCTGTTTGGATTTGATGTAATTCACGGCCACAAAACTCTCACACCTATTCCGCTGGCCGAATCAGCAAGCTGGGACCTGGAAGCGATTGAAAAATCAGCCCGGATCGGAGCCATTGAAGCATCAGCAGTAGGAATTAACTGGACATTTGCTCCGATGGTTGATATTTCAAGAGACGCCAGGTGGGGCAGAGTTATGGAAGGTGCAGGTGAAGACCCCTATCTCGGTTCCAAAATTGCCGCCGCAAGAGTAAAAGGGTTTCAGGGTGATGATCTCACAAAACCCAATACCATTGCTGCAACGGCAAAACACCTGGCCGGTTACGGATTCGCTGTTGCGGGTAAAGATTATAATACAGTTGACGTAGGCACATCCACGCTCTATAATGTAATTTTACCACCATTTAAAGAAGCAGTTAAACATGGTGTTAAATCGGTAATGAATTCTTTTAATGTACTGAACGGGATACCTGCTACCGGTGACTTTTTTCTTCAAAGAGATATACTGAAAGGCGAATGGGATTTTAAAGGTTTTGTGGTTTCAGACTGGACGTCAATTGAGGAAATGATCGATCATGGCTATGCAAAGAATCTTAAACATGCTGCACAATTAGCTGCCAATGCCAGCTCCGATATGGATATGGAATCATATGCCTACATAAAACACCTGGAAGAAGCAGTAAACGAAGGAAAGGTGAGTATGGATGTAATAGATGAGGCTGTTCGAAGAATCCTGCGGATAAAATTTGAATTGGGCTTATTTGACGATCCCTACAGGTATATAAGTACCGAAAGAGAAGAAGAGCTGATTTATCATCCGGATCACCAGGAAGCCGCACTTGACATGGCCAAAAAATCGATCGTGCTGCTGAAAAATGATGAGGAAATACTGCCATTGCGGGAAGATCAAAAGAGTATTGCAGTGATCGGTGCACTCGCAAATGATAAGAATAGCCCGCTGGGAAGCTGGAGAATCGGTTCGGATGATAACAGTGCCATTTCTGTTTTAGAGGGACTTGAAAAGTATTCGAATGAAATTACCTATGCGAAAGGAGCCGACCTTGTTATTGGTGAAACAAGTTTTAGACAGGAAGTAGAAATCAATGAAACGGACAGATCCGGGTTTGAGGAAGCTGTAAACCTTGCCGCAAATTCAGAAGTTGTTATTATGGTACTGGGAGAACACGGTTTTCAAAGCGGAGAAGGCAGAAGCCGGGCTTACCTCGACCTGCCGGGATTACAGCAGGAACTGATGGAAGCTGTCTATGAAGTAAATCAAAATATCATTCTTGTTTTAATGAATGGCAGACCTCTTGCAATTCCATGGGCTGACGAACATATTCCCGCCATCCTGGAAACCTGGCAACTTGGTACTCAAACCGGTAATGCGATTGCCGATGTTTTATTTGGTGTTTACAATCCCGGCGGAAAATTACCAATGACTTTTCCCAGAAGTGTGGGACAGGTTCCCATTTACTACAACCATTTTAACACCGGCCGGCCGTCACCCGAAGAACCCGTTTTTTGGTCTCACTATATTGATGAGACCAACGAGCCGCTTTATCCATTTGGTTACGGACTCAGTTATACAGATTTTGGTTATTCGGATCTTCAAATTGACTCTTCTGATAATGAGAACATCAAAATAAGTGTAAGGGTTGAAAATACCGGCAATGTAGCCGGCGAAGAAGTGGTACAGCTCTATATCAGGGACCTGGTGGCAAGTGTTGTCCGTCCTGTGAAAGAGTTAAAGGGATTTCAAAAGATTATGCTGCAGCCGGGCGAGTCAAAAATAGTTCAGTTTACCTTAACAGATAAGGAGCTGGGATTTTATAATAATATCGGAAAGTTTCTTGCAGAACCGGGCGAGTTTGATGTAATGGTTGGGACAAATTCTCAAAAAGGCTTAACCGGTTCATTTACAAAGCAGTAATCTGCAACGTTACGCGCCATAATCTAAAAGCTATCCCGGTTTTACTGCTGCCATCCGATAAATTGCGGCACTTGCCTGTGCATGGTACCCTGCTCAAATGCATAGGCTATTTCCAGCAGTACAGGTTCGCTCCATGCCCTGCCGAAAATGGAGAGCCCTAATGGCAAACCGTCAATTGTTCCCATCGGAACGGTAATAATCGGATAGCCGGCTCTTGCAGAAGGAGAACTGGACGATAATTTAAAATTATCTCCAAGCGTCAGATCGGTTTTCCATGCCGGAGAACCGGTTGGCGAAATGATCGCATCCAGGTTGTGTTCATCCATTACCAGATCGATTCCCTCTTCACGGCTTTTGGTAAGCATATTTTCAAGTGCATTTTTGTACTCCTCAGAATCGAGGTCTCCTTTTTCGGCAGCCATAAATATCAGGTTGCGGTCAAATCTTTCTGTTTCTTTAGGATCATTGCGGGTCATTTCAGCCAGCTCTTCAATGCTTTTTACAGGAGCATCAGGACCGAGAGATTCAAAGTATTTATTTAAACCGTCCTTAAATTCATAGAGCAGAACCTGGAATGCATCACCGCCAATATTTTCACCGGTAACACTGTCCAGTTCAACAACGGTTGCACCATTTTCTTCAAAGAAACGCACAGTTTCATACATGAGCGTATCAACACGAAAGTGATTATCAAGAGGGCCGGTAAAAAAACCAATTCGTTTACCCTGCAGCCCGTCTTCATTTAAAAACTGTGTATAATCTGAATAACTGTTCCCTTCACTAAAAGATGTTTTATCATCTTCCGGATCAATCCCCGTCATAGCTCCAAGTGCGATGGCGGCATCCCTTACCGTACGGGTCATAGGGCCGGCACTGTCGGTTGTGTAGGAGATAGGGATGATACCGCCTCTGCTTAAAAGTCCGACCGTAGGTTTTAATCCGACAATACCGTTTGCATTGGAAGGACAGACGATAGAGCCATTGGTTTCCGTACCAATCGCAAATGCAGTGAGATTTGCTGAAACAGAGACTCCGGAGCCGGCACTTGAACCGCAGGGATTACGGGTGATGTCGTAAGGATTCCGGGTCTGTCCGCCCAGGCCACTCCAGCCGCTGGACGAGAAACTACTGTGAAAATTGGCCCATTCGCTCAGGTTTGCTTTTGCAACTATTACAGCACCGCTTTCCCTCAGTTTTTTTACAATAAAACTGTCATCCGGCGGATTGGATTCAGCCATAAACCTGGACCCGGCAGTTGTCTGCATTTTGTCTCCTGTATCAATATTGTCTTTCAGTACAACTGGTACGCCGTGAAGAGGTCCGCGTACATTCCCATTCTGTAACTCCGAGTCGAGCTCTTCTGCAATCTGAATCGCATCCGGGTTTACCTGGATGATTGAATTCAGTGAAGGGCCATTCTTGTCGATCAGCTCTATTCGCTCAAGGTAAGCTTGTGTGACATCCCGGATTGTAAAATCGCCATTATTGTATCCGTCAGTCAGCTCAGGAATCGTAATCTCTTCAAGGTTCAGAGAATCGTATGCTGTTTGTTCCGGCTCTTGCTGACCACAGGAAAGCATAGTTAGTGTCAGCAAGATCAATAAGCAGGAGTTTTTGTTCATTATTTTGTACAATTAGTTATGTGTGTAAAATCAGGGTTTAAATTTAGCAGCATCAATAACAGACCCGGGATGAATAGTATTAAAACATTTTGAAATATGAAAAAAATAGAATGTCCTTCTTGTGCAGTAGAAGTTGATGCCGATAATGAGACTTGCCCTATTTGCGGCTATGAGTTTCCGCGGCAAAAAAAAAGTGTACAAATAGCTGCATGGGTTATGATTTTTTTGATTCTCTCGTGGCTTTTGATTTAGCCTGGTATTTAAATCTCCTGGTCCATGTTAACACTACACCAGTGATGATGATCATCATGGCCGTTATTGACAAGAGTGAAGGGATTTCATCAAATATGAAGTAGGCAGCAATGGCAGCAAATATGGCTTCCGAAAGTACAAGTGTAGAGAGCAAAGTGGGAGAGACATATTTTACGGCGTAATTCATGGAGCCGTGTCCGAGAATTGTGGGGCCGATTGCGAGAGCGATGCCGGCGAGTAAACCTGTTCCGCTTATTACCGGAATTCCGCCAACCCAGAGAAATGTCAGAATAGTACAGATAATAGCGGCATGAAGGTAGACATGAAAAACATAATCGATCCATTCGGCATGCTGCCTGATTCTGCGCCCCAATAAAAAGTAGACAACAAAGATAACTGCAGCAGTGAATGCAAGTCCGTTTCCAAGCAGGGCATCAGGAAAAAGATCCATGTTTACGTCGTCAGCTATCCCAAGCATAACCGATCCGGCGAATGCAATAAAAACACCGCCCCATACCAGCGGACGGAATTTGGCTTTAAAGATCATACTTTCAGCTACAATCAGCATAACAGGATGTATGGTTACAAGAACCGAAGCGGAAGCAACAGATGTATAGTGAAGGGAAGCAATCCAGAACGTAAAGTGGAGTCCCAGTGCAAAGCCGGCACCTATTACAAGCCCGGCATGCAGACCATGTTTTTTTAAGTTTTTGAGGGGCGTTCTTTTTTGATACCAAAATGGAAATAAAATCAGAACTGCAATTGCAGTTCTCAGGGCAGCCAGGGCAAGAGGTTCAACATCGGTAGCGAATCGAACAATAATAGGGGCGAACCCAAACGTGATAAGCCCGATAATAAGAAAGAGTGTTACTTTTAAAGCGGGATAATCGTTATTTGCTTCATTGTGCAAAGCGATTACCGGATCCGATCCATTGAATTAACCAGTTCCTGGTCTTTCCGGATATTTCTGCCTGCCTGCCACTGTGCGAGAAGAGCAAAGATCAGAAGAAGAGTGCTCATGGTTTCATCGATCAGAAAAGAGCCGAACCCACCAAGTGTAAACAGAATACCTGCAGCAAAGCCAATTGCCACAAGCTGAGAGCAGGTTGCCATTTTCACCCAAAAAATCTGTCGTTCTCTGTTTGTATACAAAAATATGGTAATGAAACTAAGGAGCATGGCGATTGTCATCGTAATGGCAAGGCCTTTGCCGATCCAGGGAGAAGGGTCTGCGACGGCCCGGCTGTATATAGGAGTAAAAAATGCAACCAGGTTAAATAATCCTGCTAAAATGAGATAAACGGTTTGTATTCGTTGAATCACGCGGATAATTTTAGTTAATTTTTATTTTCTCTAAAATAGTGATTATTGATCTTTATAAACACAAATACCTTATAAAAACCTACTCAGGAGCTACGTGCTATGTGCCTCAACTTCTTGCACCTCATCGCGGGCTTCCTGATCTCCGGCTGCCCCGTTTCCGGACTCTTCTTTCTCAATAATTCCGGGATGCTCTGTATTAAAGAAAAATTTATTCACACCACTCCTGCAATCCTCGATGATGTAGTACATGACGGGTACGAGAATAAGTGTCAAAATTGTTGCAAATAGCAATCCGCAGATTACAGCAATTGCCATCGGGCTCCACCAGGCAGCCTGTTCTCCACCCCAGTAGAGGTATTCCCCGATATTGGTAAAAAACTCGACAGGTGCATTTACCAATACAAAAAAGTCGATATTAAAACCGATTGCAAGCGGAACCAGGCCCAGGGTTGTTGTAATTGCAGTTAACACAACCGGACGAAAGCGAACAGATCCGCCCCTGACCAGGGAATCGAATAGTGACATGTTATCGCGTTCCCGGAGAATATCGATATAATCAATCATAACAATTGCATTGTTGACAACAACACCCGCAAGTGAAATTACGCCGATACCCGTCATAATTACACCAAAGGGCATCTGGAACAGCAAAAGTCCGAAGAGCACTCCCGAAATTGACATGATAACCGAGGTGAGTACAATAAAAGGTTTGGAAACCGAATTAAACTGTGATATCAAGATAAAAGCCATCAGGGCAAGTGCTATAAAAAAAGCATCTATCAGGAAATCTTCTGCGTCTTCCTGTTCTTGTTGTTGTCCTGTCCAGTCGGTAGTATATCCTTCGGGTATAGATTCAACGAAATCACTCAAAATACCCTGAACCTCTGCAAGTACAGCATTACTATTGTACGATGATCTTACATCCGCTGAAACGGTAACCACTCGTTTCTGGTTTTTGCGTTTGATACCGCCAAATCCCTCTCCAACTTCCCAGGTTGCAATTTCAGATAGTGGTATTTGCCGTCCCTCTTCTGCCATGATATTCAGATCAGACAACATATTTAAATCTTCTCTGAACTCTTTTGCAAGACGAACAGTAATGTCATATTCATCATTACCGTCTCTGTATTTAGAGGCTTCAACGCCATTGATTGCCTGTCGAATGGTATTACCTACATCTCTTGTAGTGAGTCCGAAGATAGCTGCTTTCTCTCTGTCAACATTAATTCTCATTTCGGGACGTGATTCGGGCAGATCTGTCTCAAGTCCGTCCAGTTTACTGAATACCGGATCGTTTTCTAAAATTTTGAGGGCCTGGTCAGATAACCGGGTAAGCGATTCCATGCTTCTACCGCTTATTTCAAGGTTAATGGGTTTGCCGGTAGGCGGGCCTTCCTGTTGTTTTTCGATTGTGATTTTGGCGCCAGCAAGACCTTCGGGGAAATTCTCTCTCATATACTCCATCGATTCGAGTGTACTTCCGGACCTCTGCTGGTAATCAACAAAGTTTAAAACAACCGTTCCTCTGTTTTCTGTACTACCGCCGCCTGCTTCCATACCGCTTGAAATCATAGCACCTGCAGTTGCAACTAAAGTTTCCACATCCTCATCGTTGGGAAGTTCATTTACCCTCTTTTCCATCTGTTCTATAAAACGAAGTGTAAAGTCTACGTTGGTGCCGGCCGGAGTTTCAACCTGGGCATACAGTCTTTTAGGCGGGATATCTTCCGGGAAAAAGACAACACCATAATTAAAAATTCCGAAAATCAGGAAGCTGGAAATTAATACTCCTACTGCAATACCCACAACAGCGAAACGATGATTAAGCGACCATTTCAGGGTACTTTCATATTTGTCCAGAATAACTTGCAATCCACGCTTTTGCCAGACGTCACCAACAGGCTTCATAAAGTATTCGTGACCAAGGTAGAGCAGGTAAAATATTAAAAGTAACATGGAGGTTAGAATCCAGTTACTGAACAGGGCATAGGATAATATCAATAAGCCAATGATACTGATAAATATTTTGCCGCTTTTTGAAATTGAAGCCCTGGATTCTCCCGTTTCATCCTGTTCCAGTTTCATAAAAACGGCACAAAGCACCGGGTTGATTACCAGTCCGACAAACAGAGAACTTCCAAGCGTGATAATCAGCGTTATAGGCAAAAAAGACATGAATTCGCCTACCATACCCGGCCAGAAAATCATTGGCAAAAAAGCAGCAAGAGTAGTAGTTGTTCCGGATATAATTGGCATGGCAACTTCGCCGGTTCCTTTTTTAGCAGCTTCCATATTGCTGAACCCTTCTTCCAGGTACCTGTAAATGTTTTCAACGACAACAATGGCATTGTCGACAAGCATCCCCAGGGCCAGAATCAGTGAAAAAAGGACAATCATATTCATCGTGATTCCCAGGGACTGTAAGATAAAAAATGACATAAACATTGAGACGGGAATAGAAATACCGACAAATGATGAGTTTCTTACGCCCAGAAAGAAAAGTAAAACACCAATAACCAGGAATAAACCGGAGATAATGTTATTCTCCAGGCTGCTTACCATCATTCTGATATCTTCACTTTGATCAGATGTAATGCGAATGGTAGTTGTTGGCGGCAGACCGGGTAAATCGCGTTCTATAATTGCTTGTACAGCTTCAGAGGTTTCAATGATATTTTGCCCGGTTCTTTTTTTAACAGAAAGGGTAATTACCGGGCTCTGATTCAAAAAAGCATATGTTTTTCTCTCTTTTTCTTCAAAAGAAACAGTGGCAACATCGCGTATATAGATCGGATTGTCTTCAGGCGCATCGATGACAATATCTTCAATATTTTGAGGAACATCATATTCACCGGGCACTCTCATCAAGAACTTTTTGGTTCCCACATCTACTGTACCTCCCGGAATCGTTATATTTTCATTTTGGATAGATGCTATTAAATCAGCAAATGAAATTCCGTAATATTTGAGTTTGGGAAGATCGACATCTACTTTTACCTCTTTTTCGATTCCGCCAGCTAAATCTACTTCCAATACTTGGGGGATGGTTTCAATATTGTCCTGCAGTTCTTCGGCTACAGTTTTAAGCTGGTCAAGCCCGTAATCACCCGAAATATTCACCTGCATAATAGGGAATTCGGAAATATTAATTTCCATGATAACAGGGTCATCCACATCTTCAGGGAGTTCGGGCTTTGCAAGGTCTACTTTTTCTCTCACTTTCTGAAGTGCTTCGTCGATATTAACATCAGTATTAAATTCCATATTAATACTGGAATATCCCTCCGTAGTGGTAGAGGTCATCTTTTTATAATCGGAGATGTTCGAAAGTTCATCTTCCAGTTTTCGTGTAACCAGGTTTTCAACATCCAGAGGTGAAACGCCGGGATAGGTTGTTATCACCATGATATTCGGGATTGTAATATCAGGTGCAGATTCTTTGGGAATAGTGATGTATGAACGGACTCCAAGGATGCCGATCAGTATCAGAAGTACAAGAACACTAACCCTGTTTCTGATTGAAAAGCTGGTCAGCCCGAACTCTTTCCGTTTGCTGATATCAGCGCCGGGTCTTTTGTTTCCGTTGTTTGGATTTTGAGTGTTCATGAAAGTGAAATCAGTAAAATTTATTAATTACCAGAGTTGGCAAATACTGTTGCATTGTCAACAATATTGATTCTTGTTCCGTCCAGCAGATATGATGAACCGATTGTTACCAGTTTTTCTCCAAATTCAAGGCCCCGGTTTATAACAATCTCGTTTCCAAATGAGGCACCCAGTTCAAGTTCTCGTTCTGCTGCAATACTGTTGCCCTCACTATCTTCTACGGCGACAAAAGCCACATGTTTACCGTTCTTCTGATGGATGAATTCTTCGCTTAACACAATTCTGTTTTGGAGAAATTCAGTCCGCAGTTTCACATTTGCAAGCATGTCAATTTTAATTTCATTTCCCGGGTTCCGAAATAGAGCCTCTGTTTCAAAAGTTCTGCTTTGAGGCGATATCGACCGGCCGACAAAAGTAATCGGGAGCTGGTAAATATTTTCCGGATTATGATCGAACCACACCTCGGCTTCATCATTGAGATCAACATCATTTGCATAACGGGCAGGCACCCCGAATGTGACTTTAATTCTCTCTCTGCCGATAACTCTTGCAACAGGCATCCCCACAGAAATCATTTCACCTTGTTCAAGAGTTAATTCTTCAATTGTGCCTTCAATGGGAGACTTAATTTCAGTGTTTGCGATGTCGACCCGGGTACTTTCAAGAGCTGCCTGGTTTTGCTGAAACATATACCTGGCGTTAAGAAAATCTATCTCCGACCCTATATTTTCCTCTTGGTAGAGTTGTTTAAGCCGGAGATAGTTTTCTTCCGATTGCTTCGTTACTGCTTGCAAGCGGCGCGCCTCCTGTTGTAGTTTTCTGTCATCAACCTTTGCAATGATTTCTCCCTGTTTTACCATGTCACCTTCATCGGGGAAAAAATTTTCGATTCTGCCCGATACCTCGGAAGATACCTGAACGTCATCTCCGGTTTCAATTGTTCCGACCAAGCGTAAAAAACTTGAAAAATCTGTAGGTTTAATCTCATCAACTTCCACATTTACCGATTTCACCAGTTGTTCATTTTGTTCTTCCTGCTCTGTCTCACTGCATCCGGATGCTATCAGCAAACCGGTAATGAGTAGTGGTAATAAGGTTTTATTTTGAATAAATTTTTTCATCTTTTAGTTGTATATGTTTCAATTGCTTGTTGATACCATGGGTACAAGACCGATAATCTGGTCATAATCAGCTTTTGCATTCAGGTAATCAAAAACAAGGCGTGCGTAGTTTAACTCTGCTTCACGAACCTGAAGTTCAGCTTCGGTAACTTCGAGCTGAGAACCCATGCCGTTTTCAAATCGCTTCAGTGCTATTTCGTATCCCCTGTTTGCCTGACTGATTGCCTGTTTCCTCGCATCGGCAGTATCAAACAACCTGTTCAGATTTTCTACAGACGTTTCATATTCATTCAATGCAACCCGTTTTGTAAACATCTGCTGTTGATTTATATCTTTTTTTTCAATTTTGGCACGGTTTACTTCAGCTGATCGTTTAAAACCCTGGAAAATTGGGAGGCTGACATTCAATCCGATAGTCTGAAAGCGGACAGCATCCTTGAAGGGCTCGATGGGATCTTCCTGTGCTGCCGTCCATCTCAAATTGTAAGTGGTTGATATGGTTGGAAGAAAGCGGCTCTTAATGGCTGTTATTTCCCTGTCTTTTAACTCATCCTGCTTTTGCAAAATCCGCAGGTCACCTCTCAGTTCACTCATCAGGTCTATGATATCCCTCTCTTTTGTAAGTGATAACTGATTCATGCGGTCGATTTTTTTCAGACTTTCATTACTGCTGTCTGTAGCCTGTTCCGAGTGTATATCAAAAGAACCGAGCTCGCCGCTAATGGTAATATTCAGCTCAAGCGGTATTCCTGTTACAATTTTCAGATTTCTGTATGACTGGTCGATAGCCAGTTCCGTCTCACGGAGTTCGGGCCTCTGGTTGGCAAGCTGAACCTCAAGCCTGAGAACATCATATTCCTCCACAAGTCCTGCACGCAGACGACCTCTGTTGTCCTCAAGATTCTCTTCAAGCCGGTTGATGGAAGCCTGCTGAAGTCTTTGTTGCTCTTCTGCGATTAATACTCTGTGATACGCCTTCCTCGTTTCTGTAACAACCTGTTGAGTGGTCGCTCTCAAATTCTCCTGCTGTGCAGCTTTGAAGAGGGTAGAACTGCTAATTCCTATGATAGCCTCTCCGCGGAACAGGTTTTGTGATACTGAAACACCGCCGGTCCAGTCATTGTCAGTTCCGAATGTAACAGGAACAAGATCTCCCTGTTGACCGCCAAAAAATTCAGCCGGGAAAAAAGTTACCGGCAGCTGTACATTTCGGGTATATGTAGCACTTGTTGTAACTTCCGGGAGCACTTCGCTCCATGCTATGCGGACTTGTTCATCAGCATCTTCAACAGAAAACCAGGCCCGCTTAATATCGTTATTATTTGCAATTGCTATCTCTATAGCCTGTTCAATTGAGAGTGTGCTGCCCTGAGAGAGATCCACATCTACATTTTGTGAATAGACAGATGCGGGTACGGCAAGCAACAGAACAGAGAAGAAGATATTTGTAAAATTGTATGTCATAAAACAGGAGCTTTACTATGACTCTTTGTTATTAAAGTTTACTTATTTTAAAAACCGGTACGCATTTGTCAGCGGATTGTTTCAATATTTTGACCGGCAGTCATATTTTTTGACGAGATTCCAGAACCAATCAGTTCTATAAAACTGACAATCAGTGATTCAAGGCTGAAATCAACCTCATCAAGCATTTTGTAGTAGTGACCTTTGTTTTTTAAAAAAGCCATTTGAACAATTCCTTTTGATGCACCCCAGATGATCACGCCCAGTTCTTTTGGATCATACGAGCTGTCAACAGATCCATCCTGCATACCAATCTGAAGTGATCTCACTATATAGGTCATTGCCTCCCGGGCGTGTTTTTCGCAATTTTGAGCTATTTCACTTTCAGCAAGCTTTTCCTGGTCCATCATATTTTCATAAAAAGCAAACGCATTAAAGTAGATAGGGTTGGTCTGAATAAATTTCAGGTACTTTTCTCCCAGTTTTCGCAACATTTCTAGGCCGGTAAGATCCAGTGTAAGAATTTTGGCCATTTCGCTGTTCAGTATTTTTGAGCCGCGCTCACTGATTGCAAGATAAATCGAAGCTTTGCTTTTGAAGTAGAGGTATAATGTTCCTTTGCCCAGTTCGGCCCTTTCGGCAATTTCATCGACGGTAGCCGCATCGAATCCCTTTTCATTGATTACTTCTTCAGCCGCATCAATGATAGTTTCACGCCTTTCAGTTCTTTCCCGTTCTTTTCGTTCTTTTGTTCCCATAAAATTTGACTGTCGGTCATATTTAAAATGCCAGTCAGTAAATTATCAATTTTTTTTCAGAAAACCGAGCTGATAATGTTAAATTAGTGTGAAAATTGTGGTAGCGCTTTTTTAAAATGCGGATGCGTCTGCGGGGTGAATAAGCGGGGGTTAAAAATGCGGAGACGTGACCAAAGACAGATTTACGTCAATTGGTTAAACAGAAAATGGCATGGGGTAGAGCAGATGAGGTTCTCACATTTTCTTTTTTCTATTCACCCAACCAAGCATGATAATATCGTAGATGGCGTGTGCGATTATGGCTGAAAACAATCCGGCCGTTTCATAGAGAAAACCCAGCATCATACTCAGACCAAAGAGCAACAAGGTGAATAGAATATGTCCGGCAGACCTGACGCTGATGTAACCATGAATAGCAATAAAAATAAATGAGGTAAGCCAAATTCCAAGCAGAGGCTGAATCGCCCCCCGAAACAGCAGTTCTTCTCCAAAACCGGCAAAAAGAGATATATGAATCCGGTCGAAGAGAGAAAGTTCAAGATCGGAGATCATTTTATAAATAGAAAAGTCATTCAGCACCTGCTTCATGGGAGGTCGTGATGAAAAAAAGATGATCAAAGCTGAAGCGGTAAAGCCGGCGATCAGGCCGGTTAATAACTGATTCGATAGTGGCCACCCGCGTTTAAACGCACTATTTATATCCTGATCATGGAAAAAGTAGAAAATGGCGTAAGCCAGTATAATGTAAAACAGGAATGAGAAAACCGACATTATTCTCAGCTCGCTTCCTGAAGGCCTGCCCCTGGTATTTCTATTCATTTTGTTTACTGATCTCTTTTCTCTTAATACTTTTTTTAAATAAAAAACCCTTGCAAGTCAATCACTTACAAGGGTTTCTGTGCCCTGGACTGGAGTCGAACCAGCACGGCCGTTAGGCCACACGCCCCTCAAGCGTGCGTGTCTACCAATTCCACCACCAGGGCATAATCAAATAAGACAAATCAGCTATCAGCTATCAGCTATCAGCTATCAGCTATCAGCTATCAGCTAATTCAGGATTTCAAATATAGCAGTTTTCAAGTTGAAATAGAAAGTAATCCGGCGATTTTTTTGATCAAATAGCAGGTTTACTCTTCGAGCTGACTTTTAACATATTCATTGTCCGGAGCCATTTTTTGGGCTTGTTCATAATAGGTACGGGCTTTAGCTTCATGTCCGCCTTTTTTCATTAAATCACCCATAAGGATCCAGTTTTCAACATCGCGCGGATCCTTTTTTATTCTGTCCAAAAGATAGTGGATCGCTCCTTGTCCCTCACCTGCCATCAATTTATAAAGCACAAGATTTCTGTGTGAAGAGGGCAGATCGTCAAGATCAATGGATTTTTCGAAATCTTCACGCGCTTTTTCGACCTCACCATTATTGAGATAGGAGTAACCTCTTAAATTATAAAGCTTCGCATTATCACTGTCGCGTTCGATAGCTTCGTTAAATGATTTTATACTCTGCTCCCATTGGTTCAGCCTTTGCATTACTTCAGCCTCAAGCATATATCCTTCCGGGGCATCGCGGTCTGCTTTTTGCAAATCCCTGGCTATATCCAGGCTTTTGTCGAGATCTCTTTCGTGCAGAAGTTCATATCCTTTTTTGTGCTTTTCTTCAAAACTCATTTGCTTGTACTGTCTTTTTTATTTTTTGTCTCTTTTTCTGTGATGTCTTCATATTCGGCCTCTTCGATATGTTCCAGGTTTCCGGAACGGCGGTTTTTGTTGTTGGAGTTTTGCCGATGATCGTGTCCAAAAAAGATTGAAAACGGGGAGTCGGATTTCTTTTTTTGATAATTAAAAAAGATCCGAATGATAAGATAGATAATAAATGCTAATAAGAGCCACCGTAACATTATTCAGGTATTATGTGTATATGTGTGTTCGTGCGTATGGGATGTTCAAATATCTGTTCTTCAATATACGCTAAATGTGAAGTGTTTTCTACAAAATCAATTTCAGTAGCATTAATGATCATCAGGGGTACTTTATTGTAGTGATAAAAGAAATGATTATAGGCGTCAGAAAGATTTTGGAGATAGTCTCGTGAAATATGTTTCTCATAGCTTCTTCCACGCTGATTAATATTCTCCATAAGCCTGTCTACTGAATTTTGAAGATATATTATAAGATCAGGTTTTGCAGAGATACCGGTCATAATATTATAAATATTATCATAGAGTGCCATCTCTTCATCCTCCAGGTTGAGCCGGGCAAAAATGCGATCCTTTTCAAAAATATAGTCTGAAATGATGAAGTCATGAAACAGATCCCGGGAAGACATTTTTTGTTGCTGTTTAAAGCGGCTGGCCAGAAAAGCAAGCTGAGTCTGAAATCCGTACCGATCTTTATCTTCGTAGAATTTGGGCAAAAAGGGATTTTCCTCAAATTGTTCCAAAAACAGGCGGGCACCGCGTCGTTCTGCAAGCAATTTTGCAAGTGTTGTTTTACCGGCACCTATAACTCCCTCAATTGCGATAAAGTCAAATTGATTTGCCATATTTACCAGTTGTAGTCAGTAATCTCAATGTCAATTAAAGGTGCCTTGTTAATGATTTTGTGAATTGATTCCTCTGTTTCCGGATCCTTCCAGTCCGGTTCAATTTCCCGGAGTGGCAGCAGAACAAAGAGTCTCTTTCTGTATTCCGGGTGAGGAATGATAAGACTATTGCTTTGAATGACCAAGTCATCATAAGAAATTATATCGAGGTCGATAATCCTGGGCCCCCATCTTACCGGTTCTTTTTCACGTCCCAGTTGCTGTTCAAAATCTTTTAGTTTTTTCAGGAGGATTTGCGGTTTAATGCCAGTTTCTATGGAAATAACTCCGTTCAGGAAAGAATATTTTGCATTTCCTACGGGTTCCGATTCCCAAAGAGATGATTTATTGATTTTAGAATCTGATATTTCTGAAAGCCGGTGAGCCGCCTTCTGCAAATAATGCAACCTGTTGCCAAGATTAGAGCCAAGTGCAATAATTACCTGTGCCATGTCATCGAAATTTCCGCATACTCAGCCTGAGTCAGCAGTGGAGGATCCAATTTTCGTACGGCAACCGAGAGTGATGAAATGCCCGGAGCAGCCTGGAAAAGCCGGTTACCGATATTAACGCAGAGTGTTTCGATCAGTTTTTTCGGAGAGCTTTCAAATATCTCTTTCGATATACGTTCAGCAACCTGGTAATCAAATGTGAGATCCAGGTCATCTGTTTTTCCGGCTTTTCTGAAGTTTCCGGTTGCTGTTATATCGACTTCGAATCTATTTCCGTTCTCTCGTTCATTTGCATAATATCCGTGGCAGGCATCAAAACGAAGAGACTTGATTGTAATCGTATCTTTTGAGCTCAGAGTGTTGCAACCTCAATTTTTTGTTCCAGCTCTTTTACAATTCGTTTCAGTTTCGGATTGGTGGAGAGGCGCTCATCTACTGTATTGATTGCATGAATAACCGTAGAGTGATCGCGGCCGCCAAATTGCAGACCTATGGATTTAAGGCTTGACTGAGTGAATTTTTTTGAAAGGTACATGGCAATTTGCCTTGCTTCCACAATTTCCTGTTTCCGGGTTTTTTCGCGCACCTTATTGGTATCGATACCAAAGTAATCGCATACATAGTTTTGGATAGACTCAATGGAGACGGTGCTGTTGGTATTCTTTACCATATCCTTGAGCACATTTTTGGCCATATTCAGATCGATCTCATCCACATGCTTCAATGAAGCGGTGGCGAGTAATTTGATGATAGCCCCTTCAAGATCACGAATATTTGACTTGAAATTCATTGCAATGAATTCAATTATCTGAGGATCGAGTGATATGCCGTTATCGAAAGCCTTTCGTTCAAGTATAGCAAAACGCGTTTCAAATTCAGGTATTTGTACGTCTGCACTCAAGCCCCAGCTAAATCTTGAAATCAGCCGCTCTTCAATATCAGGAATATCTTTAGGGGCACGGTCGCTACTTAAAATAATTTGTTTACCATCCTGGTGAAGAGAGTTAAAGATATGAAAGAACTCCTCCTGGGTTTTCTCTTTTCCGCTGAAAAACTGAATATCATCTACAATCAGCACATCAATATTTCTGTAGAACATGGAAAACTCACTGGCACGGTTATTTCGGATTGCCTGCACGAATTCATTTGTAAAAGATTCTGATGATATGTAGACTACCGCCAGCTCATCCCCGAAATCCTGTTTAACTTTATTACCGATGCTTTGTGCAAGATGTGTTTTACCAAGCCCTGTTGTTCCGTAAATAAAAAATGGGTTAAAAGAGTTTTTCCCGGGATTTTCTGCAATCGCCATAGCAGCTGAACGGGCAAGCCGGTTACAGTCACCTTCTATAAACCGGTCGAACACATAACTTTTGTTTAGATTAGACTCAATCCTGGTTTTTCTGATACCGGGTATCACAAACGGATTTTCAATCTTACCGGGATGGTAATCTGCATAGGTATTCATCTCCTGCGGACGCGATGGCGGCATGGGCTGCTGCGGCAGCCTTACTGAACGATTATCCTCAAGTTTGTCTGATTTTTCCACAAGAACAGAATACTCAAGTTTTCCCTTTTCACCAAGTACTTTGGCAATAGTTGAACGAAGCATACTATAGTAGTGCTCTTCAAGCCATTCATACCAAAATTGGCTTGGTACTTGTATAGTAAGAGTATTGTTGTCCAGCTTTAGCGGATTGATAGGTTCAAACCACGATTTATATTTCTGGTAACTGATATTATCCTGGATAATTCCCAAGCATTCCTTCCAGGCTCTATCAGCGGTAACTTTATGCAATTTCAGATACCTCCGATTAAAAAATTAAACTTATTTCCCCTTTAGTTATCAACAGCTGAAAAGTCATTTATTTTTCACTGTGGAAAAGAAAATGGTGATTTATTACACTGAAATCAACAATTAATTACAAGCCTGCACAAAAGTTATCCACAATTGAATAAACAATGCAAAGTTATGCTGCTCAACAAATTACAATTTATTATGTTTATAACTGATTTTTCACTTGACACCTCATAACAATTCCCTAACATAGATTTTAAATTAAATACACATACGATACATGCCGGGTAAAAACTTTTCAACAAGTTATCCACAATCTTAAAGAGTAAATTATTCAGCCTTGGAAAGCGGTGATTTAAGTTATTGTTGTTTTCTGGGCTACAAGAAATCTTGGGTTTTTATCCAAGTCCTTTTTCAGCTGTGAATTAAATGAAAATTTCTTTACTTCTGTTTGTATTTCGAGCGCCATTTTATCGTTGCATTCAAGATATAAATAGCCATTTTCCACCAGATTTTCAGCTGCATAGCTTGCAATCTTGTTATAAATTAAGAGGGGGTTGCTGTGAAAGAGAGCTGAGCCAGGTTCGTAAGCCGAAACTTGTTCTTCCAGGCTGCTCTTTTCTGAAGGTTTAATGTAAGGGGGATTGGAAATTATAATATTCCACTTATGTTCCCGGGGCATGCTCTCTGCACTAAATATATCGCATGGAAAAAATGTAATATCGGCATCATTTTGTTTCGCATTATGCCGTGCCGTCTCCAGCGCTTTGTTTGATATATCACAGCCAAAACAGTTCCAGGATTTATTTCTTTTTTTAACAGATACAGGAATACACCCCGAACCGGTACCAATATCCAGAAAGTTAATATTTTGATCTCGCAGATGTCTTGTTTCCTGGAGAAGCTCCTCAACAAGCTGTTCAGTTTCAATTCTTGGAATTAACACATTTTCATTTACGTCAATCTTATTACCCATAAAATCAGTACTTCCTGTGATATACTGAAGAGGTTCGTGCTGTGCTCTGCGTTTCACGAGCGGACGCAGACTGGATAACTCAGATTCAGTCAGAGGTCGGTCGAATTTAAGATACAGATCGAGACGTTTTATTTTCAGTACGTATGCCAGTAGCCACTCAATACTGAGACGCGGGTTTGGAATTTGATTCTTCTCAAAATAACCTGTAGCCCACTCCAGCATGGAAAGTACAGTCCATTCCCGTGTTTTACGATGCATATATATGAAAAGCCCTATTTGTCTTCGCCGGAAACCCGTTCGTTTACCTCTTCCTGTAGTGAGAGGCCAAATCGTTTGGTATAATCCATAATAAAATCGATAACAGCCGAGTCGATGCTTTTCTCTTCAGCAAGTGAACTGCCGCGAAATCCCATTCGCCCGCCTGCCTTTTTTAATTCGATTCGATTTTGTCTGCCGGTGTACTCAATGATACAGGTTAGTGTAATGGTTGCATTAATTTGTTTTTCAAATTGTTCATATATTGCAACACATACTTCATCAGTACTGGTAGAAGATTTATATTTATACACATATTTTGGTTCAAGTTCGTCCAGAAGCTTGGGAATCATTCTCTTAAGCGTTTCTGAAGGACCATAAGCCAAAAATTTGGTAACTGTGCTCATTTGTTTTTAACGTTATTGTCTGATTTATAGAAATTTAGCAGGAATAAAAGCCTATTTACAACAAGAAGCAAATAGTTCGGCACTTACAGATAATATTTTTAGTTTAGAACGTTACGATATTTTATAATTAATACACTTTTAAAAAACCTGACCTGTTGTATATTAATAATCATTTTGAATTTATTATTAAGTCATGAGTAAAATTTTCAACGCAATCCTGATATCTCTTTTCTTATCCGGTCTGTTTTTTGGAGCAACTGAACATGCCATTGGCCAAATAGAAGAGCCTGATGTTGTTAAACCAGAAATAACGAAAACACCGCTTACCGAAGGTCTTTTGAATGGATTGGGTTTTAATGTGTTGGTAAACAACTTCGGCTTTGGTATAGGCGGGGAATACAGGCGGGTGGTTGGTCCTGATTTAGAAGCCACTGCAATTATCAGGATTACAGGTATAAGAGATGCGAGTGAGCAAACATTTACGGATGTTTTTTTTGGTCAGCAGGTGATACCAAATAAGTTTCAAAGAGGCCTGGGGTTTCCTTTTCACCTGGGGCTTAGAAAGCGCTTGTTTGCCAATCAGGTTCAGGATAATTACCGGTTTTTTGTTAGCGGCCAGTTTGGCCCGGCAGTGGCACTAACGTATCCCTATTTTGATGACCGCAACGATAATGGTTTTCGTGAACGCTTTGCAAATAATTTTGAACAGGTTAATGATATTTTTTCCGGTTTGGGTCAGGGTGAATGGCATTTTGGATTTTCGGGTGAAGTTGCACTCTCAATAGATTTCGGATCTAATTTTGCAAATATTTCAACCCTGAGAGTCGGGTATTTTTTCTATAATTTTGAAGGCGGTTTGCAAATGATGCAGCCTAACCAGCCGGTTTTAAAGGAGGGCCCGCTTGATCCCGGTGAATTTCCATTTCAGCAAAATCCTGACGGATCTCTTGTACTTGATCCATTCTTCGATAAACAAAGTTTCTTTGGATCTCCTCAAATCAGCTTTACCTTCGGCAGTATGTGGTGAACTGCGGATAATGCGATTAACGTCAGCCGGTTATTATATACAGCCTTGTAAAAATAAATCAGTGTTATAAACATACTGCATCCGGTATTTCCTTAATTAAATATGCCGCCTGCATATTTTCAGGATACTTAGCTTTACCAAATGATGAAATCGTGGTACTTTACAGGATCATTACTAACTAAATAAATATACAACCATGAGTTTAATAGAAATAGTACATGGCCGTCAAATTATTGATTCAAGAGGCAATCCAACTGTAGAGGTTGATGTAATGCTTGCAAATGGTATTACAGGAAGGGCCGCAGTACCCTCAGGGGCGTCTACAGGTGAATTTGAAGCCGTTGAACTGAGAGACGGTGATAAAGATTATTTTCTTGGAAAAAGTGTTTTGAACGCGGTAGATAACATCAACAATATTATATCAGATGAGTTGTCCGGTCTTTCCCCGTTTTTACAAACCGATATAGACAATCTTCTGATTGATATCGACGGAACACCAAATAAAAGCAAGCTCGGAGCAAATGCAATGCTTGGTGTCTCTATGGCTGTTGCAAAGGCAGCTACTCAGCTCTGCGGGATGCCTCTCTGGCGATACCTGGGCGGAGTGAATGCAAAACTGCTTCCCCTTCCCATGATGAATATCATAAACGGAGGATCTCACGCGGATAACAACGTTGATTTACAGGAATTTATGATTATGCCTGCAGGAGCTGAAACATTTAGTGAAGCCATCCAAATGGGTGCCGAAATTTTTCACAATCTGAAAAAAGTTCTAAGTTCAAAAGGATACAGCACCGCAGTAGGCGATGAAGGAGGATTTGCCCCGAATCTGAAATCGAATGAGGAGGCAATTGAAGTTATTCTGAACGCAGTTGAAAAAGCGGGCTATGTTCCCGGCGAAGATATTCTTCTGGCGCTCGATCCTGCTACTTCAGAGTTCTACAATACAGAAGAAAAAGTTTATGAATTTAAGTGGAGTGACGGATCCAGGAAAAATGATGATGAAATGGTAGAATTCTGGACCAAGTGGGCTGAAAAATACCCCATTATCTCTATTGAAGATGGCATGTATGAAGATGACTGGGAAGGCTGGAAAAAGCTTACCGATGCAATTGGAGATAAAATTCAGCTGGTCGGGGATGATCTTTTTGTGACAAATACAGAAAGACTTGCCAAAGGGATTAATATGGGTGTAGGTAATTCCATTTTGGTAAAGGTAAATCAGATCGGGACTCTCACTGAAACTCTCGATGCTATTGAAATGGCCCATAAGAATGGTTATTCCACAGTTATTTCACATCGGTCCGGTGAAACGGAAGATACAACCATTTCAGATATTGCTGTAGCTGTAAATTCAGGCCAGATAAAAACTGGATCGATGAGCAGAACCGATCGAATTGCCAAATACAATCAGTTACTTCGTATTGAAGAGGAACTGGGCGACTCAGCAGTATTTCTGGGAGCTGACACTTTCGGCTTCTGATTATAAAAAACATATATTCCTTTCAGGTATGAATAGCGCCCGTAAGAAAAATCACATTACGGGCGTTAATTCATTCTGTTAATGTAATTCAGGCGGCAACAGGCTATAATTGATAAATGCACAGCGTTTCTTAAATAATTCATATTGATATAATGAGGGCCGACCGTCTTAAATTACAACAGTTCAGGAATCATAAAAATACTGAGCTATATCCGGCACCACACGTGAATCTGATTACGGGTCCGAACGGCTCCGGTAAAACAAATCTGATCGATGCACTCCATTACATTTGTATGTCGAGAAGCTTTATTGCCACCAGTGATCAATATGTGGTTATGCACGGAGAAACTTTTTTTATGGTTGAAGGTGACTTTAAGGGGAATATACGGTCAGGTTTTTCTGTTGGATGTTCGTACTCAAGGGGTGAGGGAAAAAAAATATTTGTAAATGGAAGCCCGCTCGACAAACTGTCCGACCTGATTGGCATGATACCGGTTGTTGTGCTGAGTCCTGAAGATCATAAGCTTACAAGTGAAGGACCTGTTGAACGTCGTTCATTTATAGACTCTTTTATCAGCCAGATTTCAAATAGCTACCTCCGCGATCTTATCGATTACAGAAGAGTACGTAAGCAGAGGAACAAACTTTTAAAAGATTTCAGAGGCCCGGTATCCGTACTAAAGTCTTTTCTTGAGCCCTGGGATATCCAGCTTGTTGAAACGGGATCCAGAATAGTGAAGAAACGCTCGGAAGTACTGTTGCAGTTTAAAAACTATCTGTCGCTTCAGTATGAGAAAATCTCGGGAATGGACTTAAAACCGGATCTTGAGTATGACACGTTTTGTAAAAACTTTTCGAGTATTGAATCCATTCAGGAGGCCTATTCTAAAATCCTGGAAGATACGTTTGATAAAGAGGTTGAGCGGGAACAGACAATCACCGGTCCCCACAGGGATGAAATTGTGTTTTACCTGGGTTCTATGGAATTGCGTAAATTTGGTTCCCAGGGCCAGCATCGCCTCTTTGCAATCGCATTAAAATTGGCCCAGTTATTTTATTTTTCGGATGAATTGGATGATTTACCTATTATGTTACTTGATGATGTTTTTGGCAATCTGGATCAACATAAAACAGATATTATGATGGAAACACTGTTTCGCC
>Ga0209943_1000370_pt1 | contig 30953 bp, 31 predicted proteins | sample SalPonR1_B_D2_MG_FD_185698 | JGI IMG/M metagenome (GOLD analysis project Ga0209943, IMG submission 185698) | Salt pond soil microbial communities from South San Francisco under conditions of wetland restoration - Salt Pond MetaG R1_B_D2_MG... ... | reverse complement strand
CTCCCTTTTTTCTTTTTTCTCTTGACCATACATGGCAAAAGTTTTATACTTTCGCTATTATTTTTGCAGCAGATATTAATAGCTGGTCTTAAAAGGATGATGCATGACTGTGTCCCTGACAAAATTACAAAGACAGCAGGAGTTGCTCAAGCTCGTAAAGAATAAACCCCTTCTTACCGATCGTGAACTGGCGGAGAAATTAGGTGCCAGTATTGGTACGGTTAGACTTGACAGGGCTCTTCTGGGAATACCTGAACTCAGGGAAAGAATGAAATCAATGGCTCAGGAAGCTACCAGTAAACTGACTTCTCTTCGACAGGAAGAAGTTATTGGAGATCTGCTTGAGCTTGAACCTGATAAATGGGCTCTTTCCATGCTTCAGACAAAAAAAGTTATGGGTTTCAGACATACAGATCTTGTCTGGGATCATTATATTTATGCACAGGCCAGTTCCATTGCTATCGCGGTAGTTAACGCGGAAATGGTTATTATAAGTTCAATGCGTGGAAGATTCAAATCCCATGCAAAAGTTGGAGATTCCGTAATAGCAAGAGCAAAAGTCGGCATTCACAAGGGCAACAGGTTCATAATAAGTGTTCGTTCAAAAGTAGATAATGAAGAAATATTTGTTGGACGTTTTATAGTTTGCTCAGTTGACGCAGAAAGTGAAATGTTCGTCGAGAGGGGAGTTCTGGATTGATCCTTGCACTTGATGCTATGGGAGGAGATCATGCACCACATGAACCCTGTAAGGGAGCAATATCAGCCTGTACAGAATTCAGTGATCTGGAGGTTGTACTTGTTGGTGACGAAAATAGCATAAAAAAATTAATAGAAGAGACTAACCCCGAAGTTCAATCCCGTCTGCACGTAATTCACGCAGATGAAACTATCAGTATGGCAGAGGTACCAGCCCAGGCTATAAGGAAAAAACGCAGATCAAGTATGAGAATAGCCATGCAGATGGTTCATTCCGGAGAAGTTCAGGGTTTTGTATCAGCAGGTAATACTGGAGCTATTGTAGCCGGAGGTGTCCTGGTAGCCGGAAGAATCAAGGGGATAGACAGGCCAGCCCTTGGAGTAGCTCTTCCTACACCTGGCAGAAAAACATTTCTTCTTGATGTTGGAGCTACTGTGAGATGTAAAGCTGAAAACCTTTTCCAGTTTGCTTTAATGGGGAATTTCTATTCTAAACACATACTGGGTATTCATGACCCAATGGTTTCCCTTCTATCTAACGGATCAGAGGAAATAAAAGGTGATGAAACGGTAATTTCCACAAGAAATCTGATAAAGAACAGTAATTTAAACTATACAGGATTTGTGGAGGGGGATGACATTCCCTTTGGTAAGACAGATGTGGTGGTATGTGATGGTTTCTCAGGTAACATTCTTTTAAAATTTGCTGAAGGTCTTGGGGGAGCTCTGTACAGTATTGTCAAAGAGGAAATGGGACATCGAATACTCCCTAAGGCAGGAATGCTCTTTATGTTGCCTATGTTGAAGGATCTAGCCCGCAGGCTGAATTATGAGCAACACGGAGGAACTCCCCTGTTGGGTGTTAACGGAGCAGTAATAAAGGCTCACGGACGTTCAAAAGCTCCAGCCATAAAAAGTGCATTGGTAGTAGCAAGGAACTTTGTACTTCAGAAAGGTACAGAGAACATCAGAAGGGAACTGGAACGGTAACAGGGAGGAGGTTTCTGATGGGTTTGCTGTGTGGTAGAAGAGTATCAATTCTTGGAACAGGTATGTATGTACCTGAAAATGTAATGACCAATGGCGATCTTTCCCGCATTGTTGAAACAAGTGATGAATGGATAAGGGAAAGGACAGGAATAACAGAGAGACATATTGCTGCTGAAAATGAGCTGACAAGTGATCTTGCGTACAATGCTGCCATGGAAGCTTTGCAGGAATGTGGAATTGATCCAGAAGAACTTGACATGATAATAGTTGGAACTAATACTCCGGATACACTGTTTCCTGGAGTGGCACCAAAACTTCAGGGAATGCTCGGTGCTTCAAAATCTGGAGCCAATGATATCCAGGCTGGCTGTACAAGCTGTATCAATTCACTTGTTATGGCAAGCGCTGGAATAGCTTCAGGACTCTGGGACACGGTTCTTGTGGTTGGAGCAGAGGTGCTTTCTCGTATACTCGACTGGAATGACAGGAATACATGCGTTCTTTTCGGAGATGGTGCGGGAGCAGTAGTGCTGGGTACAAAAGATAAAGGTAAAGGGACTGTCCTGTCCTGTGATCTGAAATCAGACGGAAATCGACATGACCTGATAACCCTTCCTGGTGGACTTGTAGAAAATCCTGCAAGTTCTGAGACTATTGCCCGGAGACTCCATTATGTTCACATGAAAGGTAATGATGTCTTCAAATTCGTAATCAGGATCCTCCCTCCTTATTTGAAGGATTTCTGTGTCCAGACTGATATACCATCTGAAGAGATAGACTGGTGGATCTTCCACCAGGCAAATCTGAGAATAATGCAGTCAGTTCTCAAAAGGTTAGGTGTTTCCCAGGAAAAAAGCATCGTTAATCTCGACAAATACGGTAACACATCAGCAGCTTCGACTTTAATGGCCCTTCATGAAGGTTACAAGAACGGGAAAATAAAAGAAAAAGATAAAGTACTCTTGACGAGCTTCGGCTCGGGAATGACCTATGGAGCCTTGATATTTCAGGCGTGAGGTGGTTTTATGTGGAAAAACAGATTAACTGAAATACTTAAAACAGAATATCCCCTTCTTCAGGGTGGAATGGCCTGGGTTGCAAATTCCGATCTTGCTGCAGGTGTGAGCAATGGTGGAGGTGTAGGAATAATTGCAGCCGGCAATATGCCACCGGATTTGCTGGAGGAGGAGATACTTAAAGCAAGAGAAATGACCGACCGCCCTTTTGGTCTTAATATTATGCTTCTGTCGGAAACCTCAGACGATGCAATACAGCTTGCCAAAAAACATAAAGTACCAATTATTACAACTGGTGCTGGAAGTCCGGGGAAAGTCATAAAAGAGCTTAAGCCAGAAGGTACGATCATAATTCCTGTTGTCGCTTCTGTGGCTCTTGCCAGAAGAGTTGCAAGACAGGGAGCTGATGCTGTGATCGCCGAAGGTAGCGAAGCTGGTGGACATATAGGTGAAATATCTACAATGGTTCTGGTCCCTCAGGTTGCGGCTGCAATAGATATACCTGTTATTGCAGCAGGAGGCATAGCGAACGGAAGAGGAGTTCTGGCAGCATTATCCCTCGGAGCTGAAGGAGTACAGATTGGTACAAGGTTTGTATGTTGTGAAGAATCTACTGTTCATCATAAATATAAGGAAAAGATCCTTTCAGCCAAGGATAGAAGTACAGTGGTTACAGGACAATATACTGGCCATCCGGTCAGATGCATAGGGAACAGACTTACAGCAGAACTGGAAAAACTGGAAAAGAAAAACGTCCCCATCGAGGATTTTGAGAAGGCAGGAGCTGGCAGTCTCCGAAATGCTGTCGTCTCTGGAGATGTGGACTGGGGGTCTGTTATGGCCGGACAATCTGCCGCGCTTGTAAACAGGATACAGCCAGCGGAAGAAATAATAAGAGAAATGTTTTGTGAAGCAGGTGAAACTTTTTGGATCCTCAATAAAAAGTATCATCTCGATGACAGGAAGTGATAAAGTTGAGTTACAGCTTAATTTTCCCCGGACAGGGATCTCAGTTTGCTGGAATGGGTAAAGAGCTCTCTGAAGAGTTTAATTCAGCCAGTAAGGTATTTGAAAAAGCGGATGAGGCCCTTGGATTTTCTCTAAGCAAAATTATATTCGAGGGTCCCGAAGAAGTCCTGAAGAAGACAGAATACACTCAGCCAGCTATTCTTGCAGCAAGCATAGCTGTTTACGAAGTCCTTAAGGATCTTTTGCCCGAATTTCCGTCACCAGAATTTATGGCGGGCCACAGTCTTGGAGAGTACACTGCTCTTGTAGCTTCGGGAGCTTTGACTCTCGAAAATGGAATAAAACTTGTTAATTTAAGAGGAAAGTTGATGCAGGAAGCCGTTCCCGAAGGAGAAGGTACAATGGCTGCAGTTCTGGGGCTGGGTAAAGAAGAAGTTGAAGAAATCTGCAAAATGGCATCTGGAGATCAATACTGCTGCCAGCCTGCCAATTACAATTCTCCTGCCCAGATAGTTATTTCAGGCCATGCTCAGGCTGTCAGCAAGGCAGTCACCTTGTCAAAAGAAAGAGGGGCAAAAAGAGCTGTACCACTTAATGTTAGTGCACCCTTCCACAGTGAGTTAATGTTTTCAGTAGCGGATAAACTCAGGAAAGCCGCTCTTGAATGTAGCTGGAATGAGCCCTCAGTGCCTATAGTTGCCAATGTCAGTGCCAAACCAGTCAGACATATTGATGAAATAATAGATGCACTTACCGAGCAAACGCACAACCCTGTTTTGTGGTCTGATTCTGTGCATTATATGCATGAACAAGGTTGTACTACCTTTTATGAACTTGGGCCCGGAAAAGTATTGACAGGTCTCGTTAAAAAATGTGAAAAGAGTGCATCGGCGTTATCAGCTATGGAAAAGAATGATATAGAAAAGATGAGGGACCATATGTCAGGGAGTGATCAATAATGGAAAACAAAACCAACATTGCCCTTGTTACAGGTTCTGGAAGAGGTATTGGAAGATCTATCGCACTGGAACTTGCCAGAAGAGGTCATGATCTAATTATCAATTATTCCAGAAGCAAAGGTCCAGCCGAGGAAGTATGCCACCTGATAGAAGCTGCAGGAAGAAAGGCTATGCCTTATCAGGCAGATGTTTCAGATCCATCGGCGGTAGAGGAAATGTTCAAGTCTGTTTCCAAAGAAATGGGGACAGTAGATGTGTTGGTTAATAATGCAGGGATAACGAGAGATAATCTTTTGATACGCATGAAAAACGAACAGTGGCACGAGGTGTTGCAATCCAATCTTTCCTCTGTTTATTATTGCACACGGGAAGCTGTAAAGAAAATGATAAAACAGAAATGGGGAAGAATAGTTAATCTTGCCTCTGTTGTGGCCCTGATAGGAAATCCCGGACAGGTTAATTATGTAGCATCCAAGGCAGGGATTATAGGTCTTACAAAGTCAGTTGCTAGGGAGTACGCATCAAAGGGAATAACAGTAAATGCCATTGCCCCGGGATTTATAAGCACTGAAATGACAGATGCACTTCCTGAAAATGCAAGGAATGCACTTTTGTCACAAGTTCCGGCCGGCAGGCCAGGTACACCTGAAGATATTGCGAAATTGGCGGGATTTCTTGCTTCTGCTGATTCATCATATATAACAGGACAGGTTATAGCCATAGATGGCGGAATGACCATGTGTTCTTGATCTCAGGAGGGAGGTGAAGTAAATGAAAAAAGAGGAACTTCTTGAACGTTTGAAAGAGATAATTATCGACAGACTTGATGTTGAAGAAGAACAGATAGTCCCGGAAGCTTCATTTGTTGAGGACCTTGGTGCTGATTCTCTTGACATAGTAGAGTTGATCATGGGGATCGAGGAAGAGTTTGACATTGAGATTCCGGATGAAGATGCGGAGAAACTTACTACTGTCGGGGAAGCTACCAATTATACCCTTAACAAGCTGGGAGTTGAGGAATAAGCTCCTTTCCTGAATAACCTAAGTTTACACAGGGGAAGGGGGAATTCCTTCCCCTGTTTTCCGGATTTCAAGGTTGGCCGGGGCTGTCCTTTGAAAAAAATAAGCCAGTATCCTGACCTGGAGGAGTGAATAATTTGCGAAGAGTAGTTATTACTGGATTGGGTCCAGTGAGTCCTATTGGTTATGGAAAAGATACATATTGGAAAGCATTAAAAGAAGGAAAGAACGGTATAGCACCAATAAAACTTTTTGATGTCGAAGATTATCCAGTTACCTTTGGAGCTGAAGTTGTCGATTTTGATCCAACATTATGGCTGGAAAAAAAAGAAGCCAGGCGGTCTGACAGGGTTATACATTTTGCCGTGGCAGCTGCGGATCTGGCTGTTAAAGATGCGTCTCTTGACGTTACTTCCCTGGATCCGAACAAGTTTGGTGTATATATAGGAAGCGGGCAGGGAGGCATAGAAACAAGCTTCAAGAATTTTGAGCTTCTCATGGAAAAGGGACCTAACAGGGTCAGTCCTTTCTTTATTCCCATGATGATCAGCAACATGTCAGCTGCGTATGTTGCATTAAAGCATGGAGCAAAAGGCCCGAATCTCTGTGTCGTAACTGCATGCGCTACAGCTGTTAATACTATGGGAGAGGCCTACCATACAATATTGCGAGATGATGCAGACATCATACTGGCCGGTGGAACTGAAGCAGCACTTAGATCAATTGGTATTGCAGGTTTTGCTGCCATGAAAGCTCTATCAACAAGAAATAATGATCCTGCCCATGCATCGAGGCCATTTGACGCAGATAGAGATGGTTTTGTAATGGGAGAAGGGGCTGGTGTTCTCGTAATGGAGGAGCTGGATCATGCTCTTAAACGAGGGGCCAAGATCTATGCTGAAGTCTCCGGTTATGGATCTACATGCGATGCCTGTCATATTACAGCCCCAGATCCTGAGGGAGATGGTGCAGTAAGGGCTATGAAAATGGCAATAAAGCAGTCGGGATGGGAAATATCAGACGTAGAGCTTATAAATGCTCATGGCACTTCAACAAGACTTAATGACAAGGTAGAATCTCTTGCAATAAGGAAAGTTTTCAATGAACACACAGATGATCTGCTTGTCAATTCAACGAAATCTATGATCGGTCATTGCCTTGGGGCAGCTGGAGCTCTGGAAACTATTGCTGCTATTCAGTCTTTTGAAGAAGGAGTCATCCATCCAACAATAAACTATGAGAATCCTGATCCCGAATGTAACATTCCTGTAGTAGGAGATAAAACTCTAACCGGGGATGTCAATAATATTCTGATAAACAGTTTCGGTTTTGGAGGACATAACGGAGTCCTTGCCATTAAAAAGTTCCTGGAGTGATCCTGTTGTTAGAAGAAAAGCAGGAATGGTGGGATAATCAGCTCCTTTTACTCCAGGAAAAAATGGGATATTATTTCAGTGATAGATCAATACTTGAGGAAGCCCTGACCCATTCATCATATTCCAATGAGGCGGGGCTTCCATATTCTAACGAGAGACTGGAGTTTCTTGGTGATGCAGTTCTTGAAATAACAGTCTCCAGCTATTTGTATAAAGAATTCCCTGAGAAAAATGAAGGTGAATTGACAAGGTTACGTGCTGCTTTGGTACGTAATGATTCGCTTAATGAATGGTCAGGTTTTCTTGAGCTACCTGATATCCTGCTTTTAGGCAAGGGGTTATCCAGACAACGTAATACAGGAGAAAAAAATATCCACGAGTCTTTCATTTCCGATGCATTAGAGGCCCTGTTTGGTGCAGTATATCTCGATGGAGGATTTAATGAATCTTCAAGGGTTATCCAGAAATATATAGATTTTGCAAAAAAAAGTATCACAGGAACTTCAACTTCAGATCCCAAGTCCAGGCTACAGATCGAAACACAAAAACTTGGTCTGGGGCATCCTTCTTATGTCCTGGAATCTGTATCAGGTCCAGCTCATGAGCCAGTTTTTACGGTAAGGGTCTTTATTGATGAAAAACCCTTTTCCTGCGGAGAGGGTACTTCAAGGAAAGAAGCGGAATTCAGGGCAGCAGCAGAAAGCATGCAAGAGATCATGAATGATACTGAAGTGGGAAAATAAAAAAAGACATGTATTCAGGATGATACAGGGAGAATGATCGCTTTGACAAATGCCTTTAATGAAAAAATAATACTTGCACTGGATACTCCTTCGCCGAAAGATGCGTGGCACTTTCTCGAGATTGTCGGCAAGGAGATAAAATACGTGAAAGTTGGTCACAGGTTGTATTTCCAGGGTGGATCAGAATTTGTGTCTGAGCTTGTAAAAAACGGATATAATGTTTTTCTGGACCTTAAATTTCACGACATACCTAACACTGTTGCTATGGCCCTTCAGCCACTTATGGATGCTGGTCTCTGGTCCCTTACTCTTCATGCAGCAGGAGGAAGAGCAATGCTTGAGGCTGCAGTAAAAGAGAGAGAAAGATCCAGAGCCAGGACGAGATTGTTTGGTGTAACCATATTAACAAGCCATTCCGATGAATCCTGGAAGGAAGTTAATCCCGGATCTTCCTTCCAGGATACTATCACAGCGAGGGCAGAACTATGTGAAAAAGCTGGTTTGGACGGTTTAGTCTGTTCTCCATCCGATTTAAATATTATTCGAAGCCATGTCAGCTCGAATTTCCTTAAGATCGTTCCAGGTATCCGACTGGAAAGATCATTAGACGATCAGATGAGAGCTCAGACACCCGGAGAAGCTGTAAGAGCAGGAGCAAGTTACCTCGTGATCGGGCGTCCTCTGCTCAAGGCAGAGAATCCACTTCGGGTTATAAAAGAGATCAAATCTCAGTTGGGAGAAGATTAGAATGGTAACTGATTCTACAGTAAAGACTCTTGAGAAAATGCTTGAAGATAGTGGAGCTCTTCTTAGCGGGCACTTTCTTTTAACCTCAGGTTTACACAGCGGCAATTATCTCCAATGTGCTCTTCTATTGCGTTATACGGACTATGCTTCCTATGCAGGAGAAAAAATAGCCGAACATTACAGTTCCTGGAATATTGACGTAGTAGTTTCTCCAGCCATAGGCGGAATTATAATAGGTCATGAAGTTGCAAGATGGCTTAAAGTTCCTTTCATATTTTACGAAAGAGAAGCCGGTGAGATGCTACTGAGACGATTTCCAGAGCCCGGAAAGAAGAGAGTGCTTGTTGTAGAAGATGTTATAACTACCGGGAGCTCCGTAAAGGAAGTTGGAGAATCTCTTCTGGTTAGTGGTGCAGATTGGATATCTACTGCCTGTATAGTAGACAGAAGCAAAGGTAAACATGTTCTCGGGCAGGATCCCTTTGCCCTCTTGCAGGTCTCATTTCCTGTGTACCACCCCTCAGATTGTCCTTTATGCAGGGAGAATATCCCACTTGTGAAACCTGGCAGCAGGAACTTTAGCGAAAGGAATCAAAAGTAACCTTATGTATCACAACCTCCTTACGGGATTAATAAAATGCTGAAGGGAAAATTTTTAGTTAGAGTAGTTTTGATATTCCTGATGGTCTTTAATTTTGGTTTTGTAACACCAGCCATGGCGGTAGAAAAGGAAAAGCTGAGGATTACAGCTTCAAACCCTCTTTTAGGTATGATCGCCACTTTTATCGGAGGAGTGGAGGTTAATGTTACCAGCCTGACAGTGTTCAGGGATGGTAAGTTTGTTACGAGTGGTGACATAACCAATTCCCTCTCAGATGCAGAGTTCCTTTTCCTTGATGAATATGAAGCTGCAAGTACAGATATATACAATGACGATGATGACTCTTTACATTTTTTATACAGTAGGGTTCCATACGAGCGCAGAAATGTCAATTCTCTTTTTTACGATCCTGCGACTTTGCCCTTTGTAGCCCAGAAAATCATGAACGTTTTGACGTCAATAGAGCCAGAAAGCTACTTCTATTTTCAGAGAAGGCTTGCAGAATTCAGGTCAAGGCTGCAAAGTGCAGTCGAATTGGGACGCAATCTCCTTGAAGGAGCAAGAATACTTGATCTTACTGTCCATACTTCTTATCTACTAAAATCAACAGGATGCGATATACAGTTACCTGAAGAGGGATTCTGGGAAAAACTGACTGCAGAGAACAGCAGGGATTATTATAATGACGTGTTTTACGACAGCAAAAAGCAGGGACGGTTCATTGTTTGTGATGCCTGGACCCCTGCTTCTTTATCTAAACTTGTTGAAGAGGAAAATCTTGGGATAACCCTTTCTCCTCCAGAAGTTTCAACTGAGTATATACTACATTTAAACAAACATTTCCTTCATATCTGGGACAATCTGAGGGAAGTCTCTCAATGATATGGTAATCTGGGAAACTCCCCTTTCAGCGTTGTCTATATCAGTTCTTTCCAGTCCCTCCATAGCTGGTACTATATCCTGTTCCTGAGCTCGATCTTTCCATTACCTTTTGAAAATTCACCTATTATACAAGAACAGGTGAAACCTGACTCAATCAGTTTACCTGTCAGCAAATCTGCTTTTTCACGTGGAACTGCGAGAAGAAGGCCTCCCGATGTCTGGGCATCAAATATCATGTCAACCTCGCAGTCATCGAAGTTTTCCTTATTTTTAACATTGTCTTCGTACTGTATTCTGTTATTGTAAGTACCAGCCGGTATTAGTCCACTGTCGGCCAAATTTACTGATCCGGGAAGAACCGGAACATTCTCAATTCCCAGAACAATGTCCAGATCTTTCTCAGAGAGCATATCCAATACATGTCCCGCAAGGCCAAAGCCTGTGACGTCGGTGCATGCATTAATAGAATAGTGCATTTCAGGATCAATGATAGATGGAACATTGTTAAGGGTTGACATCCATTTGATTGACTCTTCAGGACCTTTCGGATCTTCGATCATATCGGCCTTTATTGCAGTTGATATCACACCAGTTCCTACGGGTTTAGTGAGTATAAGCAGATCGCCTTCCCGAGCTCCTGTGACTTTCCAGAGTTTATTCTGTTCAACTTCTCCGTAAACACATAGCCCATATTTAGGTTCTTCGTCATCTACACTGTGTCCACCTACCATAAGGGCTTTTGATTCATTGACCTTTCTGTAACCTCCCATCAGAACTTTCTCCAGTATATCCAGGCCCAGAGATTTCACAGGGAAACCAACAATGTTCAATGCAATAAAGGGTTTCCCACCCATTGCAAAAACATCACTCAGGGAGTTTGCTGCAGCTATTTCACCCCATTTTTCAGGGTCATCGACAATTGGAGTAACAAAATCTACAGTGAGTATTCCCGCTCTTTTTTCATCTATTGTCCATATTGCCGCATCTTCTCCGGATGCCCAGTTGGCTATTAACCTCTCGTGTGAAGCGAGGGGAATGTTCTTTAATGTCTGTGCAAGGTCCGCCGGACCAATTTTGGCTGCTCAGCCACTTGTTCTTGACATTTCAGTCAATCTCATAAAAGGCACCTCCATATATAGCATAAAAATTATAACATAATGTTATGGATTTTAAAGGCTTTCGGATAGAGGAGCATGAATGACATCTCCTGCAGAAAAAAAAGTTGTTTCTCCTCTTTCTGTCAAGACTGCAAGTTCTCCTTTTTGATTTATGTTTTCAACCTTGCCTTTAAAAATTCCTTTCCTGGTTATGACAGAAACGTTCCTTCCCAGAGTTGAGCAGTGTTTCCGGTATTCTTTTATTATCTCCTGGGATCCTTCATTTTCGAAAAGCTTGAGAATTTCATAAAAATACTGAAGGAAAAGAGACAGTAGAAAGGATCTGTTTATTTTTTTGCCTGAGAGCTGTTCAATGGTCGCAGCTTTGAAATCAGTTGTGTTCTGATTAAGTTTCTCTGAATTATTGACATTGATTCCTATTCCTGTAACGATATAATGCACGGAATCGATCTCCATTGAAGCTTCTGAGATTATTCCACAGAGCTTTGCGTTACCAGAGAGAATATCGTTGGGCCACTTCAGGTCACATTCAATACCTGCTGACGAAGAAATTGCCTTTCGAGCTGCAATTCCTGCGGCTAGATTAAGTATCTGAATTTGACCAGGGGGAATAACGGGTCGGGTTATTACGGAAAAATAAAGACCTTCAGGAGGTGACATCCATTTTCTGTCCATTCTGCCTCTTCCGGCAGTCTGCACTCTGGATATTACTGTAGTACCTGATCCTGATCCTGACCTGGCTAATCTCTTTGCTTCGATTTGAGTTGAATCGATACTTTCGAAAAGTATAATATTCTTGTACCAGGGACATATGGAACAGGTCAGGGCTGTAATGTAAGATACGGAAAGATCATTATCAGGCAACGAGACCAGTCTGTATCCTTTCTGGGGAATTGCTTCAATAATAAAACCTTCATTTTTCAGCGATTCTACAGCTTTCCAGATAGCCTGCCTGGATATTTCTGTACAGGAAATAAGATCTGAACTTGAGACCAGAGAAGGGCTTTGCTTTAATAACTTCATAAGGACCAGGGTCCTGTTAATATTACTTTTGATCATTCTGTTGTTTCTCCTTTCCCGAACGGTAACGATGATATAATGAAAATTCTTTACAGACAATCTTTTCAACCAATGGAGGTTTTTGAATGGCAAATAGTGTAAACAACAACGAAGTACTGGAAGAACTGCATTCACTTTTAGGTGAACTGCAGGACAGTCTTTGACCCGGCAGGTGAAAAGGAAAAGATCGCTGCCCTTGAGAAAGAAATGTCGCAACCAGGGTTTTGGAACAGGGATGATTCTCACCTGATCTCCAAGGAATTTTCTGAAAGGCAATCCAGAGTTACAGAACTTGAGAATGTCCAGAGTGCCTATGAAGAGCTTGAAACACTCATTGAACTCATAGAAGAATCAGATGATTCGGACCTGCAGACAGAGTTTGAGAAAAAATCTTCTGACCTGAAAGTGATACTGGAAGAATCAAGGCTCAGGCTTATGCTGAACGAACAATATGACGAGCAGAATGCCATTTTATCTATTCATGGAGGAGCGGGAGGACTTGATTCCCAGGACTGGGCTGAAATACTGTACAGAATGTATCAGCGCTGGGCAGAAAGGCATGAATACGGGATAAGGATACTGGATCTTCTTCAGGATGAGGAAGCGGGCATTAAGAATGTAACCCTGCTTATAGAAGGTTATAATGTTCATGGTTATCTCAAATCTGAAAGAGGAGTTCACAGGCTTGTAAGGATATCTCCTTTTGATACAGCGAAAAGAAGGCATACAAGTTTTGCTTCTGTAGATGTTTCGCCTGATCTGCCGGATGACGTGGAAGTCGAGATCAAAAGCGAAGATATAAGGGTGGATACTTTCAGGGCCAGTGGAGCCGGAGGTCAGCATGTCAACATGACCGATTCTGCTGTCAGAATAACACATCACCCTACAGGTATTGTTGTAAGCTGCCAGAACGAGAGGTCCCAGCACATGAACCGAAGTATGGCAATGCAGATACTTCGATCCAAGATCTATGAAAAGATGCATCAGGAAAGGCTGGACGAACTGGATTCCCTGCAGGAAGAAAAAAAAGATATTAGCTGGGGGAACCAGATAAGATCTTATGTTCTTCATCCTTACACAATGGTAAAAGATCACAGGACCGGTCATGAAACAGGAAACGTTCAGGCTGTCCTTGACGGTGATATAGACGATTTTATAATGTCTTACCTGTTATGGAGAACAGCGAAATAAATTCTCTCTAAACCAGAATTCTGGATAGAGATCCAAGTTGAGGTGCGATATGAAAAAACCTGTATTACTGACTCTGTTGATCCTGACTTTTAATCTTGTTTTTTGCGTCAGTCTTCTATATGCTGGACCTTTTATTCCGGTTTCTGACGTTATGAGCGTAAACGCGATAAAACCCGGAATGAAAGGATATGCTGTAACAGTTATAGAAGGAACGGAAACGGTAAGATTTCCTGTCGAGGTTATAAGTACTGTACCCCAGAAAAGCAAGCCTGGGAAACTTATATTGATAAGGGCTGGCGGGCCTGTTATTGAAAAAACAGGTGGTATCGCTTCAGGAATGAGTGGCAGTCCGGTTTATATAGCCGGAAAACTTGTAGGTGCTATCGGATACGGATGGAACTTTTCAGAACATGATCTGGGTCTGGTCACTCCAATTGAAGAGATGGCTTCAATATGGGAGTGGCCTGAAGATCCGCCAGGTTTCCCTGTTCCTGTCGATATTACTCCAGTAAGTAAAGATCAGAAAGACGAGGGAAAAAACATAACAAGTCAGGATCTGGGTAGTAATATACTTTTTGAGGGAGCTTCAGCCGATATCCGAAGTCTGCCTGTTTATGCTTCCGGTATAAGTAACAGGGCTGCTGAAAATATAGGTAAAGTCCTTGATGAAAAAGTTGTCAACTCCATCATACCTGTCAATGACGATATCCCTGTGGAATATAACGCCAGACTTAAACCAGGCGAGGCAGTGGGAGTTCTGATGGCATGGGGAGATGTGTCCATGGGAGCTACTGGCACACTTACCTCTGTATCCAGAGATGGCAGGTTTGTAGCTTTTGCTCATCCTTTCCTTAATAGAGGTAATGTAGCATTTCCGCTGACACGTTCCTGGATCCACTCAGTAATACCAAGCGTCAGATCTCCATTTAAACTAGGTACACCACTTGCAATAGTCGGATCAGTAACACAGGACAGACCCCAGGGAATTGGAGGAAGAATAGGGAAGTTTCTTCCTGCCATAGATGTTTCTCTTAAACTTGAAGATACCGAGTTTTCTCGTTCTTCCCGCAAAAGGTTTCATATAGCAAGTGATCCCTTTCTTGTGTCAAAAATTTTCCCCGAATTATTGATAGGAGTAATTGATGACCTATGGGGACGAAAAGGAGAAGGTACCTTCAGGGTGGATCTTGAGATAGAGGGAGGAACTCTTACAGAAGGATGGACTACTTCCAATTATTTTTTTTCCGACAAAGATATTGCTTCAGTTGCAGCAGAGGATCTTAAGAGCATAGTGGATACTGTTTCCCTGAATCCTTTCCGGAAGATAAATCCCTTTGGTTTTTACATCAACATTCAGGCAACATCTGAGCCTAAAGTTCTGTATATAGAAAAACTCAAGGTAGACAAAAAGAAGATCAAGGCTGGAGAGGAACTGAAAATAGAGGTAACTCTGAGACCTTACAGAAAAAAACAGATAACAAAAGAATTTACACTCTCTGTTCCCGAGAAAGCTTTTGGCCCATGTGAAGTTCTTGTAAGGGGAGGAGGCATTTCCCCTATGGAACAGGAATCCATTTATCAGGGGCTAAATACTATTTCCTCCTTTAATGAACTTCTTGAGGAGCTGAATGCAAGAGAAGCTAATAATGAAGTTATTATCGAATTAGTATACAATGAAAAGCCAGGTAATGATCAAAATATTGATAACAACGAAGATAAACTTTTGAGTGAAGTTAAAGAAAGTAGAATGAAAGAGGGTACGTTGAGGATATTTAAGTCCAACTATTATGTAGAAGGTCTCTTAAGAAAAAATGTGACTGTTATACCCGTTTCAGAGGACGGAAACAGTTGAGTCAGAGATTTAAGTACCTGGAGATTAAAAGATGTTTATTACATTAGAGGGAATAGACGGTTCAGGAAAATCAACCCAGGCGAAAGCATTGTACGCATATCTCTCATCTGTGAAAGGCTCGCGCAATATTGTCTGGACCAGAGAGCCGGGTGGATGGGAAAGAGGGGATCTTGTCAGGAAGCTTCTGCTTAATGGAAGCCTTGAGCATCCTCTATCTGAGTTGTATCTGTTCATGATAGACAGGTGCGAACATGTATCAAGGGTAATAAATCCCGCAATAAAAGAGGGCAAGGTTCTTTTGTGTGAAAGATACACCGACTCTACGCTGGCTTATCAGGTATGGGGAAGAGATATTTCCTTTGATAGAGTAACTTCTCTTTTCAAATGGAGTGATTTCCCGGTTCCTGACATTACTCTGTGGTTAGATATGGATCCAGAAAAAGCCTGTGATCGTACATTGTGCAGGGGAAGAAACGACAGGATAGAATCAGGTGGAGTGCCTTTCATGAAAAAAGTAAGAAATGGTTATCAGGAACTATCGTGCATGTTTCCGGAAAGAATAAAAAAGATCAATGCCGAGGAGAGTCCACAAAATGTTACAGCTTCGATCATTGCAACAATTGACAGCTTTACCTTATAGAAGGGTTGATTATTTTTCTCTTCGAACGGGAAAAATGAATGAATGAACCGGAAACATTGATAACCTCATCCTCTGGATACCAAAAGATCGCTTGTTTTCTCAGGAAAGGGGTTATACCAAGAGTCCTTGCAATCAAGACCCAGCCACGACTTTACGAGGAATGCGCTTTAGCCTTTTCCAGACTTTTTTTATGTCATCAATTTACAGGAAATGATAGCTGTTCCTCCTGTCGTGAATGGCGCGAGAAGTCGCACCCTGATCTTGTTCTTTCAGGTGATCCTGAAAAGGTGCCAGGAATAGATGTATGCAGGGAACTCCATCATGAACTTATGCTTACACCTGTTATATCAAATTACAGGGTTGCAGTTATTTATGGAGTGGACAGAATATCTGTCAACGCTGCAAACAGCATGCTTAAATTTGCAGAAGAAACCCCTGAAAAAGGAATTATTATTTTTCTTCATGAGAAGGATAATATTCTGCCAACTCTTCGAAGCAGGATCTGGCCTGTAACAGTATTGGACCGGGAAGTCCTGGCTCCTTGCAGATTACCTCAAGGTGATCCTGAGTGGTTAGACTGGGTCGAAAGAACAACAAGAGAGGGAACTGAGTCTGTTCAGTTATCTCTCAACGGATGGATAAGTTATGCACTTGAAAAAAAAGAGTATAATCTGGCAGGCAAACTGGAAAAACTCCGGTTAATCGCAGATAATAAAAAATTGTCAAATGCTATGCTGTCAGATCTTGTTTTTTTGTCAATTAAGGAGGGTATTTCCTTTGAGCATATATTTGGTGATATTTGGTAAACCCAGATATCTTGGCATTGCTTCTATAGAAGACATTGTGCCTTCTAATGGAAGCAGGATAGTAATAGACAGTATGAGGGGTCTGGAAACTGCGATAGTAGCAGGGCCGCTCACTAAGGTACAGGAAGAAAAGTTCAGGTCCAGTTGTAACGAAGATCATTCGGATGGTCAGGCCCGGGGAAACGAGCCAATGCTTCAGAATGTTACATTCAAAGGTTTCCCTGATGAAAGCGATATGACAACTCTGAAAGAGCTTAGTGAGGAAGAATCATTAATTCTTGAAAAATCCAGGAAGATCCTTTCCGAGCATGACCTTCCCATGAAAGTTGTAGATGTAGAGTATATTCTGGATCGAAAAAAACTTTTCTTTTACTTTACATCTGAACAAAGGATAGATTTCAGGGCCTATGTAAGGGATCTTGCCAGGGAATTTAAAACCAGGATAGAGTTAAGACAGATAGGAGTTCGTGACGAAGCTAAAACTGTGAGAGGGCTGGGTCCGTGCGGTCTTCCCTGTTGCTGCAGTTATTGGCTTCAATCCTTTACTCCAATATGCATTAAAATGGTAAAGGAACAGAACCTGGCTCTTAATCCAACAAAAATATCCGGCATTTGCGGACGTTTAATGTGTTGTATGAGTTATGAACATGACAATTATCATGATCTATGGGAAAAATTGCCAAAACCTGATGCTAAGATCAAAACACCCAAGGGCAATTTTATTGTTAATGGAGTGGATATAAAGTCTAGATCAGTATTATTGAGAGCTCCTGAAGGAACGATATTTAAGGTACCGGTGTCGGATTTTGAGAACATAAAAAACAGAATAACCAGTGGAGAAACCCTTGAGGATCTATACGAACAGGGGATCCTTTCTGCAGGTATTTCTGAAGATCTTGACATCCAGGATGATACTGAACTTACAAAACTTGAACCATTGACCCTGTCTTCTGAGATAACTGAAAAGAAATCTCATGGAAAATTACAGAAAAGCGAAGGCAAGAACAGAAGTCCGAAGAAACCTTTGAAAGACAGAAACAAAAATGAACAAAAGGCGGAAAGTCCTTCTGATTCGGAGAAGAAAACAAAGGACGGAGTAAAAAGTAAAAAGAAAAGAAGAAGCAAAAAAAGGCCTCCATCTCAAGATGGAAAATCATCGGGCAAACAGGATAATCAGCCTTCGGCGAAAGGGAAAAAACCTGTCAAAAAGAGAAAGTACAGAAAAAAACCTGAGCAGAAGGATAAGGGAGACAAAAAACAGTAAACATACAGCTCTTTTGTCCAGGATATGTATTAGAGGAATGGTGATGAATTAAATTGTTTCGTTCGATCGGTGATAAGATCAGTAAGGTAAAAAACACCTGGAGTTCCGGAATCCTCAATGTTTTCAAATCAGCAAGAATCGATGAGAATTTCTGGGAAGAACTGGAGGAAACTCTGATCTCCGGTGATGTTAGTCTCGAACTGACAGATGATCTGATAGAAGAACTGAAAGATCAAGCCAGCAGGAAGAACATAAAAGAATCTTCAGAACTGCTGAAGGTCTTTTCTGATCTTCTTGTTGAAAAGATCAAGCGGATTGACGGAATGGGAGAAGAATTGACATCTCAGCAAAAACCATACGTGATAATTCTGACAGGAGTAAATGGTTCAGGTAAAACTACCAGTGCGGGGAAACTGGCTCTGAAATACCTTGATGCAGGGAAAAAGGTTATTTTTGCCGCTGCTGATACTTACCGTGCAGCTGCAATTGAGCAGCTTAAGATATGGGGAGAAAGAACCGGAGTGAGAGTTATTGCCCAAAAGCACGGGAGTGACCCTGCTTCCGTAGTTTTTGATGCGATAAGCGCTGCAAAATCTTCGGATGCAGATGTGGTTATTGCAGACACCGCTGGTAGATTGCATTCACGGCATAACTTAATGGAGGAATTGTCCAAGATCTACAGGATAGCAAAAAAAGAAGCGGGGGAAAGTAACGTAGGTGTTCTTCTTGTGCTGGATGCTGTGATGGGACAGAATGGGCTCAGACAAGTTGAAGAATTCAACAGGATCCTGCCTCTCGATGGTATTATTCTTGCAAAATATGACACTACAGCCAAGGGCGGTATTATTCTCACTGTTGCTGAGAAACTCAGAGTCCCAGTGAGGTATCTGGGGCTTGGCGAACAACCACAGGACCTTTGTGGTTTTGATCCTGAAAGTTTTATTGAAGCTTTACTCGAAAGACGTGCAAATTAAAGTTCACACATTTGTGAATGTTTCTTTCAGGAGGAAACATGACTGTACAGAAGGTTAAACTTATTACAGGTATTCTTTATCCGGACGATATATTTCTAAATTGGGTTCTTTCCGAGGTTTCCCGTAAATGGGGAACAAGGGAAAGGTTAAGTTCTCCATTCCCTTTTGACAAGACTGACTATTACAGAGATATTTCTCCTGTTCTTTACAGAAGATTTGTGTCTTTTCAGGGTCTTTTCGATCCAGGAGAGCTCGTATCCTTTAAACTTGGGGCATGCGAGATCGAGAGCAGGAGTGGATCAAATAGAAGGGTTAATATTGACCCAGGTTATATCGATGGTGCCAGGCTTGTACTTGCATCAACTAAAGATCATTCTCACAGGATCTACATTGGGGAAGGTATCTATGCTGAGGTTACCATGAGATTCAGGTTTGGAAAATGGGTTCCTTTTGACTATACATTTCCAGATTTTGCTTCAGGCATTTATGATCCCTTCCTGGAAGAGGTCAGGAAGGATTGGTTAAAACAAAGGCGGCAGGGAGGTTGTCAGATTGATCGAGAGATATGAAACTTCAAAGATGAAAGAAATATGGTCAGAACAAAATAAATATCAAACCTGGCTGAATATTGAATTGGCTGTCTGTCGTGCATGGTATAAGGCTGGAGTTATTCCGGTAGAGGATCTGGATAACATTGAGAAAAATTCCTCTTTCGATGTGGAGAGGATCAAAGAGATAGAAGCAACAGTACACCATGATGTTATCGCATTTGTAACCAATGTTGCAGAGAACACGGGACCTTCAGGGAGGTACATCCATCTTGGAATGACAAGCAGCGATATTCTGGATACAGCTTCCTCTTTACTGATCAGGGAATCCCTTGAACATATTCTTGAAAAGACCAGAAAAGTTTCTGAAAGTGTTCTTTCTTTAGCACAAAGGACCAGATTTACTCCCTGTGTAGGAAGAACCCACGGTATTCATGCAGAACCTATGACCTTTGGACTTAAACTGCTCAACTGGCATTCACAGTTTGAAAGGGACATAAAGAGATTATCAGAAGCTATTTGTGTTATTTCTTTCGGTAAACTTTCTGGAGCAGTAGGAACATATGCCCATTGTCCTCCGGAAATCGAAATTGAAGTCTGCAAAGAGTTGGATTTAACGCCAGCTCCTGTATCTACTCAGATACTTCAGAGAGACAGACATGCCCAGATTATATCAGCCCTGTCTTTTGTTGCTTCCACTATAGAAAGATGTGCAACAGAAATAAGACATCTCCAAAGAACTGAAGTTCTTGAAGTACTTGAACCCTTCGGGAAAGGGCAGAAGGGTTCTTCAGCGATGCCCCATAAAAAAAATCCCATCATATGTGAAAGACTTTCCGGTATGGCAAGGCTCCTTCGAGGTTATGCATCTACTGCTATGGAAAATATTGCTCTATGGCATGAAAGGGATATAAGTCATTCATCAGTTGAAAGAGTTATCTGGCCTGATTCATTCCATATTGCTGATTACATGCTTGACAAATTCGAAACAGTAACAGAAGGACTGAATCTGAACATAGAGAATATGAAGAGAAATCTCGATTTCACAAAGGGACTTGTTTTCAGTCAGAGGGTTCTCCTTGAGCTTGTGGACAAATTCTCCTTTACCAGGGAACAGGCCTATTTCATTGTTCAGAATAATGCAATGAAATGCTGGAAGGGTGAAGGAGATTTCTGTGATCTGCTTTCTGCAGACTCTGATATTTCTTCAATTATTTCTCGTAAAGAACTGGAAAAGCTATTTGATTACAATTATTATTATAAATATGTAGATCAGATTTTCGAAAGATTTTCAACTCGCTGATGTTTACTTTCTCACTTTTAGTGTCTGGAGGTATTCAGAATGGCTGCTCCTGATAGAAATATGGCTCTTGAGCTCGTAAGAGGTACAGAGGCTGCATCAATGGCTGCAGGAAGATGGATGGGCAGGGGAGACAAAAACTCTGCCGATGGTGCTGCTGTACACGCCATGAGAAGCATGCTCAACAGTGTATGCATGGATGGTACAGTAATAATAGGAGAGGGAGAGAAAGACAGGGCTCCAATGTTATATAACGGAGAAAAACTTGGAACCGGACAAATGCCAAGTGTGGACATTGCAGTAGATCCAATAGATGGGACCCGTCTTGTTTCCTCGGATTGCCCGGAGCTATAAGCGTTGTGGCAGTTTCCGACAAAGGAACCATGTATAATCCGGAGGATCTTTTTTACATGAACAAGATCGTTACCGGGCCTGAAGCTGCTGATGTTATAAATATTGAAGCCTCTGTAGAGAATAATATTCTCAACGTTGCAAAATGCAAACAAAAGGCAATAGAGGATATAACAGTTGTTATTTTAGACCGTCCAAGGCATGAGGACCTGATTTCTGAAATCAGGAAGATCGGCGCAAGGATAAAAATGATCCCTGATGGAGATATTGCCGGTGCTTTGCTTACATGTAAAGCTGAACAGGGGATGGATCTTCTGATGGGTATTGGAGGAGCCCCGGAAGCCGTTATAACTGCTTGTGCTATGAAAGCTCTTGGTGGGAACATGCAGTGTCAGATCTGGGCACGTGATGTCAGGGATATAGCAAAGGCAAGAGATAAAGGGATCGATCTTGATGCAGTTCTCGGACTTGACGATCTGGTAAGCAGTAATAATGTATTTTTTGCAGCTACAGGTATAACTGATGGTGAATTTTTAGAGGGAGTGCGATACCAGGGATCCAATATACGTACAAGTTCAATAGTTATACGGTCCCGATCGGGTACTATCCGCTATGTCGAAGGTATCCACAAACTGGAGAAACTTTTACACATAAGTGACGTTGATTATCTTAAAGGACTCTGATTAGTGACAGGATAGAAAATTCGGTGTATTATATTTAATAACTTTTTTAATCATTCCTGATCGATAGATGCAGCTTATCTGGGGTTCATCATTTCAGGAATGACAAAACGTAACAGGGAGGAAATTATTTCATGAAAGGTACTGTCAAATGGTTCAATGCAACAAAGGGTTATGGTTTCATCACAAGCGAAGAGGGTAACGATGTATTTGTTCATTTTAGTGCTATTCAGATGGATGGATTCAAGACCCTTGAGGAAAATGACACAGTAAGCTTCGAGGTAACAGAAGGAGAAAAGGGACCTCAGGCTGCTAATGTTGTTAAGGAGTAAACTTACAACATCTCATTTTAATTGTTGAACTTATCTAATGGGACCTGGCTCCAGAACCGGGTCCCATTAATTATTTTCGAGACCATTTAAATGCTCCAATTACCGCCTGACCTGCAGAAACACATTCGTCATTGGTTGAAAGGTATTTGTGAACAAGTGGGATCAAGTCTTTCCTCTTCAGCAAAACCTGTGTTAGGTTCAGCAGGCGTCTGTTTTGCCATACCCCTCCGGATAGTACAACATGTCTGATTCCCGTGTCTGCAGCAATAGCCTCTGCTATATTTGCAAGAGTTTCTGATAGTCCGAAGTGAAATGCTGAACCTATCTGTTGATTTGACAGCCTGTCCCTGTTTTGTGTTATCCAGTGTACAGTTTCTCTCCAGTCAAGGATCCATTCCCCTTTTTCTTTAAAAAATCCAAAGGGTGCCTTCATGCTGCCTTTAGATTGAGCTTCCAGGTTAATGGCAGCTTCTCCGTCATATGAAATAACTGGTGATATACCGAGAATAGCAGACACTCCGTCGAAAAGTCGTCCGGCAGATGTGGTAACTGGAGCTTCATCAATGGTCTGAAGGATGATTGGAATTAAATGTTTTTTATCTGGCCATAGTTTTTCTGCAATAGAAAAAGTTTCCACCTTGTCGAATGTGCTGTTGAGCAGGGATAATGCATAGCGCCAGGGTTCGAGGACTGACTTTTCCCCCCCAGGGAGAAAAGAAGAAAGAAAGTGTCCTGCTCTTGAAAAGTTTTTGATATCTCCTGTGAAAAATTCTCCGCCCCATATTGTTCCATCAGTTCCATATCCAGTTCCGTCAAGAATAAGTCCAATAGCCTTGTCCCAGTGTTCGTTTTCTGCGAGGCATGAAGCAAAATGGGCATGATGGTGCTGTACCTGTAATATTGATGATCCATGGATGCCCGTTTCTTCAGCAGCAATACTGGTAGATATGTACTGAGGGTGCATATCACAAACCAGGTATTCAGGTTTCAGGTTATAGAGTTTCATGAAATGCCTTAAAGCTTTTCTGTAATAATTTACTGTAGGTAGCTGCTTCAGGTCTCCCAGATACTGACCGGGGAAAAGTATTTTTTCCTGCGTCAGGGAAAAAGTGCTTTTCATTTCTCCTCCTGCGCCGAGGACAACAGGCGCATTTACAGGAATTCCAAGAGGGGAGGGTACAAAACCTCGAGACCTGCGAATCAGAATGCTGACTTTCCCGGCATTTGATATAACTGAGTCGTCTATTGGCATATATATATCACGGTTATGCATCAGGAACAGATCTGCCACGGATCCAAGTTGCATCAGTGCTTCTGAATTGTCAGCTATTATTGGGCTGTCGCTAATGTTGGCACTGGTCATTACAAGTGCGTCAAATTCCTTCATTATCAAATGATGAAGAGGAGTATAGGGCAGCATGATTCCAAGGGTATCCTGTCCCGGAGCTACTCCTTCATCTATTCTGCAGTTCTTTCTCCTGTAGCAGATCACAATAGGTCTTTTGGAGGATCTTAAAAGATCTTTCTCTTCTTCCCTTATAATGCACAGCTCTTCTGCTACTGAAAGGTCCTTTACCATGAGAGCAAAGGGTTTGCCTTTTCTCCTTTTCCTGCCTCTCAGTCTTTCAAGGGCCTGACCGTTAAAGGGGTCACAGGCAAGGTGGAAACCTCCAAGGCCCTTAATGGCGAGGATCTTCCCTGATCTTAAATTATCTATGGATGTATCTAAGGCTTTTTTGTTTTTTCCCAGTATATTCCCGTCGCTGTCAGTAATCCACAAAAAAGGTCCACATACGAAACATGCATTGGGTTGAGCGTGATATCTTCTGTCTTTTTCGTTGTTATATTCCCTGTAGCAATCCGGGCACATTTCAAATTTTTCCATGGTAGTTTCAGGTCTGTCGTAGGGCAGATTCTTTATGATAGTATATCTGGGTCCGCAATTCGTGCAGTTGATAAAGGGGTAACCATATCTTCTATTGGCAGGATCGTCCATTTCATGGAGGCATTCCTGGCATGTAGCTATATCAGGGGGGATCAACACTCTTTGACGATCCATCCTTTTGCTTTTTACTATGGTGAATTCCGATGAAAAATTCTGGTCAATGTGTTTTTCCCTTGTAAAGTCTATGGATGTTATGGTTGAAACATCAGGTTTTTCTTTCTTAAGTCTTAAAATATATTTATCAATATCTTCCTTTTTACCCCTGAGAATTATTTCAACGCCATCAGAAGTATTTCTGACAGTTCCTCCCAGGCTCATTTGCCGGGCAAGCTTAGCACAGAAAGGACGAAATCCGACTCCCTGTACAATTCCACAGACAAGGAATGTTATTTCATATGCCATTGACAAACCTCCAATCTCAAGGCATTTTAATGCAAGAAAGCAAACAACTCAAGTTTGGGAGAGTAATTGTCAATGATCAATGAATTCTATCACAGAAAACAGATAATTGTAGTAGAGGGTTCAGGAAAGGGAAAAACAACATTTGCAATGGGTATTGCAGCGAGAAATACCTTTATTGGTGGAAATTCCGTAATTGTACAATTCATGAAGGGTTATCCCTATTCTGAAACAGGATCTTTGGAAAGGATACCAAACCTGGAAATAAAACAGACAGGTACTCCATATTTTGTTAAAAAGGGCAGTCCTTCAGCCATAGATCTTGATGAAGCAGAAAGGGGATTACAGATAGCCAGAGAGTCCTCCAAAAGAACTGAGGTCAATCTGTTAGTTCTGGATGAGATCAATGTTGCAGTGACATATGGATTGTTGCAGGAAGAGAAGGTAAAAGGAATTCTGTCTTATCCTTATGGACCGGATAAAATATTACTTACCGGGAGATATCCCACCGCCGGAATAGTCGAAATGGCTGATGTGCATATTGTAATGCAAGAGGTGTCTCATCCATTTCATTCCGGTGTAATGGCCAGAAAAGGTATCGATTATTGAAACCGTGTAGAAATTTAAAAATATGAGTTAAGTACTGTAATTTATTAAGATCCTTTTTGGGCAGTATCCCTGTATGGTTAAATAAATTAAATTACTTGAAGTTTAAATTATTTGAATTACAGTTTTATACTTTCCATAATATCGACAGAAAGGTTTGTTTTTAAATGGAAAAGGTCCTTCTCGGAATGAGTGGAGGTGTAGATAGTGCAGCATCAGCATTGGTATTAAAAAAGCGGGGTTATGAAGTCACAGGTCTTTACCTCCATATGACCGGGGATCAGGCTGAAACTGTTCGCAAACTTGACTCTATCAGAAAAAAACTCGATATTGATATTTTTGAAATAGACGTTAGCCAAAGTTTTCAGGAAATAATCAGTTCTTTCAGAAATGCCTATCTTTCCGGACTTACTCCAAATCCATGCATAATGTGCAATCCCCTTATCAAGTTCAGATATCTGTTGAGGGAAGCTGACAGACTGAGTATCTGCAAAATTGCTACTGGCCATTACGCTCGAATAACCGAAAAGGAAGGTTGCTTTTATATACAGAGAGGAATAGATATTATAAAAGATCAGAGTTACATGCTCTACAGGCTCGAAAACAGCAGCCTGAACAGGATACTCTTTCCTATTGGGGATATGTATAAAAGTGATATCGTTAAACTGGCCGAAGGGGAATTCGGGAGTGAAATATGTTCTCAGAAAGAGAGTCAGGACATTTGCTTTCTTCAGAAAAAGGGACTTCAGGAATTTCTTCGGGAAAATGCTGCCTCGCAATTACAGAAGGGAATTATTGTTGACCATAAAGGCAATGTTCTGGGTAAACACAATGGAATTTTCAGTTATACTATAGGACAAAGAAAGGGTCTGGGGCTTCCTGACGGACCGTGGTTCGTATATGATATAGACCCCAAGGCCAGCATAGTCAGGGTGGGAAAGAGATCTGAGGTCTATTCTGACGTTATCTGCTGCAGGGAACCCGTCTGGCATGGTGATCCAGAAATACATGAGCCCCTTGAAGGACAGCATAGATACAATGCCAGGCCTTTTAGATTAAATATTGCTTTTAAAAGAGAGGACACATTCAGTGTCAAGTGTGAAGAGCCTGTAAGTGCACCTGCGCCAGGGCAGGCTCTGGTAATATACTGGAAAGATCTTGTACTTGGCGGAGGCACCATCGCGAAACAAGTTTAAAAGGAGTGAAGGACTATGTCTGAGATCAAGGCAAATAAATTATCAGTAGACAAATTACGAAAAAAAACTGACGTAACAACTTTTGGATTCGATACAACCTCTTCTCTTGACTGTCTTAAGGATTTTATCGGACAGGAAAGGGCAGTATCTGCCATGTCTTTTGGATTGGCTGTAAAAGGGAAAGGATACAACATTTACGTGGCGGGAGATCCTGGAAGCGGTAGAACGACCTATGCTAACCAGAGGCTTAATGATATAGCGAGAAAAATGCCAGCCCCGGATGACTGGATCTATGTATATAACTTTGATGATCCTTCTAAACCTTTATCGATAAGGCTCAAGGCCGGTATGGCAAGAGAAATGGAATCGTCCTTTGAGACGTTGATCGAGGAACTCAAGGTAGCAATAAGTAAAGCCTTTGAAAAAAGCCAGTATGAAGATTCGAAGGCTCAACTGGTCAAGTCTTTTCAGGAAGAAGTAAACGAGCTCATGGAAAAAGTGCGGAAATGGGCTTCTGAAAAAGGTTTTACTTTAAAAAGGACACCCCAGGGGTTTGTAAATATTCCCATGAAAGAAGATACTGATGAAAACGGTGAAACCATAACAAGAGAGATACAGCAGGAAGAATTTGAAAAAATGGACGAAACTGAGCAAAAAGAGTTGGAGGAGAGATCAGAAGAGGTTTCTCAGAAGACCCTTGAAGTACTCAGGACCATAAGGGACAAAGAGAAAACACTTAAAAAGAAAATCAGCGATCTTGAGGAAGAGATATGCAGGGCGGCTGTAACTCCATACCTGGAGGACATAAAAGAAAAATATTCGGATAATGAAAAACTTGGTAAATGGATTGACTCTCTTGCAGAGGATATTGTTAATAACTTCAATCTCTTTGTTGCTGCTGCAAAGGAGGAAAGTGAAGGTGTTGATCTTGGTAGATATTCCATTAACGTATTTGTAAGCAACGATCCCGATAATGGAGCCCCAGTAGTATGGTCCACCAATCCCACCTATTATAATCTTATTGGAAAGCTTGAGTACGAAAGCAGGCAGGGTTATCTCTACACGGATTTTCATAAAATAATAGCAGGTGATATACACAGAGCAAATGGAGGATACCTTCTTCTCGACGCAGAAAAGGTGCTCAGGAACTTTATGTCCTGGGATGCGCTGAAAAGGGTCCTGAACACTGGAGAGATCACTGTGGAAAACCTGGGTGAGCAATATGGTTCAATACCAGTTTCTTCACTCAGACCTCAACCTGTGGGTGTAGATGTAAAAGTTGTGATCGTTGGAACAAGATTTATATACAGGCTATTACAGATCTATGATCCTGAATTTCAGAAGATGTTCAAGATCAAGGCTGATTTTGATATAGACATGCCCAGAAATGAAGATACTGAAAAACAGATGGCCAGATTCGTTGCTGGTTTTGTCCAGAAAGAAAAAGGTACACATCCCTTTACCAGCGAAGCAGTTGGAGAAGTTATTGACTGGGCCAGCCGACTGGCAGAACACCAGAATCGCATGTCAACACAATTCAACAGGATCACCGAGGTTATCATAGAAGCTTCGGCCTGGGCTCAGATGGACGAAGCTGAAAATGTGTCTCCAGATCATGTCTACAAGGCTATTAAGCAGAAAAAGTTCAGATCTAACCTTGTTCAGGAAAGAATAGAAAGAGCCTACCAGGAAGGTCAGATAAAGATAGAAACATCAGGTCAAAGGGTGGGACAGATAAACGGTCTTTCTGTTGTTTCCCTAGGAGATTATGCCTTTGGACATCCTTCACGAATAACAGCAAATGTATATATGGGCAAAGAGGGAATCGTAAACATTGAGAGGGAAGTGAAAATGGCGGGTCCCATACATAACAAGGGATTGTTAACCCTCACAAGTTATCTTGGGAGGCGATATGCCCAGGATATGCCCCTTTCTCTTACAGCCAGGCTTTCTTTTGAGCAGAACTACGGAGGGATTGAGGGAGACAGCGCATCTTCTACTGAGCTTTACTGTTTATTGTCTGCCCTTGCGGATATTCCGTTGAAGCAAAATATAGCTGTTACTGGTTCTGTCGATCAATTTGGCAACATTCAGCCCATTGGTGGTGTGAACGAAAAGATCGAAGGCTTCTTTGACTATTGCCGATACAGGGGACTCACAGGAGACCAGGGTGTGATGATACCAAAACAGAACGAGATCAATCTTATGTTGAGCAGAGAGGTCATCGATGCTGTGGAAAAAGGTCAGTTCCATATCTGGACTGTTGAAGACATAGACCAGGGTATTGAACTGCTTACAGGAGAAGAAGCAGGTATTCCGGATGAACAGGGAAATTATCCCGACAGTTCCATACATTTCAGGGTAAGATCAAGACTGAATGAATGGACCAGAAAAATTGCATCCTTATCGAAGGCACTTTCAGAATCCGGAGAAGACGGAGATGGAAAAGAAAAAGACAAAGAAGATAAAGAAAAAAGCAGTGAAAAAGAAAAGGCCACTTATCGAAATAAATAGCTTAGCCCGAAAGGACAGGGTATCTTTCGGGCTGAGCTATTCTCCTGACCTTAATACTGTGCTGGATAAACTTGATGATCTTTGGGGTCAGGAAATGATGCCACCTGACCTGTCACATGAAGATCCACTTGATGGTCTGATACTTACAGTTCTTTCACAGAACACCAATGACAGGAACAGGGACAAGGCTTTTGTGAACCTGAAAAGGGCTTTCCCGAAATGGGAGATGCTTATAGAAGCTCCTCAGGAACAAATTGTTCAGGCAATAAAAGTTGCAGGGATTGCAAATGTTAAATCGGAAAGAATAAAAGTAATTCTTGAGAATGTTATTGACAGTTTTGGTGAGTGCAGCCTGAAAAAAATGCATAAAATGGATAAAAAAACTATAACTGACTATCTTGGATCTCTTCCAGGTGTCGGACCAAAGACAGCTGCCTGTGTTCTGGTTTTTGAGCTCAATATACCTGCTTTTCCTGTTGATACCCATGTCAACCGATTCTGTAAAAGAATGGGGTGGGTTCAAGGATCTTCTCCTCCTGCCGTCACCCAGGATATTATGGAAGAAGCTGTTCCTGAAGAGCGAAAACTTGGTGCCCATCTTAATATAATTATGCATGGAAGAAGGATATGTTCAGCCCGAAACCCTCAGTGTGGTAAATGTGGTCTTTCAGATATATGTCCCTCTGTTTTAGAGCTTTTCGCCCAGAAATAACAAATTTGTAACCGTTCAGACTGTAACAAGGGAGATTCCATCAGATGGGGGAAGGGAATGAAAAATCTTCCCCCTATGATGGAGTAAGAATTAAATGATTCTGTCATTTGCGGTAAAGACTTTTAACAACTTGTCCATTTCCCTCTCAGTACCAATAGAAACTCTGATAAAGTTTTTATCAGGATAACCACCAAGTTTTACTTTTTTTACTTTAATATTATTCCGGGACATTTCTTCCAAGATCTTTTTTTCGCTGAAGCTGTGTTCCACAAGAACAAAGTTCGCCTTACTTGGATAAGCTTTCCATCCCTTTAGCTGGTTAGTCTTCTTTATGAAACTGTCTCTAGTGTATTTAATGCTTTCAACTCTGTTTTTCATCCATTCTTCATATTCCAGGACCTTGCAGACGGCCATCTCTGTGAAGACATTTACATTGAAAGGGCTTTTTATCTGTGACAGCTTGATAGAAATTGGTTTGGCGCATATTGCAAAACCAAGTCTCAGCCCTGCCAGACTCCAGGCTTTAGAGAGTGTTTTCAGGACTATAAGGTTTTCTGGTAATTCTTTCATAGAAAGACGGTCCAGAAAGGATTTCCCCGCGAATTCCGCATATGCTTCGTCAATAACCACAGGACAACTGGCCACTTCAAGGACTTTTTCTAAAAAAGATGGGTCTACCGGCATTCCTGTAGGATTATTTGGAGTATCTATCAACACAAGAGAGTAATTATTTTCTGTCAGCTTTTTCAAAAAAAGGTCCTGGTCAAGAGAGAAGGAATCGGGGTTTTTCACAAGTCCAACAAGTTCCTGTTTTGCTCCGAATACACTGGCAAGATGGTAGTATTCTGAAAAAGTCGGATCCAGAGTAAGTATGGGTTTATTGTTATTTGCAAAAGCAGCATACAAGAGCCAGAGTATCTCGTCACCTCCGTTGCCAGTGATCAGGAGTTTTTCAGGAACATTATATATTTCTGCCAGTCTGGAGCGAAGACGTTTATATGAAGGGTCAGGATATCTGTTCATTTCGATGGAGGACAATCCTTCTCTGATCTCCTCCATGAGTCCAGCAGGAAGAGCAAATGGATTTTCGTTCTTGTCCAGCCTCGCTAATTTATGGTTGGTTCTGTCTGATTCAGAAACTGGTAGATCTTTTAACGTAAAGAACATAAAAATTTACCTCCATGGTTACTTTAATCAGATGTATTGGTAGCTTAAAAAACCATAGGGGAGTGTAGCACAGGAGAATGTTAATTGTCAATCTACAGTGATGGTGCAATAAATAGAATATTGGTGCCAACTGCCAGATTTCTACTTTCTTTTAATATTTATTGGTTTTACGGGTTGACGTGAAGGTTAATGATACATATAATATGTGAGCGCTGGCCGGGCTGGCGGAAATGGTAGACGCACGGGACTTAAAATCCTGTGGACTTAAAGTCCGTGCGGGTTCGAGTCCCGCGTCCG
>Ga0209943_1000362_pt1 | contig 31267 bp, 27 predicted proteins | sample SalPonR1_B_D2_MG_FD_185698 | JGI IMG/M metagenome (GOLD analysis project Ga0209943, IMG submission 185698) | Salt pond soil microbial communities from South San Francisco under conditions of wetland restoration - Salt Pond MetaG R1_B_D2_MG... ... | reverse complement strand
GAGCGAAAGCGACGAGGAATCTTGTTTGTTAAAGATTTCTCGCTGCCGCTCGAAATGACAATGCGGACGCTTTTCAGAGTTACTTTCTGCAAAAATGGGGCGCCAGCGCAATAAATCGCTTTTTACGAAGCCATCAAGTCTTCCACGCCGCATTATTTTCTTGGAGCTGTCAACCGGCTGTTTATGCAGCGATTAGTTGCTCTTCTGTCTTTCTTCAAGCCGGGCTTTTAATCTTGGAAACAACTCCAGATCCGTATGCGGCAGGAACAGGGCGGCCACGAAATTATCCATAAATGAATTCGTTTCAGACAGTTCAAAGTTTGTCATGCGGGCCAGGGTTTCCGTGACATCGCTTCGAATCCGATTGGTCAACGCGCTCATGCGCGCGCCCAACAACGCCCCGTTGCCGATAAACGTCACCTTTTCCGCATCGATCTCCGGAAGCAAACCGATGGTCATGGTTTTTTCGAGATCAATATAGCTGCCGAACCCTCCGGCCATGATAATGCGCTCGATATCGTTGATGCTCAAACCGATCTCCCCCAAAAGGGTCATGCAGCCGCTGTACATAGCGCCTTTAGCGCGAATGAGGTTGTCAATATCGATCTCTGTCAATACCACATCCCGGTCAATGCTGGTCACATCCCGCCAGGCCAGCACAAATTCGTGTCCGTCCTCGCATTCCCTTATACGGGGGGTGTCCAGCGCCGTATCAAATTTTCCACGGTTGTCAACAATCCCCATCTCAAACATGGTGGCCACTGCCGTGATCAATCCGCTGCCGCAGATCCCCTTGGGCCGTTCATTGCCAATGGTGAGATTCATCGGCTCATAGGTTATCGGATCAATGGAGACATCCTCGATGGCCCCTTTGGCCGCCCGCATGCCAAGCTTGATGCCTCCGCCTTCAAACGCGGGCCCGGCGGAACCGGCCGCGCAAACCAACCAGTCCTTGTTTCCGATAACGATCTCGGCATTGGTCCCGATATCCATATAAAGGGTCAACTCTTCTTCATGGGCCATGCCGGATCCCATAATTCCGGCGACGATATCGCCGCCCACATAGCTGGACACCTGCGGATAAACCAGGGCGGTCACATGCCCGGGCAGCTTCAATCCGATATCCAAAGCCTTAAACGGCGGATACAGGGTCGCCGCCGGGACAAACGGCGAACGGCGGATATAGCGCGGATTAACCTTTAAAAAGAGTTGGGTCATGGTGGTATTGCCGGCCAAAGTAATCGTGGAGACCTGATCGAGATCGATTTTTGAGCGTTTGGAGATTTTTTCAATAATCCCGTTGATCGTCTCAATCACTTTCTGATGGAGCACCTCCAGCCCGTCACCTTTTTCAGCATAAACGATCCGGGTGATGACATCCTCGCCATAGCTCATTTGGGAATTAAAATCCCCGTACTGCGCAAGGACCTCACCCGAGATCAGATTCACCATCTGACCGTAAACTGTCGTCGTCCCGATATCAATGGCAATAGCATAGTTGCGATCGGTTGTATCACCCGGCTCAATATTAATAATCCGGCTTTTTCCCTCAGAGCGCACCGGCCGGGCGATATTTACCGTCACCTTGAAGTCCGCCTCTCGCAGAATATCGGGCATTTTGCGGATAACCGAGAGGTCAAACTCCAGCCGGTGTTCACCGTGCGTGTTTCTTAAGTTTTGCACAATCCGGGAGACATCGGCTGCATTATCATCGTGACTGGGCTCCGGCAGCTCCAGGTATTTCTTTTCCACCGGAGGAATAAAGAGGCCCTTCTCCTTTAGATCATCCAGGTTGATCTCCCGAATCTTTGCCGTCTTACGGGGCGTGGACAGACGGTTTAGCACGCTGGCATCGATTTCCGACTCAATCGGGACCCGCACCGCCAAATCGCTTTTGACTTTGGATTGACAGGCCAGCCGGTAGCCCTTGTCCACATCCTCCTGGCTGAGCTTCTCCGTAATGCCGCCTTCGACTTCACCGGACTCAATCAATACGCGGCACTTGCCACAGACGCCCTCTCCGCCGCAGGAGGCATTGATATGGACACCCGCCTCCATAGCGGCCCGAATCAGCGTCTCTCCATCTTCAACGGTAATTTCCCTCTCATGCGGAAAAAATTTCACCCTATGTTCACTCATAAAACAATCACCTGAACCTTTCTTACGTAATATTTTTTTCGTACGATAATTTTGATGGCTTCGTAAAAATTCAATTCGTGCGTTCAAAATCGGTTTTTCACAAAACTGTCGGTTTCGCGTATATAGCGTCCGGCCACATATGGATATAATATTTGGATCATTGCGGGGTAATTCAAATAAAAATTTGACGCCCCGGGCTTTTAAATAACTCCCTGATTTTTAAATAAATTTTTTCGGACAAGCTATTGGCGGCCGCCCATCAATTATATGAAATTATAAGCATATGTCAAAAATTTACAAAATTCAACCATGATCCATTTCGGTCGGTAATTTTATTGAAGGGGTACGGATCCATGCCGTCTGTTACGGCAAAACGGTATGTCAAATTCGGAGGGAAAGGGCCGGTAGAAGGGCTGAAATGCCCGTTTCATGGCCAAACCGCCATTTTACAGCGGTTTGGCCAGATGCAGGGGGTGGCATCCGAATCAAACAAAGGGCTCGTTTGCCTAGTGGGCTCCCGGCACCATCATTCCGGCATGGAAAATATAGGCGATAATCAGGGCGATCGGCGGAACAATAATAAACTGACATACCGCATAGGAGAGCGCAGGCCTGCCCAGGCCTTTTAGTTTACTAAAGTCCGTGATGATCCCAATGGCCACAAAGGTCAACATAAAAAACAGGTGCCGCATCGGTCCTTCCACGGATTCAGCCCCGATTTTGGCCATATCCGTAATGTGCGGCGCCAGAGTGGCGATGCCCACATAAATAAACCAGGCGATCAAATAGCCGATCACGAATTTTGGAAATCTGAACCAGATTTCCGACTTGGGGACTTTCATTTGCCCCGGTTTCTTTTCCACCAGGGTCGTCCACAGGATGGCCAGAATAAAGGCCCAAACCCCGATAAACATATCAATCCAGATTTTGGTCATAATGGAGGCGGACAGAATCCAGCCTTTTTCCCAGGTTTCCCCCTGTTCGGCGGCTTTGGCGACCATCATTTCATCGAGGATGGCCCCTGTAGCCGCATCCGCCCCATCGGTTTTGACCGTCATACCGGTAGCTGAACCAGCGACAATCGGTTCGTCATGAAGTGTAGCGGTATATATAGGCGGCAGGGCGACAATAAAAATAATGGTAAAAATGACGACCATAATGGCCGTCATCACCGGCACAATGGTTCGGGAGCGGATAGAGCCGCCGGTCGCCACGGCGGCCGAAACGCCGCAAATCGAAACGCCGGAGGCCAACACCGCCGCCCATTCCCTGGGAAGCTTAAAAAGCTTCCGGCCCACGGTATAACTGAGGGGCCAGAATATCAAATACGCGGCTATAGTGGCTGCCGCCCCGGTCAGGGCCAGTTCGACGGCGAATCCGGCGGCCTCCATGCACTTAACGCCCAGTTTAACCCCGAGATAGATAATCGCCACTTTAATAAACCATTCCGGCTTGGCCGCCTCCTGTAAAAATCCGGCGAAACGCTTGAAAAAATTTCCTATAATAAGGCCCACGCCCAGGGCAAGCAGGTATGAGGCCCCGCCGCCCATGGAAAGACTCCAGGATATACCGAATTTATCATACTGCGTACTCATGGCCGCCAGATAGGCGTTATGCCCCAGATACCAGACGATCCAGGTAATAGCGAATATAATGGTAAAACCCCAGAAATACTTTTTGACATCCCATTTCATGGCGGCGGCGCCAATAGAGGTCAATGCGGTAAAGACGACATAGGTAACAATAATAGAGAGGATGGGATGCAGGCCCTTGTAGGCTTCTGCGGAGACGACGGCCCCCTTGGCGGGATCCATCCAGGTTTTGGGCTCGGCAATCCAGCCGACAAGATCAATGCCGAAACAGGAAAAAAGGCCCAGCGCCACCATGAGTAGACCCAACCACACCGACCACCAGTCCTCGGTCGTCAGCATCCCTGAATACCACCTTCGATTGAGATTTCTATCATTTGCCATGACCGCCACCTCCTTCTACATCTTGAATCTTATATAACGGTTGAAATAATGCGACTGATAGGGGCGAATCCATGCCGGCAGGGTTTTTGTATCAACCCCCATAAATACGGTAACCGTCTTTTTCCTGGCATACCGACCGGAACGCATTAAGGCATCTTTGATATTGGCCTCTAACTCATCCAGCGTCATCCCGGATACCGACAGGCCATTTTCCCTGGCAATCCACTGGCGGCCGCTAATTGACAGGCACCACTCGGAATCGATTCTCATATTTCATCTCCCGTCATCACCATGCCTGCCCTGAAGCTTTCGGGCGGCATCGGTGATTTTGACATCAAAATGGTTATATCCATATCTGGACCACGAATCCGCCAATAACAAGAACGACGAAACCAATAATGAGGCTCCACCAGATCAGCTTGGTTTCCCAGCCTTCCCAGGGCTCCATCGACCCGACCAACTCATTGACGTCCTGCTCGGTTGAGGCAGCCGGTTCCGTCTTCGCTTTCTTTTTCGGCATCTGCTATCCCTCCTTTAGCATAATCGTGTTAATGTAGCCGTCTTTTTACCTTTTTATTGATGATAAGGGGTTTAGTGCATTGTTTTTCCCGCAGAAACTGAATTCGTCGTCATACTAAACCCAACCAGCCGCTTAGATCAACCATTTGTTTCGTAAAACCGGTTCCCCCTGTTAAGGAAGGCGAAAATTTTAACCGCAGGCATACGCGAAGCATGCCCGAGAGGATTAAAATTTGAGTCTGGCACAGAAATTGGGCAAATTAGCCATTTATTGGGCACTAACCTAACACCTAATACCCAATACCCGAAGCTATTTAGAAAGGACTGAATCAGAGGGCCTCATACCAACGGCGCAGCCATCGAAGGCCCAAAAATAAAACCGCCAATACGGCCAGAGTGATACCAAAGAGCAGCAAATTCATGTCCGCCGTGGATTTGCCTAATATGACAAACGGAATCGACAGCGTGCCCTGGACAGCCCAATTCAACCACATGCAATAGCGAAACGGCACGCCGGTCAGCGGCAGGATATAGTTTTTGACCGCATAGGGGAAAACCGGCACCGCCAAAAGCAGAAAACTAAACAGGGCGGTCTTGTTTTCCGGTATTTCGGGGATGTGATAGTTTTTCCGATTGACCAGAAATGACACCATTGGTTTTCGGATCATGCGGGCGATGGCGTAGGAGGCCAGGATATGAAGGGGCATAATGATTTCCAGGAGCAGAATCCCGTATCCGATACCGAACTTGATGCCCAGGACAAAAAGAAAAACGCTGAGCGGCACCCCGACAAGTGGAAGTACCAGCATCAGCAGAAGAAAAAGATGCGCCGGGGTGTTTTTGTTGATCAAGGCGGTGGCCTGCTCGAGCAGATCGAAGCGGATCATCAGATACATGGCCAACAGAATACAGCCAACTAAGCCTGTTATAGCTATCCCGGCCAGCACTTTATCCTGTCGTATGGTACTTGCTAAATCTTTTTTCATATCCGCTTTCTTGGCCTGCTATTGATCATCGGCCTGGCCGGGGGGCACCTGTACGGTCTGCACAAACGCCGCCGCCTTCTGCGATAACAGGTTCCACTCCGCCTTTATCGTTCGCTGGAGACTATCCCAGGGGATAAAGGCCTCCGGAAATGAGCCCGGCAGATGGTCAAAGCCTTTTTCGACAATCCGGTTGTATAGCTGAACCATTTTTCGGGCGCTGTTTTCACGGGAAAATGCTTTCGCTTTTTCAATGGCGGCCTCCCGCCATTTTTCCGCCCCCCGGTCACCTGAAAAATATGAAAGAACGGCTTCGGCAAACGCTTTTGTATCTGATGATCCCGGAAGCAGCCGGCCATTGACGCCGTCTTCGACAACCTCCCGGGCACCCGGCGCATCAAGGGCGATAATCGGCGTCTTGGCGGCCATGGCTTCGGCCAGGACCACCCCCTGCGTTTCCGATTTAGACGCAAAAACGAATAGGTCCATGGATTGATAGGCCTCCCGCAGATTCTCTCCCGTCTGCTTGCCCGCCATTACCAGCCGGTCGGCCATCCCGGCTTGCTTTAGTATGCTTTGGATATCGGCCTCCGCCGGTCCACTGCCCACGACCAAAAACCAGGCCTGCGCATCTTTTTTCATGGCGCAGGCCACGGCTTCTGCCAAGTATACCAAATTCTTTTCCGGTGCAAGCCTTCCGAGATGACCGATAACCCGGGCGTCCTGCGGAATACCAAAATGCTTGCGAAAATACCGGCCCTCGCCTTCATTGAAAAATTCAAAATCAATCCCTGTCGGGATAATCTCAATGGGCCGTTTAACGCCGCGCCCGGCAATAAGCCCGGCGATACTGTCACTCGGCGCCACCACCTGATAGCACAGGTTGGCATACAGGGTCGAGAGTTTGATGGCAAACCGCTTCATGGCCGTCGAACTGTTGGATACGTAATGGGTATAGGCTTCATAGAGGGTGTGATGGGTGAACACCAGCGGCAGATTCCGGCGATAGGCCGCGCGAAGGGCGGAATCACCAAGCAGAAACGGGTGATGGCTGTGGATGATATCGGGTTTGAAGGCATCGATTTTTTCATTGATAATAAACGGCAGCGGAATCCGGACCGAAAAATCGCTTCCATTAAAACTCTGAATCGCCGGTACCCTTAGGACCTCCTCCGCATCCTCGCCGGGGTCGCTTTCCGGAAAAGTCGGCGCCACAACAAGGACGTGATGCCCCATTTGCCTTATATCCTCAGTAAAATTGGCCACTGACCGCGCCACACCGCCTACATGCGGCAGATAGGTATTGGTGAACATACAGATATTCATGCGTCTGCGCTCTCCAAAATAAATGTTTTCCTGGAAAAATCCGGCAGGCTGAAGCGTCGGTAGCCAGGCACGGCGATAATTATCGCCTCCGGGGGCCCGCCCTGTTTCTGCCAGTCAATATCGAGGTTGAGATGCAGACACTCGCCGTCCGCATTCAACTGTAGGGAAACCGCGCCGTAAGGCGTCGGCGTCGGACCGAATCCGATTGTCCGACCCGGTTTCAGCCATTCGGGGAAAATACCGGAGCCAAGAATAAGCGTCTCCTTCTCTTCCCGAACGAAAAGGTTTCGAATCATCATTATCCATTCCGCAGCCGCCCATCCGTGCTGGCCATCCCCCATGCATCCGCCCCCGGTGATGGGGTGAACGGCTTCCGGCCACTGTCCGGTTGAAGAGGCCATATCAGCGACGACCTGAATCAACTCCCGGTACCTGTCATCCTGCCGGCGCAGCAGGGTCTGTGCGATATCTAACGTCAGGTAAATATTGATGCCGGAATGGATCATATCCTGAAAAAACGCTCCATTATGGAAACAGTGGCGGATCAGGAACTCCATGGTCTGGCCGATGCGCGCATCCATGGCATCTGTGATCTGAAGCGGATAGTCCGCCACCATTGATCCGATGGCCCCGGCATCCATCCGCCGATAGGGCGTGGCAGGGATACCCCCCCGGCTGCGGTGTTCCGGAATAGCGGCAATACTGTTGAATATGCAATCCTCAAAATCTTTGGCCTCATCGGCAACATCCTTCCTTCGCCCGGCTGAATGGCTGCCGGCAATTCTTTCAGCCGCCCTGAGCCCGGCCAGCCCCCAAAAATCGTCCCAATAGTAATAGTCATTCGGCCCCAGATGCTCTGCGCTGAAGCCAGCGGGAAAAAGCCCGGCATGGGCAACCGGCTGATCCCTGTCACAGCGCTTGTTTTTAATCCATTGGACGCCCTTGTAAATCGACCTGAGCCACCGGTTATTCGGATATTTGCCGGCCAGCCGGAGATATCTCTCCATAATCCAGAGCACCTGACCGTTGGAATCCCACTCGCCCTCCTGGGACTGAAAGTAACCGGTCACTTTCTGAAGATCCGGAAAAGCGTCCAGGATTCGGTCGGCCCGCTGTAAACAGCCGATCGCCATAAGGGCGTTTAACATCAAACAGGCATCGCGAAACCAAAAACGTTTGTAGGTATACGGACCCGGCACGATTTGGCGGGCGGACAACAATAACAGGCTTCTTGTTGCGGCATCATAGAGGGATTGGATTCGTTCGTCCGGGATATCCAGCCGGGCTATGCCCGAAAGGGCTGACGACCAGGCCTTTTCCGCCGAACTGGCGGTGAATAGATGCCGCCGGGGGAGTTCACTCTCAAGCGGCACCCGGACATCGATTGAGCGCCCCTCCTGCCTGTCTATCGAAAACAGGGCGGCGGCGCTTGCCATTCCCACCCGGCATGATACGGCGTTCTGCAAACCCGGGCGGTCCAATTGATGGATGACATCGCCGTCATCATAATTGGAGAACATGACATCGGACGGCGGCTCGTTGAAACAAACCATATACCGGCCGTTTATCAACCATCCGGGAAGACTCGGTTCGTTTGACACCTTTTCAATGAATTGAATCCCCTCCGGATTATACGGCCGAAGGGCCACCACCAGCCAGCCGGCTGACCCGGCTTTTCCTTTTGCCCGTATATAGAGTTCGGGGACGCCTTTTTGAACCTCCAGCCAGACCACCCAGCTAAGGGAGGCGTCCTTTTGCCTGGCATGGGTATGGATACAAAGGTTTGGATTCAGCTGCCACTTCTGTTCCACTTCATCGAGCCGGGACGGCAGCAAAAAATGCTTATCCCCGGTCATGAGCCAAAGATCAAGTGACCAGCCGTCGTAAAGCGGCGTTACCAGCCCTCGGGGATCGACGATCGGATAGATCGGCAGCTCCGGATGGCCCACCGCCGTCCAGTTCCTGTGGGTCAGGTTGACATGGCTAAACGAAAATGCGCGGGGAATAAAGGAATGGTCTGACGGATTGAATTGACGCTCGACCCAGTAAGGCCAGACCCAGTCCAGATTATGCTGGATGGCCTTGGTATTAATGAGCCCCCGGGCATGAAACAAAATGCCCGCCCGCAGCAGCTCGATCGGCTCCTGAACTTCAGAGGGCTGGGAGAAGCGCCGCAACCTCGCCAGAAACGTAACCGGATCGATAACGCCATAGGCCCGGGCCGCCCGTTTGGTTATAAATCTCCAGGGTATCCAGTGCATAGAAACTCTACAAGATGATTTGCCTTGTTAACATCGCCCACCTCGCCGGTAAACCTAACCGGCCTTTGATATGCGCCCGGCCATACGATTTTTGTCCCCGCCCCTCGGGAATTTAAGGTAGGGAATAATCGCGTGGTTTTTTTCCGCCCACGTGCCGTCATAGGTTATTGAAACGACGGGGATGCCGCTACGGCATTCAATCTCCGAGGCCATCGCCTCGGTAACCAACGAGGGGCAGCAAAGCGCCGGGCTGGTCTGAACAAAAAGGGAGAGATCCGGATGGTGTCGGGTGAGATGATAGATTTTCAAAATATTGTCCATGGACTCCCCGGTCTGCTCGGCGATCATGCGGTAGGGCGACAAAATTTCCGCCGCCGGCGTGTCATAGACCGGCTCCGGCTCATTTAGGATGCGGTTGAAATACCGGAAATACGTTTTCTCCAGGTAAGCCAGCCCCATCAGCAGGGTTTTCGACCGGATCAGCTCCAGGTAGCGGCCTTCGGTAAACCATTTTTTAAAATAGGCCCGGGCAATCATCTTCGCATAATCCGTATAGGGGGTGGTGATGGCCTCACCGCCGCAGGCCTCTATAAAATGAAGCAGGTCCTCATTCATCACCGGATTGTCCCGGACAAACAAATCGCCGAAAATCGCCGCCTTGGGCCGCGTCTCACGCTGCACGGGGATCTCCTCAAAACGGGAGACCACTTCGGATACGGCCGACTCCTTGGAGCACTGCCCGGCAAATGCCTCGCGCAAAATCGCCAGGCTTTCATCCATCACCCGATCCGTTACCCCCTTGACCGTCTCATAGGGACGAATTCTGCAGACCAGCTTTCTCAGCATCCCGCCGAACATAAATGCGAAATAGGTGTTGATCGCCGCCCGCAGGGAAATGTCGGTAAATGACAGGGGACCGGCATATACCCCGGTCTGGCTCATTTCCCCGGAATAGTCATTCAGTATCTGTTTGAGCTGATAGGGATAAAGGCCCAGGTGACAGGCGATATTCGACTCGCCCATCCAGAGCAGGGTTTTGGACGCATCCAGGCCATGGGTATGGATATAGTCGATATAGCCCTTTACAATGACATTGATCGGAACGCATTGGCCGCGGTTCAAGCCCATGCTCTGCTGAACCATCTCCGGCGTCTGATCCATCAGACGGGTATCCACCCCCTCGCGCTTCAAATTCTCAACAATCAAGGGACAGGTCAGCGGATCCCAGTTGGGCATGACCAGGGTTCGGCCGGCGAGGTATTGATTCTTCTCTGGATTGACGCGTCTCAGGGCGGCGGGAGCTTGGCCGTCGGGCTGATGCCGGTGCAGTTTCTGATGATTGCGAAACGCCCTTATGGCGGCCTCGATTCGGGTTTCATAGCCTACGCTGGAGTCATGCTCATCTGTTTCTAACACCAGATACGGTTTTTGACAGGCGTTCATGATGTCTTTGAACACCCCCTTGACAAAGGCGTCCGGGGCACACTTGAAGGAGGTGATAAAAACCGGATAAACCCCCGGCGTTCGGGCAGCGACAGTGGCCGCACAGATGATATCGGCCGCGTAGTTCCAGTGGACTTCATCAAGCAGCGGTTTGATCTCCGGATACTCATGATGGGGATCCACCACCATGTCCTGAAAAAAGGTTTTGACTCCGAATGCGGCGAAAATGGCGGGAATGCCTTTATTCATGGACGGCGGCAGTACCGTGTAGGGCCTTCCCAATAAAACGACGCTGATATCGGTGGCAGCGCCCAGCTCATCTTTGTAGATCCGGCGCAGCCGGTCCACGGCCTTGGCCTTATGGGCAAACGCGCTGTCATAGGCGGAAGCCACTTCAAAAAAATTGATACTTCGACGGGTGATCCGTTTCAGCATCCAGAACAACTGGATGCGGGTATGAAAGATACTGTATATATATTTCAGTACGGGCATGAGAAAACGATTTTCGTCCGCCGCCAAACCGGAGACAAGGGACGGCACAAACTGAGAATAATAGCAGTATTGCCGGCGTGCGGTTGTATTTTTTTCCCGGTTGTCAAGATAATAGGGCATAAAAATATAATCGGCACGGTCCAGCAGATACTTGATATGGCCATGAAGGGCTGAAATGGGCGCACAGAACTCGGCCCCGGTATACTGCTTGCCGGTTTTAACCGCATCCGGACAGTTTTCACTGGTTACGGTCCGGATGCCGAACCGATCGAAGAACCGGCGCCAGCATGCCAGGTCTTCATAAAGATAGAGCGCCGCCGGGATGCCAACCGTCACGCCATTCGGATCGGAATGCTTCGGCTGAAATGCAAACGCCTTTTCCCGGGTCTTGATCAAATCAAACCCGGAGGTATTGTTATTCACAAAATGATGGGTATCGTAATCCCTGCCGCACAAAAATCCAAAGGCAACGGGGCCGTCGTCCATCTCGGCGATCGTGATTTTGCAGTGATTCGTGCAGAAGTTGCAGACTTCGGATCGGACCGGAATCTCCTGGCGATAAAGCGAGATTCCCCGGAAATTTGATTGTTCAACCCCGTCATCGGCAAGCTGCAGGGCGGTTCCCATGGCGCCGGTTAAATGACAGAACCGGGACACCAAAATCGGCTTTTTCAATCGCTGTTCAAAGGCGGCTACCAACGCCCTGTTTTTGGCCGTGGCGCCCTGGAAAAAAATCACATCACCAATGCTGCTCTCATCCGCCACCTTGGTAAGATAGTTCTCCCGAACCGAATGCAGCGCGGTGGCCAAAACTTCATCCACAGTGTAGTTCCGGCTCAAATAGTAGTTGATATCGCGCTCCATAAAAACCGTACACCGGTCGTTGGCCACCGGCGACCAGACCCTCTCGGCACGATCGGAATACTCTGAGAGCGGACAGCCCAGCTTTTGGGCCTGCTCCTCGATAAAGCTCCCGGTTCCGGCCGCACAAACCGTATTCATAATCGAGGAGGTAACCATGCCGTCTTTTAACGTGGTGAACTTGGAATCCTGGCCCCCGATCTCAATGATGGTATCCACCGCCGGATCGAGCTCGCAGGCCGCCCGTGCGTGAGCGGTGATCTCGTCAATAATCAGGTCCGCGCCAATGATGCGGCCCACAAACTTGCGGCCGGAGCCGGTGGTGCCGACCGCCAGGATATTGACGGAGAGCCCCCGTTTTTGGATCAGATCGTCCATTGCCGCCAGGACACCCCGCATGGAATCGACCGGACGACCGGCAGTTTTGGTATAGAATCCGGCCAGCAAGGTTTTTTCCCGATTCAACCAGACCGCCTTGGTGCTGGTGGAGCCAATATCGATGCCGATGTAAATCGAAACCGGACTTTGCGCATCCAGAGGCTCATAAATATCGACTTCGACCTCATTCTGGCAGGTATCGTAATCCACGGCGAAATGATAGGCGGCCAGGCTGTCAAATACCGGATAATCCGAGAGCTCAAGCTGGAGCGGCGGATTGTCGCATTGCTTGATGATACGATGCTCCCGGACCAGATCACCGGGCTTTTCGAATCGGCCGGTTCTGATATCCAAACCCTCGTCGATTAAGTCGTAGGCCGCACCAATGGCTTCATAGAGATGCGACATGTCATCGACAAAGATTTCAGCCCCGGTGAGTTCGCTGATATGTTTTGCTACCGCCGCATTTTTTGACACGCCGCCGCAGAAAATCAGGGAGGATGGGGACTGATCATCTTGAAACAGGGTGTCCGCCAAATTTTTGGCAAGCCCCCGGCACAGCCCTTCACAGATTTCCTCCAGCGCATAGCCCTCCTGCTGGGCATGTATCAGATCGGTTTTGGCAAAAACGGCGCAGCGTGTGGCAATCTTTGGAATGCGATTCTTATTGTTTATGGCGAGTTCGCTCAACTGTTGAATTCCGGCGAGGTTTAACCGGCTGGCCTGCTGATCCAGGAAGCTTCCCGTTCCCGCCGCACATGCGGTATTGGTCCGGCTGCCGGCATATTCACCGTTTTCATCGAATCGAATCCGCTTAAACTTTTCCCCGCCGACCGTCAATATGCCCCCGGCCTCCGGATGTAGAGCTTTCACCGCGCGGATCAGGGCAATCTGATGGTCATAGCGCCGGTCCGCAAATATCAAGGCCGGTGTCCCCTCAGTAGCCGCCACCGCGTTTACGGATGCCATATCCACGCCATCCAACAATCCCTCCAGACAGCCGGGGATATCCCCATGGTGAAATCCATAGGCGGAATAAATCACATGGCGCTCCGGCGTGACTGTCACCAAACCGATAGACACTGAACCGATATCAATACCGAGTATATTGCCGCTGGCCATTCTAACCCCCTTGACGGTTTACAACAATCTGCCCCGGACGCTCCAGTACGAGCTCCGGGTGATGATGGTAACCGATTCTGATATTTCGTAAAATAATGCTTGATCCGTTCTCCGGCAGCAAGGCCTTGTCCCGGGCGAACAGTCGGATTTTCCGCTGCCGGCCGTAATACAGCCAGCCATTGCGGTACGTCCCCTCGATCCGGCGAACGACCTCGCTGGTAAGATCCGAACCGGCAAGCGAACGACCCGCCGGATCGATAAAAAACCCTGTCACATCCTCCGCCTCTTTTATCCGGCGAACGGCGTCCACCCTCGTAATCTCAAGCATACCATAATAGCGTTTCAAATAGTTGGCGGTCAAATCATATATATGGCCTTGTTTTAATTGTTCTCCGGCCCCGTATACCAGAACCGACCGACCCTTTCGTTGTTTGAGGACCGTGTATTTCCGATATTTATATATAACCGCGCATCGACGAAGCCGGTAGTTTACCCTGCCCGTTTTGGACTGATAAAGCCCCGCAATAGGAACTGTTTTCTCGGGATACGGCACATCCGGAAGGTAGCTGAATGGACGCGGGGCAAACCAGGCAAAAATCGGCAGATGATCTGAGAACCCCCTTCCAAGATGCCTGCCACGGCCCTTACCGGTCCGCTGCCACCGCCGGATGCGCCCTCCCCTGAACAAGTAGCCGGGATCGAATTTATCAAAAGAGTTGTCAACATAGGAAATGCCTTTACCATCATAGAGACCGGGGGAGACGATAATATGGTCCGGACTCTGCCTACGCCCGAAAAACCGCACCGACCATCGCCTTTTCGTGTTCACCTCGAGCCATAGATTATATAGATAGATACCGTTTTGCGGCTGGCGGCTCAACATTCGCTCATCGACCAGGCGTCCCTGGCGGAGCGTATTCAATATATGGTTGATACCGGTGATCCCGCTCGTATCGTTTAGCGCCTCGGCATTCTTGAACGTTTTGAATTCATTATAGTTGCTGTTCAGGTCGCCGAGGACGACAAAATCGGTATCCGCGTCAAGCGACTTGATTGCCTCCGCCAATGCCCGGGCGTATGGCAGCCGCCGGCTTTCCGGCCCGGTTTTGGATTTCCAGTGGTTTACGAAGACCACCAGTGCATGGTCCGCGACCCTTATTTCTGCCTTCAGAATATTGCGGGCGGCTTTTCCGGCAACGGCTATCTCTGTTGACGCATCGATGGGAAGCCTCGACATCAGGGCGCATTTGACCGTAGTGGGTTTGCTGTCCGCAATGACGGTATGGGGGTACGGCTCGGCGAGGCGCCGGTTCAACTGGCCAAGCGCGGCTCTGGATTCTACTTCCTGAAGCGCCAGGATATCGGCATCCAGATCATTGATCACCCGGCCCAGATGGTCCAGCTTGATATTTGCCGTCTTACGGTTCCATCCGAGCCGGCCGCCCGGTATATATCCCGGATACTCCGTAGAATCCCTTTTTAGATCAAACAGGTTCTCCACATTATAGCTTGCCAGAGAAATCACGGCCTGGCCTGCGGAAGCGGCGAAGCCGGAAAAGACAGGAAGGCCGCAGATAACAAGCACCAGTATCAGCATACCGATTCGCCTGACGGCATTTTTTTTTGGCATCGTCAAAAGCACACCCAATGGCCTACTCGTCCCTCCCATTTTTAAAGTATAACAAAATATTTCAAATAAATATACTCTTTTCTGGTGGCCCGCGCCTGGCTGCAGCAGGGGAAAAATGTTTCCAAAATGGATCCCATATTCTTGATATATACTTGAAACTTATTGACAAAAACATATGGGGGTCGATAATAAATAGGTTTAAAAGATATCTAAACCTAAATTGAGCGTTTCAATTTTTTGAAGATTTGACAATCTCGTAAAAAGTCGATTTTAGATGGCAAAGTAAAAAGTTCAAGATCAAGGCGACGCAAATCCCGAGGAATGCAGCGTACATAGGCGTACGTGAAATTCCGAGGGATGCAGCGCAACGCAGATATTGGACTTTTTACGAAGCCATCAAGATTTAATTTTTATTTTATTTTTAGGATATTGGATCATTTTTTAAATCAAAAAATTTGAAACCCTCCGGGATTTCCAATTTCACCGCATCTACTGCGTCAAACTTGAAAATCGCTCAATTTAGGTTAAAGTGATGAGCGATCTGAATTTGCCGGAGTTCTTAACCCGATGATCCGCCTTTAAACGGAGACGATTGGATTATAGAATGGATAAAGTACTTCTCGTCGAAAACGACCAAGATACATTGAACGACATCGAAAAAGGCTTTAAAGACCTGCATCACTTTGAGCTCCTGACAGCCAGGGACGGCAAAACGGCATTAGAGATCCTATCTAAAAATAAGATTGCGGTTTTTATTACCGCTGTCAACTTGCCCAAGATCCAAGGAGTCGAGCTGGTCGCGTTCATGACCCGTAAACGGCAGGATACGCCGTGTATCATTCTGGTGGATGAGGATACCCCCAAGCCTTGGTTCCGCGGTATGGCTCAAGAAAATGTGCTCTACTATATGCAGAAGCCGTTTCAATTCGGCAACCTCGCCTCTGCCATATTTGTTGCCCAGAATCTGAAAGACGAGGGGTTGAGCCGCAAAGGCATCACTCTTCGCAATTTTCTGCCGATGGTTGAAATGTCCCGGAAATCCTGCCGCCTCGATGTGACCAGCGGGGGCCAGAAAAAGGGCTACCTGTATTTTGACCGCGGCATACTTATGGATGCCCATTTTAATCATCTTTCAGGTGAACAGGCGGCTCGAGAAATGATAAAATGGGATCGAACCAGCATTTCCCTCTCAGAGCTACCAAAAGAGAAAACAAAAAAAACCATCCGGGCAGAGCTTATGGAGATCGCCGGGGCCCTTTGGGGAAACCCCAACAAGCCCGCACGCGAAGCCGACCCCCGGAAAAAGCAACCGACACCACAGCCGGCCAAGCCCTCAGGACAGAGCAAACTGCAGACCACCCTGGACCGATATGTCAATATGCTGCGCACCATTAAAGGCTATAAGGGGATCTCCATATTAACCCCGAACGGTTCCGTTCTTGCTACCCATACAGTGGATGAGCCCGTTGATTTCGAACATTTTGCGGCCGCCTTTAATAAACTGCTGAGTGACTGCCACCAAACCATTTACCAAAAAGGCTTTGATAAATGCACCGGCCTGACCGTCCACACAGCCAAAGGGCTGATCCTGCTGATGTCCTCTGATATAATGAAAGAGGGAAACTTCAGATTTCTGGTATTGATGGAGCCTGAAGGGAATGCATACTTCATGCAGATACAACTCGCAAAACTCATCCCCAACATCCTTCAGGCAAAATAGGCGCCCCATTATCCCCCTGAAGGCAACGATGCGCCACCGTTCAAGGGGCCGGGTACCATGCCATAGTTATAACCGTCTCGTTAAAAACTGTTCATTCCAAAACTGTAGCATAGACCGCTTTTTACCGAGCGGGCATCTTTAAAAACCCTGTCATCGAAGGAGGTATTGATATGACACCTGCCTCTCAACAGGCTCTTAAGGGGCTAAGGGATTTGAGCACCATTGAATGGTATGTGATTCCGCTTCTTGCCATTGTAGTCTATATTTACGCCGTTGAAATAAAAAACGCCAGGCAATCGGGGCAATGGAATGCCGTGTTTGCCGGGCTAACCCTATTTGGCCTGGATTTTATCAATGAAACGTGGAACGGTCTGGTTTTCCATTTCACCCAACACTCGGCTTTCTGGACGACACCGGGGGATACCGCCCTGCGGACCATGGTGGGATGGAATATTGAAATCATGTTCATGTTCGCCATTGCCGGGATTATTTATTACCACACCCTTTTCGAAAATCCGGCCCAAAAAATACTGGGGATACCCAACGCCTGGTTCTGGGCTATCGGTTATGCCGCATTCTGTGTTTTTGTAGAGTGCCTTTTAAATATCGGCGGCCATCTGGTCTGGGAATATCCCTGGTGGAACCTTTCCTTCGGCGGCATATGGCTCATTTTCCTGATCGGCTATCTCCATTTTTTTCTCATTACGCTGCTAGTCGTCAGAATGCGGCCAATAGCCGCCAAAGTCACCGCCGTCAGCATCATTTACGCCATCCCTATCATTACAAATATCATATGTCTGGGGATATTCGGATGGGTTTATTGATTTTACCTAAATTGAGCAATGTCGTCCATGTATAGCTGTACACGCCCAAAAATATTAGATTTTATGTTAGTTAAATAAAATAAAATATTTACTTGACGGTTAAATCTTTAATCTGATATCAAAACAGCTTCGTTAGATAAAGCCGCAAAATGAGCAGAAAGAACAAACGAGGGTTCAGCTATAAAGAGAATCGGCCGTGGATGGAAAATCTCCAGCTGGTCATGCAGCTGGGCCTGACCATGGCCGGATGTATTATGCTCTGTTTTTTTATCGGGTTCTATCTCGATAAATGGATGGGTATAAAAGGGCCTTTTATCGTCATCTTTACCGTTCTTGGGATTATCGGGGGCGGCGTTGTCGTATATCGGCAGATTATGGAGGTTATTGACCCCGATAGCCATAATGAAGAAGAAAATGGAAACGATTAGGGAAACCGAAAAAATATACTGCTCGATTGCACTGGCTTTCGCCGTTATTGCCGGTATCCTGTGTTTCATTCTGGCGTTAGAGCCCATCGGCAAGGGGCTCATTCTTGGCACCCTTTTCAGCATCATCAATTTCGTGCTGATGGGGGAGACCCTGCCGATGCGCATCGGACATTCGAGAAAAAAAAGCGCCGGCATCTCTTTTTTGCTGATCTTTTTAAGATATGGGCTGCTGGCCATACCGTTGGCGCTCTCCATTAAACTGAACAGGTTTAATATGGCCGCGACCGTCGTCGGTTTATTCAGCGTTCAACTGGTGATAATGACCGAGCACATCAGCCGCCATATAAAAATGAGAACCCAAAAAAAACAACTGTTTTAAAAAAACGCCATGGAAGATCTCGGAGAAATCCATCAGCTTATCGTCCCGCTTTTCGGCCATGAAATGACGTTTAACCTTGAACCGATCATTCAAACCTGGATCGTCATTATCGGCCTGCTCGTCTTCGGATACCTGGCCACTCGAAAAAAAAGCCTTGTGCCGGGTCCGATCCAGACCCTCGGAGAGGTTTTTATCAATCAGTTCTATGAGCTGACCGCGGATACGCTGGATAAAGAGTTAACCCGAAAATACGCCCCCCTTATCACGGCATTGTTCATGTTTTTACTGCTCTGCAACTGGCTGGGCGTTTTGCCTTATCTTGGGGAGCCCACCAGCGATCTCAACACAACGCTCAGTCTTGGGATTATGGGGTTTGTCATTTCCCACTACGCCGGCATCCGGAAAAAAGGGCTAAAAAAATACCTCAAGGGCTATTGCGAGCCCCTCTTTTTCATGCTGCCGCTGAACCTCGTCGGGGAACTGGCCAAGGTAATTTCTATTTCCTTTCGTCTTTTCGGAAATATCATGGGAGGCGATATCATCGTTATTGTGGTCACCTATCTGGTCTTCAGTCTGGTACTGCCCCCCTTTCTGACGGGATTCTTCTTCATCTTCATCGGCGCGATCCAGGCGTTCGTATTTACGATGCTAACTTTGGTATATATTGCAGTGCAGGTTAACTAGGCATGACATTCGATATCGACATATGGATTCAAGTGGCCGCATTTACAGGCGGCGGTCTGGCCATGGGGTTTGGCGCCATAGGTGCGGCGATTGGAGAAGGCTTTACCGCATCTGAAGCCAATATCGCGATCTCCAGAAACCCCCAGATGTCCGGGGATATTTTTAAAGGGATGCTCGTTGGTCAGGCAATAGCGGAATCTGCGGCGATTTTTGCGCTTGTGGTCGCCATGCTTCTATTGTTTACCAACTTTTCGGGACAATCTGTAGTGGCGGTATGCGTTATTCTGGCCGCCGGCCTGAGCATGGGGCTGGGTGCCGTCGGATCGGGCATTGGCTCCGGTTTTCCCGCCGGTGAAGCCTGCGCCGGGATTTCCAGGCAGCCGGCGATGAGCAACCAGCTGACCACCAACATGCTGATTGGCTCCGCTGTCTGCCAGACGCCGTCCATATTTGCTCTGGTCATTTCGTTTATTCTTTTGTTCAGCGATTTTTCAGGGATGCCGGTCGCACCGACGTGGGCCGCGATTCTGGGTGCCGGTTTTGCCGCGGGGTTCGGCGCAATCGGCTCCGGTCTCGGCGGCGGGCTGGTGGCCCAAACCAGCTGTGAGGGCATGGCCCGACAGCCCACAAGCGCGAGCACAGTGACCAATATCATGCTGCTCGGACAGGCTGTAACCCAAACGACAGCGATTTACGGCCTTCTAGTCGCATTCATTCTGCTTTTTAAAGGCTTCGCCCCGAGTGAGTCACTGGGTGCGGCAATGGCCCTAATGGGTGCAGGGGTTTGCATGGGGCTTGGCGCGATCGGACCGGGTATCGGTGAGGGCGCGACTGCCCGGAGCGCGGTGCGCTGGATCGCAAGAAACCAAGAGGCGACTCCGGAGTTGACCCGCATCATGCTGGTTGGGCAGGCGGTCTCAGAATCTACCGGCATCTATTCTCTGGTCGTCGCATTGGTACTCATATTCGTCATTTAATTTAACCTATATCAAGGAGGAAGACATGGCTATTGAAGGCGCACATCTGGTACAAGCATCCGCATTGCTTGGTGCCGGTCTGGCTATGGGACTGGGAGCCATTGGCCCCGGTGTTGGTGAAGGGCTCGTGGCATCCAAGGCTTGCGAGGCAATTGGTAAAAATCCGGGGGAAGCCGGACTTTTGACAAGAACCATGCTGGTTGGACAGGCGGTTTCTGAATCCACCGGCATTTACTCGCTGGTTATCGCGCTGCTTCTGCTTTTTGTTGTATAATCTCCGGAGAAGAGGCTTCATATGGAAATTATCAGCAGCATATCAATGGTCAGCATTAATGAGACCCTTTTTATTGAGCTGATCTCGTTTCTGATTTTCCTTTTCCTGATTCACCGTATCATGTTCCGACCGCTGCAAAATGTAATGCAGCAGCGCGACGATCATATGGACGGCCTCAGCCAGGATATACAGAGCGCTCAAGAAAAAATCGACGATTTAAATAAACAGCTTGAAAAACAGGAAAAAGCAGCGATTGACGAGGCCACCCGCCATCGGATCGAACTGGAAAACGACGGGGCGAAACAGGCGGAATCGATTCTGGACGAATCCAAAAAAGAGATTAACGCGATTAAATCCGAAAATAAAGCGTTTGTGGACGCCCAAATCGCTGATGCCCGCAAGACGCTTAAAACTGAAGCCGAACGACTGGCAACGGAAATCATGGAAAAAATACTCGATCGGAGGCTGGTTCGTGAATAACTGGATCAGAAAAGCAGCCAACCAATGCTTCCGGCTGATGCCCGCCGTACTTATCGTTATCCACATGTTGGGCCCCAGCGCCATGGCCTCGGACAACTCTGTGGATTGGCGCGCCATTTACGATAATATTATGATCTGGGTGAATTTCTTCATCCTCGCCTATGTCATATATTATTTTGGGCGAAAACCGTTTATGGACTTTTTAAAGGGGCGTGAGAAAGAGGTATCCGAGGACATCAGGCAGCTGGAAGAACGTAAGAAAACATTTGAGGACCAGATTCAAGAAACCGAGCAGATGATTAAGGACAGCAGCAGCCGGTTTGAAAAGATCAAATCCCGGATCACCGAAGAGGGAGAACGTAAACGGCAGCAAATCATCAATCAGGCGAACGAACAAAGCCGCAAGCTATTGGAGATGGAGAAGAAAAAAGCGGCCAATCAGATTGTTCAGGCGAGACAGCTCCTGATGGCCGAACTCGCCGATACGGCCAGTGATCTGGCGCTGGACCGGCTGCCAAAGGAAATCAACGAGGCCGACCAGGAAAACATGTTGTCCCTTTATATCCACCAAATCGCCGAATATGCGGAAAAAGCCGGTTGATCGATCGGATCGCCGGCTTAAATCAAACATGCGTTTCCCCCTTCCCTTTCGAATATAACGCATGATAAACGATCGGGCGGCCTTTCAGAAGGCCGCCCGATCTTTTTAAACAAATACAAAAACACTTATGAACAGCTATCATCATTATCTCACGGCAAAATACGAACTGGAAGCGGTACCCATCGGCATCGGCGGCAAAAGAATGGAATTCTACAGGATTGGCGATTGGGCGCCGTTTATTGAAAAACTCTTTGACGATGAAGGTGGCGGCTTTACCGACTTTCCAACGTGGATCAAAATTTGGGAGGCCTCCCTGGTTCTGACCGATTATATGCTGGATAGTTTATTGGGGACGCCTCAGACTGTCCTCGAAATCGACGCCGGCATGGGGATTACGGGAATGTTTTTGGCCGCCTTTGGCCATCATGTATCCATCACCGACGATAAGGACGACAGTTTGGACCTCTTGCGGCTCAATGTGGAACATAACGCGCTGAAAAATGCCAACGTAAAAAAGCTGGACTGGCATCATCCGGATTTGACTCAGCAGTTTGACGTCATTTGTGGCGCGGAAGTGGCTTCTACGGCGTCCTCCGCCCTTTTAAATCTCTGCCGCAATCACCTAAAGCCTGATGGGGCGGTTTATCTGGCACATGACCGGCAGCGGATAAACGCTGACAAGCTTATCAGTCAACTACCAAAAGATATGACGGTCGAAGAGATCGGCAAAACATTTACCGGCAAGGATACAGCCCGGCGGATTGTCATTCACATCATCCGTTTCAAATAGATTTTCGTCACTCTTGCCGTTTTTTCTCTAAAAAGCCCGCCTGCGCATAAGCCGGGTCCGGGTACCGGTAAAACCCCCGGCCGGTTTTTGCGCCCAGATGGCCGCTGTCCACGTATTGTTTCATAAATTCCGCATTTGCGAGCGCATTTTTATCCTGCAGCTTGTTGGCCCAGTAATCGGTAATTTTCCATACCGTATCCAACCCGATACTGTCCATAATGCCGAACGGTCCGATGGGGGTATGCATCACCCCCATCCATGCCCGATCGATATCCTCCACCGAGGCCACACCCTTGGCGGCCAAAGACTGGGCGGATCTGAAGAGCTCCATTAGCATGGCATTAAATACATACCCGTTGTTCTCCTTTTTCAACATAATGGGGAGCAGGCCCATATGTTCGGCAAACGCCTCTATCAGGGAAACAGTTTCCTGGGACGTGCCGGGATGCGGCATGATATCAACCACGTTGGTCACACGAAGGTCATGGAAATGGAAGGCCGCCAACCTTTCCGGCCGCCCCGTGGCATCGGCGAACATGGAGGGTTTTAGCGAAGAGGTATTCGTAGTAAAAATCGTATGCTCCGGGCAGATATCGTTTAGCTGGGCAAACAGCCGCCCCTTGAGCTCCGGATCTTCAGGTATGGACTCACTGACAAAATCGGCATTTTTCCCTGCATCCTCGGGATCGACCGTCATGCGAATCCGTTGCAGGGCCATATCAGCCGCCTCCCGCGTTAACCGGTTTGACTTGACATAGGTACCCGCAAGCTTTTCCACCCGTTTCAAGGCATTGTCCAAAAGCTCCTGACCGATATCGTAGAAAACCACGTCACAGCCGCTGGCTGCGCAATGGAACCCGATCTGCTGTCCCATTGTCCCGGCGCCCGCAATTAATACCCTCTTAATATCATTAGCCTGCATCATCTAATCCCTTTCTTGATGGCTTCGTAAAAAGTCCAATACTTGAACTTTTTTCTTTGCCATCCCAGAATCGACTTCCGAGGAACTCGACAATATTTAATATTATTTTAGATACTTTCGCTGCTGTCATTCCGAGAAGCGAAAGTGACGAGGAATCTTGATTGCTAAAGATTTCTCGCTGCCGCTCGAAATGACAATGCGGATGTTTTTTAGACCTAAATTGAGCGATTTTCAACTTTACCGCAGATACAAGGAAAATGATGTCGATTGTCTTTCTTAAAACCTGGCTGTTTCCTAAAGGCCCCATTTCTCCGCATACAGGCGGCCTGCCCCCGGCGGGGCCTGTGGATAAAAAAACGGCCCCCCAGGTATCGCAAAATAGCCGACGCGCTTACAATTCAAGATAGGTGACCGATTTAGACATGGGCAGATTGCGGAGACCATCCAGGGTTTCTTCTGAAAGCGCAGAATCCGTCCGCAAAAAAACGATGTTCCGCTCCCCGTCCGTCTCCTGTCCGACGGTCATCTTGGAGATGTTGATGTTGTTATCCCCCAGAACCGTTCCGATACTACCGATCTCACCGGGTATATTCAGATTATGGATAAGGGTCAAATACCCCTCCGGCTTCATCTCCAGACGGAAATCGTTGATCTTGACGACCCGCGGGTAGTTCCGGCCAAAGACCGTCCCGCTGACAAAGCTGCTCATCTCATCGGTAATAACCTCCATGGTGAGCAGATGGTTGTACTCCATGGCCTCGTCGCTGGTTGATTCAGATACCTTAATGCCGTCCTCTTTGGCAATGTAGGGGGCGTTGACCGAATTGACCTCCTCCATGGAGAGCGAATCCAGAAGCCCGGTCAAAAAAGCGGTTGTCACAGGCTTTAAATCGACATCTGCGAAATTCCCGTTGTATTCGATTTTTACCTCCCGGATATAGCCGCTTATCAACTGGGCCTGCAGGCAGCCCATACGATCGGCCAAAAAAATAAAGGGGTTGAGTTTTTCCAGATCCTTGCCTGAGACAGAGGGCGTATTGACGGCATTTTCAACCGTATTGGTCTTTAAAAATGAAATGATCTGTCTGGCCACCATGACCGCGACATTGGTCTGCGCCTCGGCCGTGGAGGCGCCGAGATGCGGGGTGGTAATCAAATTGTCCAGCTGGAGAAGCGGCAGGTCTTCCGGCGGCGGCTCCTTAGTGAACACGTCAAGGGCAGCTCCGGCGACTTTACCGGATTTCATCGCCTCATAAAGGGCGTCTTCATCCACAATTCCGCCACGGGCGCAGTTGATCAACATGACCCCTTCCTTCATCTGTTCAAATGACTTCTTATTGATCAACCCTTGAGTCTTTTTGGATTTGGGGACATGCACGCTGATATAATCCGACTGGGTGTATAACTCTTTCAGTGAAACGCTTTCGCAGCCGGCCTTTTCAATTTTTTCAGGGGTAACCACCGGATCATAAACGATTACCCGCATCTTAAGGCCCCGGGCCCGATTGGCGACGATGGATCCGATCTTTCCGAATCCGATAACGCCGAATGTCTTATTATAGATCTCCCGGCCCTGAAGCTTCTTCTTATCCCATCGGCCCGCCTTCATCGAGGCCGTACCCTGGGGGATATTGCGGGTAAGCGCCATCATCATGGCGATGGCATGCTCGGCCGTCGTAACGATATTGCCGGTCGGCGTATTCATCACGATAATTCCGCGCTTGGTGGCCCCTTCCACATCCACGTTGTCGACGCCGATGCCGGCACGACCGATGACCTTCAGGTTCGTTGCCGCTTCCAGCAGTTCCTCTGTTACCTTCGTCGCACTGCGAATGACCAGCGCCTCATAATCCGCGATGATCTCTTTGAGTTCCTCCGGCGAAAGATCGGTTTTTACATCAACATCGATGTCTTCCTCCTCCTCGAATAACTTAATCCCGGCATTGCCGAGCTTGTCACTGACTAGTACCTTCATTTTTATACCTCCTTAGGACACTGAAATGATCCCTGATACCAATACAATAGCCTATAATTTCAAGCGCTCCTCACGATAGGCCATCAAATAATTCGAACAGTATTCATCTTTTCCGGCCAAGGTCTCGGCAGCGATAATATTTGCCATCATCCGTTTATCAAGCGGATTGATAATGGCCGAATCGAGTTTCTTGGCGATGGCCATAACCACAAAGGCCTGGTTGATCAGTTTCCTTTCGGGCAGGCCGTAAGAAATATTTGACAATCCGCAAATCGTGTGAACACCCGGGAAACCCGTCATAATGGCTTCAATAGCATCCATGAAGGCCATTCCGTAAGCATCATTGGTGGAAATCGGCTGTACCAAGGGATCGACAAAAATATTCTCAACGGGCACATTGTTTTTCACCAAATTATTGATTAAATCTTCAGCGATGGCGAACCGGTCCTCCTTGGTCTCCGGCATCCCCTTGTCACTCATACAAAGCGCGATCACCTTGATATCGGTGCCGGCGATAATCGGCAGCAGGGCCTCATAGCGCTCCTTTTCAAGAGAAATCGAGTTGATCATGGGGGTGCCCTTATGAACGGCAAGGGCGGCCTCAACGACCTTTGGGTCCGGGCTGTCGATACAGCACGGCGAATCCACCGCTTCCTGAACCGTTTTGATCAGCCACTCCATATACCCGCTTTCCTTGCCGACGAAAGTGCCGGCATTGACGTCTATAAAATCCGCACCGTGGTCATGCTGATCCTTTGCAATTTTTTTTATCTCCTCGGTATCCTCGGCATCGATGGCCGCCTTAATCGGTTTTCGGCTTGAATTGATGAGTTCTCCAACAATTAGCATGAATTTTCTCCTCCAATCGTTTAAATTTTTATGCTATCTGAATAATCCGTTTTCTTTAAATCGGCCGTTTCTGACTTATGGAATTATATCGTTCGGTTTCATCCATCTGCCGCAGAAGTTTCAGAATCTTTAGGAAACTCCATGCTACTTACGTAAAGATCCATAAAGTCGGGTCGAGTTTCAATCGTAATATGTTCGGTCCGCTGCATCCGGGCTTCAAGGAACCGCCGATTGCTTACATTGCGCAGCAGCCGGACACAGCCGATCCGACAGGTATTGCCGGCAAAAAATACTTTCGAGCCCATGCCCGGCGGCAACAGGCCGATTCCCTCGAGATTCTCCGGTCGCAGGGAGTAGCCGAATCCACCGGCAATCACCACCCGGTCTATGGCCGCCGCCCCGGTACCGGCCTCGTCTATAAGGATCTCTATCGCCGCCCGAATGGCGCTTTTGGCCAACTGCACCTGGCGCACATCATCCTGGGTAAAATAGACGTCGCCCTCGATATGAAACGCGGCCTTTTCGTTTAGCTCAACGAGGCGCGAAGCGATATCATCCGCCAGCCCCTCTGTCTCTGACGGCCGACGCATGCGCCCGGAGCCATCAATAACGCCGATATCTTTCAGGGCGGCGGTCATGTCAATGATCCCACTGCCGCAGATCCCTTTGATCGGGGCATTACCGATGGTTTTGAAACGAAGGGAACCGGCATTCGTGTCCACCCGCTCCAAGGCGCCGATCTGCGCCCTCGACCCGCTTAAAATGCCCATGCCTTCAAAGGCGGGGCCGGCCGCTGTGGATGTCATAAGGCATTTGCCGCCGGCATTTAATCCCATTTCCCCGTTTGTCCCGATGTCGACAAACAGAACCGACGCACTTTGATCAAAAAACCCCTGGCAAACCAGGAGACCGGCGCTTATATCCCCGCCGACATAGGCATGCATGACCGGCGGGATATAAACCCGTGCCTCCGAATTAACATCCAATCCAAACTGGGCCGCCGGATAGCTCACACCGCTTTGAATCCCGACGGTAAACGGCACCCGGCCCAACGGCTCCGGATCAATACCCGCGGCAAGCTGCAGCATCGTCGTATTGCCGCCGATGACCACATCGAGGATCTCATCGAGATCGGTTTTCGAGTTCCCGCACGCCTCCTTGATAAGTTCATTCAGACCGCTGCGGACACAGCGGGAGAGTTCAGCAAGGCCTTCCGGGGTGGATCCGGCCTGAATCCGACGCACGACGTCATGGCCGAAATGAATCTGGGGATTCAAGCTGGACGCGGTAGCCAGTTCCCTGCAGGTATCCAGGGACAAAAGCGTTACCACCAGGGTTGTCGTACCGATATCAATGGCCAACCCTTTGGGGGCCTTCTCCGCGGTCCAATGGCTCAATAGCTGCGGGGGCTCCCGATCATAGTTTAACCAGAAGGCGCCATCCTTCTCTGTCACGCCTACCGCGGGAACCCGTTGTTTGCGCTCCTGTTCATCTGTCTTCGCCCCACCGGCTTTTTCGCCCCGGGCTTGCTCATCCACCCGGTCATCCGGAAAGCGATCGCCTTCCAATATCCGGGACTCATCGCGCACATACTCGGACAGCACATGAATCGCTATATCTTTTCGGGGCTTTAACTGACATGCCAGGCGAATCCCGTCCGCCTCCTGCTCAGGCGTTATATCGGGATGGGGCGTTGACGGCACCGATCCGGGATTTTCGACCCGGATCAGACATTTACCGCAGATCCCCTGCCCGTTGCAGGGCGTGTCGAGTTCGACGCCCGCTCGGTACAAGGCGTCGCGGACGGTTTCACCGCGACGCATTTCAACGGTGATGGCCACAGGATATATCGTCAGCTTCGGCATTTTATCAGGGCTCCGGTAGTCGGGTTAGAGAAATCGTCTCCTGGAGATCTTCCGCCAGAAATTTCAAATCTTTGCGCAACTGTTCGCCATCAACCTCCCGGGGGACCACAACGCTGGTGCGCATCAGAAAAATGTCGGTCCCGTCTTTTGCCTGGGACTCGATTTTTGTCTCCAGCTCGACGATATTAATGTTTAAAGAGGCCAAAAGCTGCGTCGTCCGATAGACGATGCCCATCCGGTCTATCCCCTTAACCCGGACTTCGTAATTGGGCTCCGTTTTATAGCGCCTCTCGCCCGGCACATCCACCGGAAAGAGCGTCACCTTCAAATCCGTCTCCCCATCGAGCCGGTCACAGGCCGCAGAGAGGTCCTCGCACATCCTCTCGGTGGAAGCGGTGACCAGTATCATCAAGGTGAAATGGTTGCCCAGAAGCGTCATCCGGGAATCTTTGAAATTACAACCACAGTTGTATATTTCTTTTGACACACTCGCCACAATGCCGGTGACGTTGCGACCCACGGCTGAAATGATAAATTCCTTTTTCATGATTCACCCATCATTGCTCATAGTCTGTAACGATTGGCGTACGCACCAAACCTACACGTAAACCGGATGACACAGGGTTTTTAACGCCTTGCCGGAGATTTTGTAGGATTTGTCATGCACACCGGGATTAAAATAGATATATGGCGTCTCAACCAACGTTTGATCCATATAGACAGCCATCGGGGTCAAATGCCCGAAGGGCGGCACGCAGCCCACATCGCAGCCCACCCGATCTTTGACGTTTTCAGGCTTGGCAAACGAGACCTTCTTGCTGCCGGCCGCCCTGGCCACCCGTTTCCAATCCACCCGGCGGTCTCCCGGCAAAACCATCACGATCATATCCCCTTCTTTGGTGTTTAGCACCAGGGATTTTACCGTTTCCGATTCATTGACCTGCAGGGCCTCAGCCATGGCCGGGTTGGTATAGACCGGCTCATGGGCCACCACATGATAATCCACCCCGTTATCCGAAAGTATCTGCTGGATATTTGCTTCAAGCGTCATAGAGTTCCCCTGATAATCATTTAGAAAACGCCCCCCACTGCTCCGAAAGCCTGGGGTTGCCGACAGCACGGGCCTGAATGCGCTCAATGGCGCCTTCGGTTTTGATCTTCACGCTTACCTGCGGCGATACCGCCCCGGATATTTCGGCGCTCTCAATGGCCAAATCCTTTACCTTCTTCTTGGCAAATGCGATGGCCTCCTCGTACTCCGAAAAACTCCGGCGCTGGTCCGCAATCTGCACGATATGCGCATGGGCGCCTTCGGTCTCCTGCACGTAGACGAGGGCCTCCTTGTCCGCCATCACCGAGCCCGCCACCGCGCCGGCAGCATTGGCCACATGGGCATGCTCCGGCAATACGAATGGGGCTTTGAGGCTCTCAGCCACCTTTTTTACGAAAATGGCCGCCGGCGCCCCGATGCCGATGATCGGAAAACGACTGGCAATATTAACTGATACGTATTCATTGCTGCCGCTGATCGCTTCATTTAGCATCCACCGGCCCCATTTGCCATCCACAGTTTCCGGCAGGTCGGTCTCGGTTTCCTGGCGGGCAAGGAAAACGATCGCCTCTTCGACCATGCTGGCGACAATAAAATCAAGGGTCTCGGAGACGAACCGCTTCGGGTTCTTATTATAGATATGGCAGGCGCATTCGATCGCCTGCCGGGCGGCATCAGCGTCCCAGACATCCATCTGCCCGTTCACATGCAAAAGATCCGTTGGCGTCAGTGTCGCCTGTTCAATCAGGCCCTGACGAACCAAGTCGTCCGGGTTTAGCTGCACCGCGTGATATACGTCCAAAGCCTTTAGAATCTCCGTTAGGCTCTTGGGCGATTGGTTTAGCAGGTCGATCAGCTCGACATGTTTGGGATCGTTAATTCCCAATGCTTCCGCATCAACGGACTTGTGCAGAAACCAGTAATCCAGATCGTTCTGGCTCCAGGTGCTGTTATCCTTCTGGCGAAGGCCTAAAATCGATTTTCGAACGCTTTCATGCTGAGCCGCCAGTCTTGATAGGGGCACCACCCGATCCGGACCCACTTCCGTTCTTCCGCCCTGCCCGAACGAAATCCGGCTGTCACATCCCACACAGGCGGTTCGGATACGAGCGGCCTTGACGGCGGTTTTAATATCCCCCACCCGCGCGCCTTCATCGGTAATGCTCATCTGGGAATCCTGGATCAGGGCCATATCCGTCGTCGTACCGCCGACATCAATCATCAGGGCATTGCCGTGCCGGGAGAAGAAAAGCCCCCCGATGGCACTGGCCGCAGGGCCGGAAAGAATGGTTTCCACAGGCTTCTCCGCAGCCTCTGCATGCGGCATCAGCGACCCGTCCCCCTTGACAATCATCAACGGCGCATTGATATTTTGATCCTTCAGGGATTCCTGGACAGCGGCAATAAACTCCTGCATCACGGCCACAAGCGAGGCGTTCAGACAAGCCGTCGTAGCGCGTTTGATAGAATCGATTTTGGTGGATAGCTGATGCCCCAAAACCACCGGCAAGTCGCATATTTCCTGTATGGCGGCGAATACCGCATCCTCGTGGGAAGGGTTTAGCGGGCTGAAATAGCTGGAAACGGCGAATGCATCCACCTTATCCTGATACGCCCTTACCCAGTCCTTAATGCCCTCGAGATCCAGCGGCGCATTCTCTGCGCCCTGGGCGTCGTGGCCGCCGTCAAAGTAGGCAAAATGTTTGGTGGAAAAATGGGTATCCAGACCATAGGATGCCACCAACTCGGGGTCATAGCCAATCAGCAGGAGTCCGACTTCACGGGCTTTTCCTTCCGCGATCGAATTGGTGGCCAGGGTACTTGAAATACCCACCAGCTTTACGGTTGCCGGATTTTTTATATCCAGCATTTTCAGCACGGTAATAACCCCGACGGCCAGATTGGCTCGGGTGGTCAGCGTCTTTCCGGAGGCGACAACCCGTCTTGTCCGGTAATCCATTAACACCCCGTCGGTATAAGTCCCCCCCGTATCGATTCCGACCACGTAGTCACCGGAAAATGACCTCTGTTTTGCGCTTTCATCCGGAGTTTTCGATGGTCTCTGTTCCTTTGAATACATTGGCATATTTGGGCACCCGTCCTCTCTGACGGATGGCATTCTCCTTTCCTGGTATAGCTGTTGGAATCGGGACCCTAGCCGCCAACAACGTAAATTCATTGTCCCCCATAGGTTTGATGGCTTCGTAAAAAGTCCAATATCTGTGTTGCGCTTCCATCCCTCGGAATTTCACGTACAGCTAAGTACGCTGCATTCCTCGGGATTTGCGACGCCTTGATCTTGAACTTTTTACTTTGCCATC
>Ga0209943_1000361_pt1 | contig 31273 bp, 29 predicted proteins | sample SalPonR1_B_D2_MG_FD_185698 | JGI IMG/M metagenome (GOLD analysis project Ga0209943, IMG submission 185698) | Salt pond soil microbial communities from South San Francisco under conditions of wetland restoration - Salt Pond MetaG R1_B_D2_MG... ... | reverse complement strand
CCGTATCAGGTCATCGTGGTTCCGTTGCTGGTGGAATCCGGTTTCGGCGCGCTGGTGGACCGGGTGCTGGTCGTGGACTGCCCGCCGGAGGTGCAGCGGCAACGGCTGATGGAGCGGGACGGGGAGTCGGCGGAGAGCGCCGAGGCGATGATGCGCTCCCAGACCGACCGGGAGACGCGGCTCGATGCGGCCGACGACCTGGTGGACAACTCGGGCTCGCTGGAAGACACCCGGCGCCAGGTGGAGCAACTGCACAACCGCTACCTGGCACTGGCGCGAGTGGCCCGGGAAGAGGAAGACTGACCGTCGCGATTCTGCGACACCAGAGGCGACATCAGAGGCGGCACTGTCGTCGCACAAGAGCCTGTCCTGACAGGACATTTGCTCTGGCCGCATCCGCTGACGCAGAATAGCGGGATGCCGCAAGCCGCCAGAGAAGATACCGCACTCGAAACCGCCAGGACGCCCGTGGAGTACGAGCAGCCGCTGAGCGAGCGCATGCGGACATTCCTGCGGCTGGAGTTCCTCTACCAGCAGACGCTCTATCACTGTGAGACGGAGTCCGACTGGGGCACACGCGCCGCCATCTCCAGCCTGCTGGAGATCACCTCCATACTCACCCGCGGCGACGTCCGCAGCGAGGTGATGAAGGAACTGGAGCGCCAGCTCGCAACGCTGGAGGGCTACCGCAGCCAGCCGGGGGTGGACATGGGGCGTCTGCGCACGTTGCTCGGCAACCTGGAGCAGGCCCGCGGCGAGGTAAGCCACACCGGGCCGCACTTCCTGCAGTCGCTGAAGGAATGCGAGTTCCTGAGCTCGATCAAGCACCGCAGCGCCATCCCCGGCGGCACCTGCGAGTTCGACCTGCCCGACTACAGCCACTGGCTGCGCCAGCCCTGGGAGCGGCGCATGGAGAACCTCGAGAGCTGGCTGAAGGTGATCCGCCCGGTCTGCGATGCCGTGCTGGAGCTGATGTGGCTGATCCGCGAGAGCGCCATCCCCCAGGAGCGCACCGCGACGGGCGGCATGTATCAGGACACCATCGCGAAGGACAATCCCTGCCGCCTGCTGCGCGTGTCGCTGCCGCCGGGCAGCCCGCTGTTTCCGGAGATCAGCGGCAGCCCTCACCGCTTCACCGTCCGCTTCATGGAGTGGTCGGACATCGACTCCCGCGCGGTGCAGACCGGCGGCGACGTAACGTTCCGCCTCAGCATCTGCTGAAGCCCGACCGAATCTAACCGGCCGGGCCTGGCCGGCCCTGGCCGACGACCCTAGCCGGCCCGCTCCCGCTGCAGCGCCTCCAGCACCGGCGCATCGGCCTCCAGCATGTCGTAGTCGAACAGCTCGGCCGCGCCGGCCCAGGCGAGTTCCTGCCGCTCCAGCGCCTGCACGCGCCCGCGCCAGCCGGTTACCAGATGGAAGTCCAGCGCCACGCTGCGTTCGGGGTAGTCGTGCTCCAGCGCCATGAAAGGGCTGGCGCCGAGCACCTCGATGCCGAGCTCCTCCGCCAGCTCCCGCCGCAGGGCGGACAGCGGTTCCTCGCCCGGCGCGATCTTGCCGCCGGGGAATTCCCAGCGGCCGGCGCCGTGCTTGCCCGGCTGCCGCCGGCTGATCAGGATGCGGCCGTCACCGTCGCGGAGGATCCCCGCCACCACCTGCAGGCGGGGACGGGGCGCCTCGGTCACGACAGCCGGCCGTGGCACTGCTTGTATTTCTTCCCGCTGCCGCAGGGGCAGGGCTCGTTGCGGCCGATCTTGCGGCCCTCGCGCACGAACGGCTGCACCGGCTCGGCCGATGCGCCGCCTCCGCCGCCGCCGGCCACCGCCTCGGCGGCCGCGGCGGAAGCCGTCGCCGCCGTCGCGCCGGAAGCCAGCGCCGAGGACTGGGCGTGCTGGAACTCCATGGCCTTCTTGGCCCGCTGTTCGGCTTCCATGCGCTCCACTTCTTCCTGGCTGCGCAGCCGCACCCGCATCAGGATGCTGATGGTGTCGTGCTTCACCTGCTCGAGCATCTGGCCGAACATCTCGAAGGCTTCGCGCTTGTATTCCTGCTTCGGGTTCTTCTGAGCATAGCCCCGCAGATGAATGCCCTGGCGGAGGTAATCCATGGCCGCCAGGTGCTCCTTCCAGTGCAGGTCCAGCTGCGAGAGCATGACCTGCTTCTCGAAGCCCCGCATGATGGACTCGCCGATCTCCGCGACCTTCTGCTCGTAGTAGTCCTTCGCGGACTCGACGATGCGGTCGCAGAGCTGATCCGCGTTCAGGGTCTTCTCTTTCTCCAGCCACTGGGCGATAGGCAGGTCGAGTCCGAAGTCGGCGCGCAGCGCCTGCTGCAGGCCTTCCGGATCCCATTGCTCCTCGACGCTGCCCCGCGGGATGAACTCCTGCACCGCCGTCTCCACCACCTCGTCGCGGATGTTCTCGACGGACTCGGCGACGTCATCCGCCTCCATGAGCTCCGAGCGCTGGTGGTAGACCACCTTGCGCTGGTCGTTGGCCACGTCGTCGTATTCCAGCAGCGATTTGCGGATGTCGAAGTTGTGGGCCTCCACCTTGCGCTGGGCCTTCTCGATCTGGCGCGACAGAAGCCCGCTCTCGATGGCCTCGCCGTCGCGCATGCCCACCCGCTGCAGCAGGCTCTTGGTGCGGTTGGGATCGCCGAAGATGCGCATCAGGCTGTCTTCCATGGACAGGTAGAAGCGGCTGGAGCCCGGATCGCCCTGGCGGCCGGAACGGCCGCGCAGCTGGTTGTCGATGCGCCGGGACTCGTGCCGCTCGGTGCCGACGATGTGCAGGCCGCCGGCTTCCAGCACCTGGTCGTGCCGTTTCTGCCACTCCGCGACCACGGCCTGGCGCTGCTCGTCAGTGACGTCCTCGCCGAGTTCGGCGAGTTCGGCATCCCTGTTGCCGCCCAGCACGATGTCCGTGCCGCGGCCGGCCATGTTGGTGGCGATGGTAATGGTGCCGGGACGGCCGGCGTCCTCCACCACCTTCGCCTCGCGCTCGTGCTGCTTCGCGTTCAGCACCTGGTGCGGGATCTGCTTCTTCTTCAGCAGGCCGGACAAAAGCTCGGAGTTCTCGATGGAGGTGGTGCCCACCAGCACCGGCTGGCCCCGCTCGCGGCAATCGACGATGTCCTCGATGATGGCCTCGAACTTGTCGTTCTGGTTCAGGAACACGAGATCCGGATGATCCGCGCGGACCATCGGCCGATGGGTCGGGATCACCACCACTTCGAGGCCGTAGATGGACTGGAACTCGAAGGCCTCGGTGTCCGCCGTGCCCGTCATGCCGGCGAGCTTCTGGTACATGCGGAAGAAGTTCTGGAAGGTGATCGACGCGATGGTCTGGTTCTCTTCCTTCACCCGCACGCCTTCCTTGGCCTCCACCGCCTGGTGCAGGCCGTCGGACCAGCGCCGGCCCGGCATGGTGCGGCCGGTGAATTCGTCCACGATGACGATCTCGCCGTCCTTGACGATGTAGTCCACGTCGCGCTGATACATGGCGTGCGCGCGCAGCGCCGCCATCAGGTGATGCATGAGCTTGATGTTGCCGGCGTCGTAGAGACTCTCGCCGGGCTGTATCAGCCCTGCCTTCGTCATCAGCTCCTCGACGTGCTGATGGCCGTCCTCCGTGAGATAGACCTGCTTGGTCTTCTCGTCCGGCATGTAGTCGCCCGGCCCTTCTTCCTCCTCCTGTTTCACCAGCTTCGGCACGAGCTTGTTGATCTTCTCGTAGAGCTCGGTGCGCTCCTCGGAGGGGCCGGAGATGATCAGCGGCGTGCGCGCCTCGTCGATCAGGATGGAGTCCACCTCGTCGACAATGCCGTAGGCGAGCTTGCGCTGGGCCCGATCCTCGGTGGAGAACGCCAGATTGTCGCGCAGGTAGTCGAAGCCGAGTTCGTTGTTGGTGGCGTAGGTGATGTCCGCGCCGTAGGCTTCGCGCTTCTCGGCGGGCGACTGGCCGCTGCGGATCACGCCCACCTCGAGCCCGAGGAAGTTGTACACGGGACCCATCCAGGCCGCGTCACGGCTGGCCAGGTATTCGTTCACCGTGACGATGTGCACGCCTTCGCCGGTGAGCGCGTTCAGATACGCAGGCAGGGTCGCGACCAGGGTCTTGCCCTCGCCGGTCTTCATCTCCGCGATCTTGCCCTCGTGCAGCACCAGACCGCCGATCAGCTGCACGTCGAAGTGGCGCATGCCCACGGTGCGGTCGGCCGCCTCGCGCACGGCGGCGAAGGCCTCGGGGATGAGATTGTCCAGCTTCTCGCCGCTGGCGAGACGTTCGCGCAACACCGGCGTCATGGCCGCGAGTTCCTCGTCACTCTTGTTCCGGTACTCGTCTTCCAGCGCGTTGATGGCCTTGACGAGTTTGGAATACGACTTGACCAGGCGCTCGTTGCGACTGCCGAATATCTTTGTGAGAAATGCCACTGCGTTATCCGTCCTGAAACGCGCTCTGATACGCGAAAGAACACCGTCGGCCGCCGCGGCGCCGGTGCTCGGTTGGGGTCCGCCCGGAAAGGGCTATTCCGAAAACGGTTATTCTAAGGGCAGCGGGTGCGCTGCGTCTAAAAAGGGCCGGCGTCGGGGGCTCAGCTGCCGCTGGCGCGGATGTATTTGAGCGGATTGACCGACTTGCCCTCGTAGATGACTTCGAAATGCAGGTTGGGCCCGGTCGCCCGACCGGTCGCTCCCATGTGCGCAATAATCTGGCCTTTCCTGACTTCATCACCCACATTCACGAAATTCTCGGCGTTGTGCGCGTATCGGGTCACGTAGCCGTCGCCGTGATCGATCTCCACCATCTGGCCGTAGCCGTAGCGCTTGCCCGAGTAGGTCACCACACCCGCGCCCACGGCGACGATCTCCGCGCCCGCCTTGCCGGCGAAGTCCACGCCCTTGTGCCACGCCTGCTTGCCGGTGAACGGGTCCGTGCGCCGCCCGTAGTAGGAGGACAGCCAGCCGGACTTCACGGGCCGCCCTTCCGGCCTGATCTGCTCGTTGAGATTGCGGGTCAGGAGGACGCTTTCAAGTACGCCGAGCTGCTTTTCCCGATCGCTCAGCTGCTGGGAGAGCTCGTCCAGCGAGGTCAGGATCTCCGCGACGCCGCCGCCGCCGAGCTCTTCCGGCTCCTCCGGGCCGCCGATGGCGGGCGGCGACTCGAAGTCGAATTCGCCGTCCTGCAGCTCGGCCATCTCGGTGAGACGCCGCCCGAGGGCGTCCAGCCGGATGACGTGGGCGTTCATCTGGCCGAGCCGGATCGCGAGCGCATCCAGTGTTTCTACCGTCTCGCGCCGGGCCGCCTCGATCTCGCGCCGCTGCTCGGCCAGCTGCTCGGACATGGCGCGAAGTTCGGCCGTATCCGCCTGGGTGCCGTGCTGGCGCGCGAAGAAGTAACCGCTGCCGAAGACCGCTGCCGCGAAGACACCGACGATGGTGCCTGCGATGGCGAGGGTGAGCGGCGCGCCGAGGTCGATCTGGCGCACGCCAGTGCGGCGGCGGCTGAATATGACGACATTCATCGATTGCAGTCCCGATTACGAGTCGGATCCCGGTCCGGCAAGCCGTTCCAATAACACCACCGACCGGGAATTGTTGGTCGCTCTTGTTCCGACCTGTGACCGACGAAACCGCTGGCTCCGGAGTGACTGCCCGGCTTGTGCAGCAATGTCGGCTTCAGTCTAATGGTCATCCCCGGCAACCCCGCTGTCCGGGGCTCGGGACCCGCGGACCGGAAGCTTTGCGTCCCCGGCTCACACCGGGTTTGCCCTTATCGAGACCGTCAATATGCATAATGAAGGCCGGCAGATCAAGGAATTGCATCCGCGGGAGGGGTCCTTCAGGCTCAATCTGTGAGCCGGTTAACATCCACGGAAACCATGAACGAGAAGAAGCTCGGCAATCTGCTCTCCCGGCCCGACAGTCCGCTCGCCGGCATCGTCGAGCGCGCCCGGGCCATGGAGACGCTCACCGCGGCCGTGCGGGCCGCGCTCTCCGAGGACGCGCGCGCGCATCTGGTTTCCGCCGCGCGGCGGGACGACGGCACGCTGGTTCTTGTCACCGAGTCGTCCGCGTGGGCGGCGCGCCTGCGTTTCGCCGCGGACGAGGCACTGGCCGCGGCCCGCCGCTACGGCGTCACCGCCGAGTCGGTGAGCGTGCTGGTGCGCCCCGGGCGCGAAGACCCCGGGGCCGAAGACGAGTAACCGCTCAGGCGAATGCCGGGCTCGCGTAGGAGATCGGTGCCTTGCGGCGATCCTCGAAGGTGACCGCCTCCCAGGCCGTCTCGTCCTCGAGCAGGCGCCGCAGCAGCAGGTTGTTCAGCTCGTGGCCGGAGCGGTAGCCGCTGAACTCGCCGATCAGGCTGTGGCCCAGCAGGTACAGGTCGCCGATGGCGTCCAGGATCTTGTGCTTGACGAACTCATCGTCGTAACGCAGGCCGTCCTCGTTGAGGATGCGGTAGTCGTCCAGCACGATGGCGTTGTCCATGCTGCCGCCCAGCGTCAGGTTGTTCGCCCGCAGCGTCTCGATGTCGCGCATGAAGCCGAAGGTCCGCGCCCGGCTCACCTCGCGCAGGAAAGACGTGGTGGAGAAGTCGATGGAGGCGCGCTGGGCGTGCTTCTTGAACACCGGATGATCGAAGGCGATCTCCATCTCCAAGTTCACCTTGAAGCCGTTGAACGGCCGGAATTCCACCCACTTGTCTTCCTGCTCGATGCGCACCGGCTTGCGGATGCGGATGAGTTTCTTGGGGGCACCCTGCTCTTCGATGCCCGCCGACTGCAGCAGGAAGACGAACGGGCCTGCGCTGCCGTCCATGATCGGCACTTCCGGCGCGCTCAGGTCGACGTAACAGTTGTCGATGCCGAGACCGGCCAGCGCCGACATCAGGTGCTCCACCGTCGCCACGCGAACGTCGCCGTCTATCAGCGTCGTGCCGAGCATCGTCTCGCCCACCCGGTGCGCCTCGGCACGGATCTCGACCGGCTCTTCCAGGTCGGTCCGGCGGAAGACAATGCCGCTGTTCGGCGCGGCCGGGCGCAGCGTCATATAGACCTTGCGGCCCGAATGCAGGCCGACTCCGGTCGCGCGGATGGCCGTTTTCAGCGTTCTCTGTTGCAGCATGGCTACATTTCCCGACGCGGCCCCGCCCTCTCCCCGGCATGACCGTTAGTAATGACAATCCCGCGGAAAGCGCCGCCGGATCACGAATGTTCACTGATTGCAGTCTGCACTGCCCGCGGTTCACCCACCGCGACACAACGCACATGTTGCGCAAACGCAACGGCGTATGCCCGGAAAGTATGCCGGCAAAGATGCCGGATTTCAGGCAGTTACGGCCGTTGCTTCACGCGCCAACAGATAACGATATCACAGCGTTTTTTTGCAGTGCAAGAAAAAAGGCCGGGGCGACCCAATCCGTGGATCGCCCCGGCCGAGCGGAGGCGTCGGCGGTCAGTCGGCCTGGCGGCGCAGGAACGCCGGGATGTCCAGCAGGTCCTCCTGCAGCCCCAGATCGCTGATGCCGTCGCCGACGGCACGCTTGCGCTGCACCGTCGGCTTCTCGAGCTCGCCGTAGTTCGGTTCGGTGCGGGCGGCACCGGAGCGGCGCACCACCCGCATGGGCGCCCCGGCGGCCATGGCCGGCTGGCCGAGCCCGGTGGCCACGACGGTCACCCGTATCGTGTTGCTCATGTCGGGATCGATCACCGTGCCGACCACCACGGTGGCGTCGTCGGAGGCGAACTCCTTGATGGTGTTGCCCACTTCCTGGAACTCGCCGATGGACAGGTCCATGCCCGCGGTGACGTTCACCAGGATGCCGTTCGCGCCGGCCAGGTTGATGTCCTCCAGCAGCGGACTCGAGACGGCCGCCTCGGCCGCTTCCCGGGCACGGTCCTCGCCGGACGCCGCGCCGGAGCCCATCATCGCCATGCCCATCTCGGCCATCACCGTGCGCACGTCGGCGAAGTCCACGTTGATGAGGCCAGGCCGGGTGATCAGTTCGGCGATGCCCTGCACGGCGCCCTGGAGCACCTGGTTGGCCGCGCGGAACGCGTCCAGCAGGGTGGTCTCGCCGCCGAGCACGGTCAGCAGTTTCTCGTTCGGGATCGTGATCAGCGAGTCGACGTACTTGCCCAGCTCGGCGATGCCCTGATCGGCGATCTTCATGCGCTTCGAGCCTTCCATGCCGAATGGCTTCGTCACCACGGCGACCGTCAGGATGCCGAGCTCCCTGGCCACCTGGGCCACCACCGGGCCGGCGCCCGTGCCGGTGCCGCCGCCCATGCCGGCGGTGATGAAGAGCATGTCGGCGCCCTCGATCACCTCCTGGATCCGGTCCCGGTCCTCCATGGCCGCCTGGCGGCCCACGTCCGGGTTGGCGCCGGCGCCGAGCCCTTTCGTGATATTGCAGCCGATCTGCAGCGCGGTGCGCACCTCGGCATTCTTCAGCGCCTGGGCATCGGTATTGGCGCAGATGAAATCCACCCCTTCGATGCCGGCCTCCACCATGTGCGCGACGGCGTTGCCGCCGCCGCCACCCACGCCGATCACCTTGATGACCGCGCTCTGGCTGTATGCATCCATCAATTCGAACATGTCGCTTCCTCCGCTCTCAACATTCCAATGTCGTTGCTCTCAGTACCTTCAGCCGGCAGCACCACCGCCGGCATCCGCTCTCTAGAAATGGCTCTGGAACCACGCACGCATGCGCGCCAGCACCTCTTTCAATCCTCCCCCCATCGGGACCTCGTTCTCCTGCCGGGTCAGGTTCTCGTAGCCGTACAGCAGCAGCCCGACGCCGGTGGCGTGTATCGGATTGCGCACGACGTCCGACAGGCCCTTCACGTATTGCGGGATGCCGAGCCGGACGGGCATGTGGAACACCTCCTCGGCCAGCTCCACGGCACCCTCCATCTTCGCGCTGCCCCCGGTCACGATGATGCCGGCGGCGATCAGCTCCTCGAAGCCGCTGCGCCGCAGCTCGTCGCGCACCAGGGTGAACAGTTCCTCGTAGCGGGGCTCCACCACCTCCGCCAGCGTCTGGCGGGCGAGCCGCCGCGGCGGCCTGTCGCCCACGCTCGGCACCTCGATGGTCTCGTCCGGATTGGCCAGCTGGGACAGCGCGCAGGCGTACTTGATCTTGATGTCCTCGGCGTACTGGGTGGGCGTGCGCATCGAGACGGCGATGTCGTTGGTGACCTGGTCGCCGGCGATCGGGATCACGGCGGTGTGCTGGATGGCGCCGCCGAGGAAGACCGCGATATCGGTCGTGCCGCCGCCGATATCGACGATGGCCGCGCCGAGTTCTTTCTCGTCCTCGGTCAGCACCGAATAGCTGGAGGCGAGCTGCTCCAGCACGATGTCGTCCACCTCCAGGCCGCAGCGCTGGACGCACTTGACGATGTTCTGGGCCGCGCTCTCCGCGCCCGTCACCATGTGCACCTTCGCCTCCAGGCGCACGCCGGACATGCCGACCGGTTCGCGGATGCCTTCCTGGCTGTCGATGATGAATTCCTGCGGCAGTATGTGGAGGATCTTCTGGTCGGCCGGGATGGCCACCGCGCGCGCGGCGTCGATGACCCGCTCCACGTCGCTCGGGCTCACTTCCTTGTCCCGGATGGCGACGATGCCGTGGGAGTTCAGGCTGCGCACGTGGCTGCCGGCGATGCCGGTGTACACCGAGTGGATGTCGCAGCCGGCCATCAGCTCCGCCTCCTCGATGGCGCGCTGGATGGAATGCACCGTCGACTCGATGTTCACCACGACGCCCTTCTTCAGGCCGCGGGAGGGATGCGAGCCGATGCCGATCACCTCGATGTCTCCGGCCTCGGACAGCTCGCCCACGATCGCCACCACCTTCGAGGTGCCGATATCCAGGCCGACGATGAGGTTCTTGTCCGTCTTCCTGGACATCTAGCCTGCCCCCCTGGCCACCACGGCGGGCGACTCGTCCGCGTCCCGGCTCGCCCAGGCCGCTTCCTTCCAGCCGATGGAGAAACCGTTCGAGTAGCGCATGTCGATATGTGAGATGTCTCCCTCCCTGGCCGCGACCATGTCGACGACCGTCTCCAGGCCGATGGAGAAACCGTTCGAGTAGCGCATGTCGATATGTGAGATGTCTCCCTCCCTGGCCGCGACCATGTCGACGACCGTCTCCAGAAACAGCGCCAGTCGCTCGTCCACCGCCCTGCGGCCGAGTCGCACCTGGATGCCGTTGGTGAGCGTCAGCTGCCAGGCGCCGCGGGCATCGAGCCGGACGGCGGCCAGGTCCAGACCGGCTTCGATCAGCGGGCCGCGCACCGCGAGATAGCGGGAAGCCACCTCGGCCGCGCTGCCCCCGGGCCCGGACAGCCGGGGCAGCTCGGCCGGGATATGGCGCGCATCGGTGAGAAAGAGTTCGCCGCGCACGTTCAGCAGCCCGCTCTCGCCCCAGCGCGCCGCCGGCACCTGCTCGCTCACCGCCACCCTGAGTTCGTCCGGCCACTCGCGTCGCACGGTGGCCGCATCCACCCAGGCCAGCGCCTCGAGGCGGCGGCGCATCGCGCCGAGGTCGGCGCTCAGGAAACCGTCCCGCAGCCCTCCGGCAATGGCCTCCTCGATGCGGGCCTCGGTGACCCGCTGGAAAGGCGCATCGATGGTCACGGCCCGGATCGGGCGGTCGAGGGCCAGCGCGCTCAGCTGATAGGTGGCGCCGATCAGCGCCAGCGCGCACAGCGCCGTCAGGATCCCGGTCACGGGAATCTGCGATAGCTGCGGCAGCTTCAGCTGCACGGCCGGCTTCTGCCGCGGAGCTCTTCTGCGCTTCGCCTGCTTACGCGCCATTGGCAGACCTCCGTGTCTCCACGGCCGGCAGATCGGCCATACTCGTCTCGAGAATGCGCCAGCACAGCGTGGAGAAGTCCATGTCCGCCCCGGCGGCCGCCATGGGCACGAGGCTCTGGCCGGTCATACCGGGCACGGTGTTGATCTCGAGCAGCTGGGGTACCCGGTCGGCCCCCACCATGAAGTCCACCCGGCCCCAGCCGCTGCAGCCCAGCGCACGAAAAGCGGCCAGCGCCTGGCGGCGCAGGTCCTGCTCGAGGGCGGGCTGGTCGGTGCCGGGACAGTGATAGCGGGTGTCGCCGGACTCGTACTTCGCCGCGTAGTCGTAGAAGACCCGCGGCGTCTCTATGCGGATGGACGGCAGCGCCGCCCCCTGCAGCACGGCCACCGTGAACTCCTCGCCGTCCACCCACTCCTCGACGATCACCTCGTCGTCGTAGTGCGCCGCCGCAGCCCACGCGGCCGCGAGCTCGGCCCGGCTCTCCACCCGGCACATGCCGACGCTGGAGCCCTGGCCCGCAGGCTTGACGATCAGTGGCAGGTCGAGGGCCGCGAGCGCCTCCTCCAGCGCGGCCTCACTGCGCACCGTCCGCCAGGGCGGCGTCGCCAGGCCGGCGGCCGAGAACAGCATCTTGCTGCGCACCTTGTCCATGGCCAGCGCAGAGGCCATCACGCCGCTGCCCGTGTAGGGGACGCCGGCCCACTCCAGCGCTCCCTGCAGCGTGCCGTCCTCGCCGCCCGGTCCGTGCAGGGCGATCCAGACCCGGTCGAATCCCGCCGCCAGAAAGTCGGCGAAGCGGTGTTCCGCCGGATCCCATGCGGCCGCGTCCACGCCCGCCTCGCGGAGCGCCGCCAGCACGGCGCCGCCGCTGCGCAGCGAGACCTCGCGCTCGCTCGAGGAGCCGCCGTACATCACGGCCACCCGGCCGAACTCCGCTGGCTCGTGCACGCTCCTGACCACGTCCGCGGCGCTCATGCGGCCTCCCCCACGATGCGGACCTCGTGGCGCAGGCGCACGCCGTGCTCGCGCTCGACGGTGGCCTGCACCAGGTCGATCAGCGCCTCGATGTCGGCAGCCGTGGCGCCGCCGTCGTTGATGATGAAATTCGCGTGCTTCTCCGAGACCACGGCGCCGCCGATGCGCCGGCCCTTCAGCCCGGCGGCCTCGATCAGCCGGGCGGCGTGGTCGCCGGGCGGATTGCGGAATACGGAGCCGCAGCTCGGCAGGCCGATCGGCTGGGTGGCCTTGCGCCGTTCCACCAGTTCGTTCAGCCGCTCGATGCTCGCTTCGCTTTCCGGCTCGAAGTGGAAGTGCGCCGCGACGAACCACTCGTCCGCGGGGCCGCGTACGCTGCGATAGCCGATCTCGTAGTCGGCCGGCGTGCGCTCGCGCCGCTCGCCGCCCCGGGACAGGGTCTCGACGCGCACCACCCGGTCCCAGGTCTCGCCGCCGAAGGCCCCGGCATTCATGGTGAGCGCGCCGCCGACGGTGCCCGGTATGCCGGAGAACCAGGCACTGGGGCCGAGACCCCAGCGGGCACAGCGCCGCGCGAGCCGGGTGCAGGGCACGCCGGCCTCCGCGCGCACGCCGGTCTCGCCCTCGCGCTCGAGCGCGGAGAGCAGCCCGGTCGTGGCGATGACCACGCCGCGGATGCCGCCGTCTCGCACCAGCAGATTGCTGCCGAGGCCGACCCAGTGCACCGGCGTCGCCGGCTCGAGGTCGCGCAGGAAAGCGGCGAGGTCCTCCACCCCGGCCGGGCGGAAGAACAGGTCCGCCGGTCCGCCGACCCGCCAGGAGGTGTGACGGGACATGGGCTCGTCACGGCGCAGATCGCCGGCCGGCTGCTGTCGCATCGTCCCGGCGTTCATGGCTTCACGCTCCTCAGGCGCCCCTCGGCCAGCTTTTCCGGCAGGGCCGCGGCCTCGGCGCCGATATCGCCGGCGCCCATGGTGAGTACGACGTCACCGTCGCGGAGCATGCCCGGCAGCACCTCGGCCAGCCGGCCGATATCCTCCAGGAAGACGGGCTCGACGGCGCCCCGGCTGCGCACGGCCCGCGCGATGGCGCGGCCGTCGGCGCCCGCGATCGGGGCCTCGCCGGCGGCATAGACCTCGAGCAGCAGCAGCGCATCGGCCCGGGACAGCACGTCGGCGAAGTCGTCCAGCAGATCCCGGGTGCGGGTGTAGCGATGCGGCTGGAAGACGAGCACGACGCGCCGCGACGGCCAGCGCTGACGCGCCGCCTCCAGCGTGGCAGCCACCTCGGTGGGGTGATGGCCGTAGTCGTCCACCAGCGTGATGCGGCCCGCGCGGGTCGCGACGCCGTCGTGCACCTGGAAGCGGCGGTCGATGCCCTCGAAACCGGCCAGCGCCGCCAGCACGGCGTCGTCGGCCACTTCCAGGTCCTGGGCTACCGCAATCGCTGCCAGAGCGTTCAGCACGTTGTGCGTGCCGGGCAGGGACAGCCGCACGTCCAGCTCCGGCGCATCGCCGGGCCGGCTGACCCGGAAGCGGCTGCCGGATTCGTCGAAGCGGATGTCGGTGGCGCGCACGTCCGCGTCCTCCGCCGTGCCGTAGGTCACGGCCGCGCGGCCGATGTCGGCCAGGATGCCGCGCACGCCCTCGTCGTCCAGGCAGACGAAGGCGACGCCGTAGAACGGCAGGTTGTGCAGGAAGGCGACGAAACTCTGGTGCAGCCGCCGCAGGTCGCCCTCGTAGGTCTCCATGTGGTCGGCGTCGATGTTCGTGACCACGGCCATCATCGGCTGCAGATGCAGGAACGAGGCGTCGCTCTCGTCGGCCTCGGCCACCAGGTAGTCGCCGGCGCCGAGCCGCGCGTTGGCGTCCGCGCTCTTCAGCCGGCCGCCGATGACGAAGGTGGGGTCGAGACCGCCCTCGGCGAGCACGCTCGCGATGAGACTGGTGGTCGTCGTCTTGCCGTGAGTGCCGGCCACGGCGATCGAGCGGCGGCTGAAGCGCATGAGTTCGCCCAGCATCTCGGCGCGCTGCACCACCGGGCAGCGGCGCTCGTTGGCTGCCAGCACCTCCGGATTGTCCGGCGTCACGGCGCTGGAGATCACCACCACGTCCGCCCCTTCCACGTTGGCCGGATCGTGGCCCATGCGCACGTCCGCGCCCAGGCGCTCCAGGCGGCGGGTGACGGCGTTGGCGCGCAGGTCCGAGCCGCGCACCTGATAGCCCTGGTTCAGCAGCACCTCGGCGATGCCGCTCATGCCGGTGCCGCCGATGCCCACGAAGTGGATGAGATGGACCCTGCGCATGCGATCGATCATCCGGCACCTCCCGCCGCGGCGAGGCAGAGCCCGGTGATCGTCGCCAGCGCGCGGGGCGCCGCCGTCGCGCGGGCCCGCTCCGCCCGCACCAGCAGTGCCTCCCGGTCGCCGCCCAGCTGCTCGATGGCGGTGGCCAGGCGCTCCGGCGTGAGCTCGCGCTCCTGCACGATCAGCGCCGCTCCCGCCTCGGCGAGCACGGCGGCGTTGGCGGTCTGGTGGTCGTCCACCGCCGCCGGGAAGGGGATGAACACGGCAGGCAGTCCCGCCATCGCCACTTCGGACACCGTCAGCGCGCCGGCGCGGCAGACCACCAGGTCGGCCCAGGCGTAGGCCGCGGCCATGTCCTCGATGAACGGGGCGATTTCGGCTTCCACCCCGGCAACCCGATACGCCTCGCGGGCGGCCTCCAGCGTCCGCTCACCGGCCTGGTGCCGTACCTCGGGCCGGATGTCGGAGGGCAGCGCGGCGACGGCGAACGGCAGCAGGCGGTTCAGCGCCAGGGCACCCTGGCTGCCGCCCAGCACGAGCAGCCGCAGGGGGCCGGCGCGCCCGCGCAGGCGCTCGGCGGGCGGCGGCAGCGCGGCGATGTCGCGGCGCACCGGATTACCCACCGTCTGCGCCGGAATGCGGCTGGAAAAGCTGCCCGGGAAGGCTTGCAGCACAACCCGGGCTAAGCCAGCCAGAAGTCGGTTCGTCAGTCCTGGGACTGCGTTCTGTTCGTGGATGATCAGCGGGCGGCGCGTCAGCCACGCGGCGACGCCGCCGGGGCCGCTGACGAAGCCGCCCATGCCCAGCACCGCGGCCGGGCGCCGCCGTATCATGACGAGGAGCGACTGCACCAGCGCGACGGCGAGGCGGAACGGCGCCAGCAGCCGGGTCGCGAGGCCCTTGCCGCGCAGGCCGGAGATGCCGATCCACTCGATCTCGATGCCGGCGGCGGGCACCACCCGCGCCTCGAGGCCCCGGCGGGTGCCCAGCCACACCACCTCGCGGGCGTGCTCCCGCAGGGCGTCCGCGACCGCCAGCGCCGGGTAGACGTGGCCGCCGGTGCCGCCTGCCATGATGAGAATAGGCCGCGCGCTCATGACGAAGCCCTCTTGCGCCGACGGCCGCGGCCGGTGCTGACCGGCGCGGCCGCGAGTTCATGACAGGCCCTGAGCACGAAGCCGATGCCGGCGAGCGTGACGATGAGACTGCTGCGACCGTAGCTAACCAGCGGCAGCGGCAGACCCTTGGTCGGCAGCAGGCCCATGTTCACGCCGATGTTGATGAACGCCTGCAGCCCCAGCCAGATGCCGAAGCCGAATACGGCGTAGGCCTGGAACCACTGCCCGGCCTCGGCCAGCTTCCTGGCGAGGCCGAGGATGCGCCACACCAGAGCGAGGAACAGGCCGATCAGCACCAGCGCACCCAGCAGGCCGAACTCCTCGGCAAACACCGCGAAGACGAAATCGGTATGCGCCTCCGGCAGGTAGAACATCTTTTGCACGCTCGCGCCGAGGCCCACGCCGAACCACTCGCCCCGGCCGATGGCGATCAGCGACTGGGTGAGCTGGAAGCCGCTGTCGTAGGGGTCCTCCCAGGGGTTCAGGAACGCGGTGAGGCGGCGCATGCGGTACGGCGAGGTGACGGCCAGCGTGGCCAGGGCGGCCACGGCCGCGGCGAAGAACACCAGGAAGTCCCGAATGCGCGCGCCGCCGATGAACAGCATGGCGAGCGCCGTGGCGACCAGCACCGTGGCCGCGCCGAAGTCGGGCTCCGCGAGCAACAGCACCGCGGCGAAGCTGATCACCACCATCGGCTTCAGGAAGCCGACGAAGTGGCTGCTGAGATCCTGGCCGCGGCGGACGATGTAGCCGGCCAGGTACAGGATGACCGCCAGCCGTGCCGGCTCGGACACCTGGATGGTGATGCTGCCAACGCGCAGCCAGCGGGTGGAGCCGTTCACCGCGTGGCCGACGCCCGGGATCAGCACCACCGCAAGCAGGGCCAGCGCCAGCAGCACCAGCAGAAAGCCGCTGCGCTGCCAGAACGTCGTCGGCACGCACAGCATGAACACCGCCGCGCCGAGACCCACGCCGATGGCCAGCAACTGACGCCAGACGAACGCGAAACTGCCGACTTCGCCGCCGTCCGCCACCGCGATGGACGCCGAGGCGAGCACGACCAGACCGCCGAGCAGCAGCGTGGACGTCAGCGCCACCAGCACCGGATCCAGCGACAGCTGCGGCATCAGACGCACCGGGAACGGCAGGGCTGCGGAACTGGCGGCGCTCATGGATCCAGCCCCTCCACCGCCGCGCGGAACGCATCGCCCCGCGCGCGGTAATCCGCGTACATGTCCAGACTGGCGCAGGCGGGCGCCAGAACGACCGTATCGCCCCGCTCGGCGAGCGCCGCCGCCCGCGCCACGGCGCTCTCCATGTCGGCCGCGGTTTCCACCGGCCCCACCGGCTCCAGCGCCTCGGCGAGCCGCGGCGCGTCCCGACCGATCAGCACGGCGGCACGCAGCCGTCCGCGCAGCGCCTCCGCCTCCATGTCGGCCGCGGTTTCCACCGGCCCCACCGGCTCCAGCGCCTCGGCGAGCCGCGGCGCGTCCCGACCGATCAGCACGGCGGCACGCAGCCGTCCGCGCAGCGCCTCCGCCAGCGCGTCGAAGCGGGCGCCCTTGGCGTCGCCGCCGGCGATCAGCACGACCGGCGTCTCGATGCCCTGCACCGCCGCCACGGCGGCGCCCACATTGGTGCCTTTGGAATCGTTGATCCAGGTCACCCCGTCCCGCTCGGCGATGAACTCGCTGCGATGGGGCAGACCGCGGAACTCGATGGCGGCGTCCACCATGGCGTCCATGTCGAGCCCCAGCCCCTCGCCGAGCGCCAGCGCGGCGAGGGTATTCAGCCAGTTGTGCCGGCCGCACAGATGCAGCGCCCCGGCCGGCAGCAGCTCTTCCTCGCCCCGCACCAGCCACCACTCGCCGGCGGACTCGCGCAGACCGTACTGACCCGCGGCCGGCGCGTCGTCACCGAAGCTGATCCGCCGCTCCGGCAGCTCGATGCCGTCCGGCGGCGCCTCGGCCCGGTTCGACACGGCGATGTCGGCATCGCGGTAGATGCGGTATTTGGCCCGCGCATAGGCGTCCATGGAGCCGTGCCAGTCCAGATGGTCGGCGCTCAGGTTCAGCACCGTCGCCACCCGCGCCGGCAGCCGGGCGGTGCGCTGCAGCTGGAAGCTGGAGAGCTCCAGCACGTAGCAGTCGGGCCGGGGCTCGTCCAGCAGGTCCAGCGCCGGCGTGCCCAGATTGCCGCCGGCCAGCGCCTTCACGCCGGCACCCTCGCACAGGGCCGCCAGCAGCGAGACCACCGTGCTCTTGCCGTTGGAGCCGGTCACCGCGGCGATGGGCGCCTCGGCCTCCTGTACGAACAGGTCGATGTCGGACAGCACCGGCAGCCCGCGCTCGCGGGCGGCCTCGAGCAGCGGCTCGGAGTCCCGGATGCCCGGCGAGACGATGAGCCGGTCCACGCCCTGCAGCAGCGCGGTGTCGAACGAGCCGGTGTGGATCTCGGCCCGGGGCAGCACCGAGCGCAGCACCTCGGCTCCGGCCGGCGCCGGACGGCTGTCGGCGAAGCGCGCGGTGAGGCCGCGGCGAGCCAGCCAGCGTGCCACCGACTGGCCGGTGGCGCCCGCGCCGAGCACGAGCGTGGCCACGGCACTGCCGCTGCCGCTGGCCTCGTCCCGCGCGTAGAGCGGTTTGCTGTCGGCGTAGCCCATCATCGGATCTTCAGACTCGACAGGCCGATCAGGACCAGGACCACGGTGATGATCCAGAACCGGACGATGACTTTCGGCTCCGCCCACCCCTTCAGCTCGAAGTGATGGTGCAGCGGCGCCATGCGGAAGATGCGCCGGCCGGTGAGCTTGTAGGAGGCCACCTGCATCATGACCGAGACCGTCTCGACGACGAACACGCCGCCCATCACGGCCAGGATCAGCTCCTGGCGGGTGACCACCGCGACGGTGCCGAGCGCGGCACCCAGTGCCAGCGCGCCGATGTCGCCCATGAACACCTGGGCCGGATACGTGTTGAACCAGAGGAAGCCGAGGCCCGCGCCGGACAGCGCCGCGCAGAACACTAGGATCTCGCCGGTGCCGGCGACGTAGGGGATGCCCAGATACTCGGAGAAATTCACGTTGCCGGTCACGTAGGCAAACACGCCCAGCGCGCCGCCGACCAGCACCGAGGGCATGATGGCGAGGCCGTCGAGCCCGTCGGTCAGGTTGACCGCGTTACTGAAACCGACGATGTAGAAATAGGTGACCACCATCTGCGCCGCCCCGAGCGGGATCGCCACGTCCTTCAGGAAGGGGATCAGCAGCGAGGTCTCCACCGGATCCACGGCCGTCACGTACAGGAACACGGCGGCGCCGACGGCGAACACGGACTGCCACAGCAACTTGAAGCGCGGCGCGAGACCGACGGGATCTTTCAGGATCAGCTTCTTGTAGTCGTCCACGAAGCCGATGCCGCCGAATGCGAGGGTGACCAGCAACACCACCCACACGAAACGATTGCTGAGATCCGCCCACAGCAGCGTGCTGACGGCGATGGCGATCAGGATCAGCGCACCGCCCATGGTGGGCGTGCCCGCCTTCAGCAGATGGGTGGCCGGGCCGTCGTCGCGCACGGTCTGGCCGATCTGGCGCAGCGACAGGCGGGCGATCATGTAGGGTCCCACCATGAAGCAGATCACGAGCGCCGTCAGCGCGCCGAGGATCGCGCGCATCGTCAGATAACTGAAGACGTTGAAGCCCGATTCGAAGCGGGTCAGGTATTCGGTGAGCCAGAGCAGCACGTCAGCCCTCCCCGCCGGCAGCCGCGTCCGGCGCTTCGTTCGCGAGGGCGTCGGCGATACGCTCCATGCGCATCCCCCGGGAGCCTTTCACCAGCACGCTCACGTCTGCCGTGAGATCGCCGCGCAGCGCTGCCACCAGCTCGTCCGCGCTGTCGAACCAGCGCGCACCGCTGCCGAAGCCTTCGGCGACGTGGCGCGCCAGCTCGCCGAGGCAATAGACGCGCTCGATGCCGGCCCTGCGCAGATCGGCCCCGGCCGCCGCGTGCATGGCGGCCGTCTGCTCGCCCAGTTCCAGCATGTCGCCCACCACCGCCCAGGCCCGTCCGCTGCCGGCGGCCACGGCGCGCGCGCCGGCCGCGAGCGACGTGGGATTGGCGTTGTAGGTGTCGTCCCAGATCACCGCGCCACCGGGCGCCGGCCGGCGGGTCATGCGCCCGCTCACGTGGCGGGCCGCGGCCAGGCGCTCGGCGGCCCGGCGCAGCGGCACGCCCGCGGCCATGGCCGCCGCCGCCGCGCAGCACGCGTTCATGACGTTGTGCTCGCCCGGCAGGGGCAGATCGACCTCGACCGACTCGTCGCCTGCCACCAGCAGGAACCGGCTGCCGCCCGCCGTCGGCCGGATATCCGTCGCGCTCACGTCCGCCGCGTTGCGGATACCGAAGGTCGCCACCTGCGCGGGGCCGGCCATGGCCTCCCACAGGCCGCACCAGGGATCGTCGGCGTTGATGACCGCAGTGGCTTCCGGTCCCAGCGCCTGGAACAGCTCGCCCTTCGTGCGGGCCACGCCCTCGATGCTGCCGAGCCCCTCGAGGTGGGCGGACCCGGCATTGGTGACCACGCCGATGTGCGGGCGGGCGAGTCCGGCCAGCCATGCGATGTCGCCCGGGCGGCTGCACCCCATCTCGAATACGCCGTACTCGTGGTCCGGCTCGAGTTCGAGCAGCATCAGCGGCAGCCCGATCTCGTTGTTCAGATTGCCGCGGGTCGCGAGCGCCGTCTCGCCCAGGCAGCCGGCGAGGAGTTCCTTCACCGTGGTCTTGCCGTTGCTGCCGGTGATGCCGATGACGGTGGCGCCGTGGCGGCTGCGCCACTCGGCGCCCAGGCGCCCGAGCGCCACCTTTGTGTCCGGCACGCGCACCTGGGGCAGCGCCGCATCGGCGAGCCGGGAGACGACGGCGCCGGCCGCGCCGCCCTCGGCCGCCGTCGGCACGTAGTCGTTGCCGTCGAAGTTCGGGCCGGTGAGTGCGAAGAACAGCTCGCCCTCGCCGAGGCGGCGGGTGTCGGTGCTCACGCCCGCCCAGGGACGGTTCTCGCCGACGAGCTCTCCGCCCACGATCTCCGCCGTCTCGCGCAGCGTGCCGGCGCTCATGCCGACCTCCCCGCGAGCGCCGCCAGGGCCTGCGCCGCGTCGCTGAGCGCGCGCAGCGTGCCGGCGCTCATGCCGACCTCCCCGCGAGCGCCGCCAGGGCCTGCGCCGCGTCGCTGAGCGGACGGGAGCCGGAGGCGGTGATCTGGAAACGTTCGTGACCGCGGCCGGCGATCAGCACGCAGTCCGCGGGCGCCGCCTCGCGCACGGCCGTGGCGATGGCATCCCGGCGATCGGTGACGACGCGAAACTTGTCGTCTCTCGGGCCGTGCTCGCCGCCGTTCTGCTGGCCCTCTGCCGCAGCACCCGCCGGCGTCCCGCTCATGATCTGCACGATGATCGCATCGGGATTTTCGCCGCGAGGGTTGTCGCTGGTCACGACCACCCGGTCGGCGGCCGCCGCCGCGCGTGCCATCAGCGGGCGCTTGCCCGGGTCCCGCTCGCCGCCGCAGCCGAATACGCACCACAGCTCCCCGGCGCAGTGGGGCCGCAGCGCGTCGATGGCGGCGGCGAGGGCATCCGGGGTATGGGCATAGTCGACGACCACCAGGGGGCGCCCCTCGCCCACCACCTGCAGCCGGCCGGGCGGCGGGTCGACCGCACCGAGCGCCGCCGTGGCCTCGCCCGGCGGGATGCCGGTCTCAAGCAGGAGTCCCAGCACGACCGCCAGGTTCTCCACGTTGAAATCGCCCCGCAGGCGCGACCGCACGCTGCCGTCGCCGAAGGGCGAGTTGAACGAGAAGGCGATGCCGTCGGCGCCGAGGCGGACATCGGCGACGGCGAGCCGGCGCCGGGCAGCCGTCCCGCCCCTGCGGGTCACTGCCAGCGCGGTGTCCGCATGGCGGCGGCAGAGCTCGGCGCCGAAGGCGTCGTCGGCATTGATCACCCGGTGCTCGAGTCCCGGCAGGTCCAGCAGCTTCGCCTTGGCCTCGCCGTAGGCCACCATGCTGCCGTGGTAGTCGAGGTGGTCGCGGCTCAGATTGGTGAAGGCGGCCGCGGCGAGGCGTACACCGTCGATGCGGCCCTGGTCCAGCGCGTGGGAGGAGACCTCGATGCTCGCATGCCCTGCGCCCGCCTCCGCGAAGGCGGCGAGACGGCGATGTACCTCGATCACGTCCGGCGTGGTCAGCGCCGCCGTCTCCAGGGCTTCCGGCATGCCGGCGCCGAGCGTGCCGAGGTAGGCGCAGGGGCGCTGCAGGCGGTTCAGGGCATCGGCCAGCAGCCAGGTCACGGTGCTCTTGCCGTTTGTGCCCGTCACGCCGGAGACGGCGATGCGCGCCGACGGCGCGCCGAACCAACGGTCTGCGATGGCACCCAGACGGCCGCGCAGGCCCGGCACCGGGATGGCGGGGACGGCCGGCCCCTCCGGCGCCGCGACCCCGGGGGCGGGCTCGTAGACCACCGCTGCGGCGCCGGCCGCGAGCGCCTGCGGCAGGTAATCGAGGCCGTGGCCCGTCGTGCCCTGCAGCGCGAAGAACACGCCGCCCGGCACCACGCGGCGGCTGTCCAGCGTGATGTCCGAGATGGTCACCGCGGTCGCCGCGGGCATGGCCGTCGCCGGCACGATGCCGGCCAGCAGCGCCTGCAGCGTCGTCGGCCTGGTCGACCTCTCCGGCGGAGTCATGACACCTGCCACCGCACTCATCGGCCCGCCGCCTGCATCGCCTGCATCGCCTGCACCACCTCGCCGGGCTCGCGCACCGGCAGGTCGTCCGGCGGCACGGCCAGCAGGCGCAGCGCTTCCGAGGTCACCCGGGCGAATACCGGCGCGGACACCTGGCCGCCGTAGTAGGCGTCGCCCGCCGGCTCGTCGATCACGACCACCACCGCGAGCCGCGGGTCGCTGGCCGGCGCGAGGCCGGCGAAGATGGCGAGATAGCGGTCCTCGGAGTAGCCTCCCGCCGCGAATTTCCGTGCGGTGCCGGTCTTGCCGGCGATGCGGTACCCGGGCACGTCCGCCCGCGTGCCGGTGCCGCCGGGCAGCACCACCTGCTCCATCATCCCCAGCACCTGCCGTGCGGTGGACTCGGCGATGACCCGATTCGCCGGCGGCGGCTCGTCCAGCTTCAGCAGCGACACCGGGCGCATCAGGCCGCCGCTGCCGATCACGGCATAGCCCCGCGCGAGCTGCAGCGGTGTCACCGACAGGCCGTAGCCGTAGGCGAGCGTCGCCTGGCTGATCGGCCGCCAGTGGTTGTAGTGGCTCAGCAGTCCCGCCGACTCGCCGGGAAAGCCGCAGGAAGTGAGGCTGCCGATGCCGAATCCCGACAGCGTCTGCCAGAGCTGCTCCGGCTCCAGCGACATGGCGACCTTCGTCATGCCGACGTTGCTGGAGCGCGCCAGCACCGTCGTGAGGTCGATCGGACCCAGGTCCTCGGTATCCTCGATACGCTTCGCGCCCACCTCGACCCAGCCCGGCCCGGTATCGACGATGCTGCCCGGCCGGAAGCGGCCACTCTCGAGCGCCGCGGCCATGACCAGCGGCTTCACGCTGGAACCGGGCTCCAGGATGTCGGTGACCGCCCGGTTGCGGTAGCGCTCCACGGTCAGCTGAGAACGGTCGTTCGGGTTGTAGGCGGGCTGGTTCACCATGGCCAGCACCTCGCCGGTGTCCACGTCCAGCACCACGATGGAGCCGGCGGCAGCGCCGTGGCGTCGAACCGCGGCCTTCAGCTCGCGGTAGGCCAGATACTGGATGGTGAGGTCGATGCTGGCGGCGAGCGTGCGCCCGTGCCGGGGCGGGCTGATGCTCTCGACGTCCTCGATGGAGCGCCCCCGGTTGTCCTTCAGCACCCGCTTGGCGCCGGGCTTGCCGGCGAGCCAGTGATCGAACGCGAACTCGAGGCCCTCCTGGCCCGAATCGTCGATATCGGTGAAGCCGAGCAGATGGCCGGTGACCTCGCCGGCGGGATAGAAGCGCCGGTATTCGCGCAGCACGTTCACGCCGGGCAGGTCTTCCGCCTGTACCCGGTCCGCGCGGTCCGGCGTGAGGTGGCGGCGCAGGTAGACGAACTCCCGGTCCATGTTGCGGGTGAGCCGGCGCATGAGCTGCTCGGGGTCCAGGTCGAGCAGGCTGGCCAGCTTCGGCACGTCGTCGGCGGCGGGCGCGAGCTGTCCCGGGTTCGCCCAGATGCTGTCCACCGGGGTCGAGACCGCCAGCGGCTCGCCGTTGCGGTCGGTGATGGTGCCGCGATGTGCGGAGATCTTCGCGGTGCGCAGGTGGCGCGCGTCCGCCTCCCGCGCCAGGAAGTCGTTGCTCAGCACCTGCAGGTCGACGGCGCGCGCCACCAGCGCCGCGGCCGTCAGGGCGAAGAAGCCGAGCACCAGCGCGCTGCGGTTGCGGAATCGCCGCACCGCCTGCTCTTTCTTGCGCGCTCCCTTCTTCATTCCGGTTTCACGATGTAGATGTCACTGGTCTGCGGCCGCTCGAGCTCCAGATCGCGGCGCGCGATGCGCTCCACCCGGGCGTGGGTGGCATAGGCGCTCTGCTCGATCTGCAGCCTGCCCCATTCGATGTTCAGCGCGTCCCGCTCGCCGCTGAGCTCCTGCAGCTGCACGAACAGCTCCCGCGACTCCTGGCGGGTGTGAATAATCGCCATCGCCGAGGCCACGCACGCCAGCGCGAGCACCAGCGTGAGGCCGAGGGGCACCGTGGCCGGCAGCGTCTTCATCGGCTGCCGGCTCATGCCACCTTCTCCGCCACGCGCAGCCGCGCGCTGCGGGCCCGCGGGTTCGCATCCGCTTCCTTCGCCGCCGGCGTCAGCGGCTTGCCCACCAGGCGGAGCCAGGCCCGTGCCGCGGGCGGCACCTCCGGCAGGCCCCGGTAGCGGGCGTCGTCCAGCGAGGCCTCGCGCATGAAGCGCTTCACGATGCGGTCCTCCAGGGAGTGGAAGCTGATCACGGTCAGCCGCCCCCCGGGTGCCAGGACCTTGCGCACCTGCGACAGCGCCTCGGTGATCGACTCGAGTTCCCGGTTGAGATAAATGCGGATCGCCTGGAAGGTCTTGGTGGCGGGATGCCGCTCGCCGGGCTTGCGCCTTCCGAGCACCGACTCGACGATCCCGGCGAGCTGGCCCGTGGTGGCGAGCGGGGCCTCCTCCCGCGCACGGAGCACGGCCCGGGCGATGCGCGTCGCCTGCCGTTCCTCGCCGTAGGTTTTCAACACCTCTCGCAACTCGCGCTCCGATACCTGGTTCAGCCAGTCGCCTGCACTCGGGCCTTCCTGCCTGTCCATCCGCATATCCAGCGGGCCGTCCTGTCTGAAGCTGAAGCCGCGCTCCGCGTCGTCCAGCTGTGGCGAGGAAACCCCCAGATCGAAGAGAATCCCGTCGGTCGTGCCGCCGAAGCCGTGCCTGACCGCGATAGCCCCGAGATCCGAGAAATTCCCCCGTTCGATACGAAACCGTCCGTCTTCCGAAAACCGTTCCCGTCCGGCGGCGACCGCCTCATCGTCCCGGTCTATCGCCAGCAGCCTGCCGGCGGGACCCAGTCTTTCCAGAATCGCTGCGCTGTGACCGCCCCGGCCGTAGGTCGCATCGATGTAGAGACCGTCGGGCCGTATCGCCAGACCCTCCAGCACCTCGGCCAGAAGGACCGGGATATGCTCAGTCACTCGGCGCCAACCACCTTGTTCTTATAAGGAGAGCGATTCGAGTTCCGCCGACAGCGGCAGCTCGTCGCCTTCCTCGTCTGCCAACCAGGAGTCGCGCTTCTCGTTCCAGCGCTCCTCGTCCCATAACTCGAACTTGTTGCCCTGCCCGATCAGCACCGTGTGCTTTTCGAGCCCGGCGAATTCCCGCAGCTCCTTAGAGAGTAGAATGCGGCCATGGCCATCGAGTTCGACCTCTGTCGCATGACCCACCATGAGGCGCTGCAGCCGCCGCGCCTTCCGGTCGAGGGCAGGCAGCCGGACGAGCTTGCGCTCGATCTCTTCCCAGTCCGGCAGCGGATAGATAAGGAGGCAGTAATCCCGGTCTACGGTGACGACGAGGTGCCCGTCGCAACGCGCCGCGATTCGCTCGCGGTAGCGCGTCGGGACCGCCAGCCGCCCTTTGGCGTCCAGCGTGACTTTGGTAGGACCTCGAAACATGCGTGGCGGGACCCCCTGTAATCCCAACTATTCCCACTTTTCACCACTTTTCGACACTATAGGGACCGCCCTCGGAGGCGTCAATATCGGTGGGCGGATTATCACTTGCGGGACAGGGACTTAGCGGGAAAAAGCCCCGATCCGCCAGGACGAGGCCAGCGCATATAAAGCCGTAAATCAGTAGCTTAAATGTGCCTTCTCAGCGATAGCTGAACTGGCTGTCGCCGATCGGCGACAGGGACATTCGGGGGATCGCGATGGCCGTCCCTTGCGCAAACCGTGGTGGAGGCAGCGTCCGCCACCCCCACCACGGGCCCGTCGAAGGAAAAGGAGCCGGCCGGTAAGCCGGGTTCTGTCGAGGGCAATCATTCATCTGGGACAGCCGTCGCCGGCTGCCTCTAGCGACCTACCCGGGAGTCCGTTCGGGACCGACGGTGCGGCTCGCGCCGCGCACTCCCCTATTTGGTCTTGCTCCGGACGGGGTTTACCTTGCCGCGGTGTGTTACCACCCGCGCGGTGCGCTCTTACCGCACCATTTCACCCTTACCAGCGCCTCGCGGCACTTCGGCGGTATGCTTTCTGTTGCACTTTCCGTGGGCTCGCGCCCCCCAGGCGTTACCTGGCGTCCTGTCCGAGGGAGCCCGGACTTTCCTCCCTGCACGAGGCGGGGCGATTGCCTGGCCGGCTCCGCGATCCAAATTAGGGCAAGCCGGCAGCGGAATCAAGCACCCGGCGGCAACGGCTCAGTCGCCGCCTTTCAGGGCCAGGGCGCGGCGGTACAGGCGGTTCCTGGGCGCGCCGGTCAGCCGGGCGGCCAGCTTCGCCGCGGTCTTGACCGGCAGCTCCTCGAGCAGCAGGCCGAGCACGCGGTCGGTTTCCGCCGCGTCCCCGTCTTCCCCGGCCGCCGGCGCGCCGCCCACGCAGACGACGAACTCTCCTCTCGCCGTGATGGCGCCGTCCCGCCAGGCCGCGGCCATGTCGCCGGCGCGGCTCCGGTGGAAGGTCTCATGGGCCTTGGTGAGTTCCCGTCCGATCACGACGGGCCGCTCCGGCCCGAGCACGGCGGCCAGGTCCTCCAGCAGCTCGCCGCAGCGATGCACGGATTCGTACAGGACCAGCGTGCGCGGATCTGCGCGCACCGCCTCCAGCCAGCGGCGGCGGGCCTCGCGCCGGGCCGGCGGAAAGCCGAGGAAGGCGAAACTGTCGGTCGGCAGTCCCGCGGCGCTGAGCGCGGCGACGGCGGCACAGGGGCCCGGGACGGGCGAGACGGTCAGTCCCGCGCCAGCCGCCGCCCGTACCAGGCGGTAACCCGGGTCGCTGACCAGCGGCGTGCCCGCATCGCTCACCAGCGCCACGGATTCGCCGGCGCGAAGACGCTCGACGAGGCCCGGTATCGCCTGCTCCTCGTTGTGCTCGTGCAGCGCGAAAAGCGGTTTTTTGATGCCGAAATGCGTTAGCAATCGCCGGGTGTGCCGGGTATCCTCCGCTGCGATCAGCTCGACCGCACCGAGCGTATCCCGCGCCCGCACGGACAGATCGTCCAGATTGCCGATGGGCGTGGCGACGACGTACAGTACTCCGGCGGTATCCGGCGCCGGCGTGCTCTCTCCAGCGGCTCTGGCCATCTCGGGATCTTTCATGAGGAATCGTCGCATCGTGCATGGCAACTACACGCGAGGGCAAGCCGCCCTGCGCATCTTCGCGCTGCTGCTCGCCGCACTCTTTGCCGCCGGCTGTCAGACCACGCCCGGCGGCACCGGCCATCCCCAGGCCGAGGCCAGGGCCGACTCGCTGGCGGCGGCCGGCCGCCACCAGGACGCGGCCCGCATCTACATCGCGCTGGCCGGCGACGCCGCCGGCGACGAACGCACGCGCCTGACCCTGATGGCGGTGGAGTCATGGCTGCGCGCCGGCGACCTCCCCAGGGCCCGGACCGCCTTCGCCAGCACGCAGATGCCGGCGGATGCCGATCTCGCCACCGACTGGGCGCTGACCGCCGCAAGGCTCGACCTCGCGGCCGGCGATGCGGCCGGCGCGCTGGAACGGCTGCAGGCCCTGGACGATCTGAGCCTGCGGGTGGAACAGCGCCTGCGCCGGGACGCGCTGCGCGGCGCGGCGCTGTTCGACACCGGCAACACCCGGCAGGCGCTGGAACTGCTGGTGCGGCGCGAGCTGTGGCTGGACGACGCCCGAGCGGTGCGCACGAATCACGAGATCATCTGGGCAGGCCTCATCGGCACGCCGCCGGCGCAGCTGGAGGCGGCGCTGGCAGAGGCGTCCGACCCGACCATCCGGGGCTGGCTCGAGCTCGGGCTGACCGGCACCGCCGCCGCGGCGGATACGCTGGCCTTCCGACGCGGTGTCATGGACTGGCGCCGCTCGTATCCGCGGCACCCGGCCCTTGCCGACCTGGTGCCCTCCCTGCTGAACGTCGACATGGCCGCAGGCGCCTATCCCCGGCAGATCGCGGTGCTGGCTGCCCCTCTCGGGCCGCAGCGGCCGGGCCGGGGCCGCCATCCGGGACGGCATCCTCGGCGCCTGGTTCAACGACTTCCGCGAAGGCATGAAACCGCTCGTCCGGTTCTACGATGTCGCCGCCGAGGGCAACGTCTACGCATACCGCCAGGCGGTGGAGGACGGCGCCGAGTTCGTCATCGGCCCGCTGCTGAAGCCCTCGGTGATGGATATTGCCACGGGAGTCGAGATCGCGGTGCCGACACTGGCGCTGAACACGCTGCCTGAGGAAGTCCAGCCTCCCGCCGGCCTGTACCAGTATGCCCTGGCGCCGGAGGACGAGGCCGCGCAGGTCGCGCGGCGGGTGGTGATCGACGAGCACCCGCGGGGCGTGGCGCTCGTGCCCGCATCCGACTGGGGCGAGCGGGTGCTGGGCGCCTTCGCCGCCTCGCTGGACCAGTCGGGCGGCAGGCTGCTGGACTATCGCCGCTACCAGCCCGGTGCCGCCGATTTCTCCGACACCATCGAGGATCTCCTGCTGCTCGACGAGAGCATCCAGCGTTACCGCCGGCTGCGCGGCATCGTGGGCGGATCGCTGCAGTTCGAGCCCCGGCGGCGCGGCGACATCGACTTCATCTTCCTCGCCGCCGACGGCACGACCGCCCGCCTGCTGCGCCCGCAGCTCAGATTTCATTACGCCGGCGGCCTGCCCGTCTATGCCACCTCGACCATCAACGAGCGCGACGGCCGCAGCAACTCCGACCTGAACGGCGTGCTGTTCCCGGAGGTTCCCTGGATCGTCTCCGACCGCGCGGAGATCGAACGGCTGCGCGCCACCTACGCCGAGCTGTGGCCGGGGTCGGGCCCCCTGTCCCGGCTGCACGCCATGGGCTACGACGCCTACCGCCTGGTCGGCGCGCTGCAGGACGGCGCCGGCAGCGGCCTGGAAGAACCGCTGCACGGCATGACCGGGGAACTCAGCATGGACCTGCGCGGCGTGATCCACCGCCGCCTGCCCTTCGCCACGTTCGAACAGGGCGAGATTGTCGCCGTGGCGGAACCGGTACCGGAGGTCGAAGACGAGACCGACCTGCCGCCGGGCATCGATATACTGCTCCTGGACAGACCCCGGGAGCGGCCGCCGGCATCGTGGGACGCACCGGCCGACAGCGACTAGGAGACGGCGCCGAGGAACTGGCGCGCCGCCACCTCGAGAGCGCCGGGCTCGAATGCCTGGCGGCGAACTACCGCTGCCGCCTGGGCGAGCTGGATCTGCTCATGCAGACCGGGAATACCCTGGTCGTGGTGGAAGTCCGCTACCGGGGTGCCGGCGCACGCTACAGCGCCCGTGACTCGGTCTCGCCGTCCAAGCAGCGCCGGATCGTCCGCGCGACCGAGCAGTTTCTCTGCCGGCATCCCCGCTATGCGCAGATGGAATTCCGCTTCGACGTCGTCTGCATCGACGTGAGCGCGGACGGGCGTCCACGGTTACAATGGCTTAAGGACGCCTTCCGACCCTGGTGAGGACTACGGACGAGAGCACCGACGAGAGCAGAGAGCCGCCATGGAACCCGAGAGCATCGTCAGAGACCACTTCGCCGAGAGCATCGCCGTCAAGCAGGCCGCGACGGAGAGCCTGGCTCTGCCTGTCGCAGCCGGCGGCGCCATGCTCACCCGCTGCCTGATGGAAGACGGCAAGATTCTCTCCTGCGGCAACGGCGGATCGGCCGGCGACGCCCAGCACTTCTCCTCGGAGCTGCTGAATCGCTTCGAGAGGGAGCGCCCCGGGCTACCGGGGCTGGCGCTCACCACGGATTCCTCGACACTGACGTCGATCTCGAACGACTACGCCTACGAGGAGATCTTCTCCAAGCAGGTCCGCGCACTCGGCAGGCCGGGCGACGTGCTGCTGGCGATATCCACCTCGGGCAACTCGGAGAACGTCTGCCGCGCCATCATCGCCGCCCACGAGCGCAGCATGCCGGTGCTGGCTCTGACCGGGCGCGACGGCGGCCGCATGGCCACCATGCTGGGTGCCGACGACGTGGAGATACGGGTGCCGGCGGAACGCACGGCGCGGATCCAGGAAGTGCATCTGGTGGTGATCCACTGCCTGTGCGATCTCATCGACCGCTCGCTGCTGGGCGGCGGCTAGCGGCGGCAGCGCTGCCTGCTACTTCACCACCTTGAGATGTGACGGCCGGCCGCTGCGCCCGCCGTCGCCATCCTTGTCGTCATCGTTGCCGCCGTCGCCGCCCGGCCCGTCCGGCGGCTCGGGGCCGTCGTCGTTCTGGGAGAAGATCATGCCCTGGCCCGTCTCCCGCGCGTAGATCCCGAGGATGGCCGTCACGGGCACCCAGACGTCGTAGGGCGTACCGCCGAAACGGGCGCGGAAGCTGACCGCCTCGTTGTCCAGTCTCAGGTCGTGGGCGGCGGAGTAGCTGATGTTCAGGATGATACGGCCGTCCTTCGCGTGCTGCTCGGGCACGTTGACTCCGTTCATGGTGGCATCGACGACGATGTGCGGTGTGTGTCCGCTGTCGCTCATCCACTCGTGCATCGCCCGCACGAGATAGGGTCGCTTGGATACCGCTGCCGGGGCGTCCGAACTCATCCTGCGGCTGCCGGCCGCAGGCTCACAGCCGCATCTCCTGTTCGCGTTCGGTGAGGCTCTGCTGGAACGAAGAGCGCGCGAAGATCCGGTCCATGTAGGCCTCGATGGCGCCGCTCTTGGTCGAGATGTCGATGTTGTAGACGGGCAGGCGCCAGAGGATGGGCGCGATGCTCGCATCCACCAGCGAGAATTCGTCGCTGAGGAAGAACTCCCTCGCGGCGAACACGTCCGCGCTCTGCAGGATCGACTCCTTCAGCATCTTGCGTGAGCGGGTTGCCTGCTTCTTCTCGCTGGCCTCCTCGATCTCCTCCGCCAGGCGGTACCAGTCCGTCTCGATGCGGAACAGAGCCAGCCGGAAATGGGCCCGGGTCACCGGGTCCACGGGCATCAGCGGCGGATGCGGAAAACGCTCGTCGAGATACTCGATGATCACCCGGGAGTCGTACAGCACGAGGTCCCGATCCACCAGGGTGGGCACGCTGTGATAGGGGTTCAGGTCGAGCAGGTCTTCGGGCAGCTCCGGCCCCTCGACGTTGACGATCTCGATGTTGATGCTCTTCTCGGCGAGCACCAGCCGCACCCGATGACTGTGGATGTCGGTGGGCCGGGAAAATAGCGTCATCACTGAGCGCCGGTTGGCAATTACCGCCATGATGGTCTACCTCTGACGTCCTGTTGCGGCGGGGCGCATGGCCCGGCGGCAGGCTGGTAACTCAGTGTACGTCCTTCCAGATCTCTTTCTTCAGCAAGTAGGCGAAGAGGAAGAATACCACCAGGAA